>ENA-OSAE01000071-OSAE01000071.1-marine-sediment-metagenome-genome-assembly--contig:-NODE-71-length-74990-cov-47.484353_pt1 | contig 74990 bp, 91 predicted proteins | sample MGYA00237870_ERZ529317 | MGnify/ENA primary metagenome ERZ529317 (study PRJEB26369, sample SAMN03142812) | marine sediment metagenome | biome: marine; feature: borehole; material: sediment... | reverse complement strand
CGATTAGGAGGCAAAGCCCAGACCCTCGGTAACATAGGTTTTTGAGGCATCACGGGCCCGCGAAGCGCCCCACGGAAGCGCCATCCCGGGGAGGTCGGGATATCCCACCAATTGGGGTTCGAGTGACGCGCCCCGATTTCCGTGCCTTTAACGGACCCAGGTGGGGGGATAAAATTTTTGTGGTGCCCGTGTAGCTCAACCGGTAGAGCGTCCGCCTTGTAAGCGGAGGGTTGCCCGTTCGAGTCGGGCCACGGGCTCCAGCTTTTTTTCACCAAGAAGGAAGGTTAAAATTTACCGCGCGGAGGGGTAGCGAAGCGGTCAAACGCACCGGGCTGTAAACCCGGCGGCTTGAGGCCTTCGGGGGTTCGAATCCCTCCCCCTCCACCAAGTTGTTGCCCTGGGGCTCCGGGGTTAAAATGCGTATTCGCTTGGGCCCGTGTAGCTCAGGCGGCCAGAGCGCACCCTTGGTAAGGGTGAGGTCGGCGGTTCGAATCCGCCCGCGGGCTCCAGCACGGGGCGCTTGAGCTCCATTATTTTTGCCACGCCAACAAAGCAAGGAGGTCGGAAGGGATGTCAAAGGAGAAGTTCGAGAGGACGAAGCCGCACATAAACGTGGGGACGATCGGGCACATCGACCACGGAAAGACCACCCTCACGGCGGCCATCACCAAGGTGTTGGCCATGAAGGGCCTCGCCAAGGAACGCTCATACGACGAGGTGGCCAAGGCCGACGCCAAGCTCTTCCGCCGTGACGAGACCAAGATCCTCACCGTGAACGTGGCCCACGTGGAGTACGAGACCGAGAACCGGCACTACGCCCACATCGACTGCCCCGGCCACGCCGACTACGTGAAGAACATGATCACTGGCGCCGCCCAGATGGACGGGGCGATCCTGGTGGTCTCCGCCGCCGACGGGCCCATGCCCCAGACCCGGGAGCACGTGCTTTTGGCGCGCCAGGTGAACGTCCCCGCCATCGTGGTCTTCCTCAACAAGGTGGACATGGTGGACGACCCGGACCTGGTGGACCTGGTGGAGATGGAGGTGCGGGAGCTCCTCAATCAATATGAGTACCCGGGCGATGAGGTCCCGGTGATCCGGGGCTCCGCCCTCAAGGCCCTCCAGGCCACCTCCCTGGATGACCCCGAGGTGAAGCCCATCTTGGAGCTCCTGGACGCGCTGGACAACTATATCCCCCTCCCCAAGCGCGAGGAGGACAAGCCCTTCCTCATGCCCATCGAGGACATCTTCTCCATCAAGGGCCGGGGTACCGTGGTCACCGGCCGGGTGGAGCGCGGCAAGCTCCGCCCAGGCGACGAGGTGGAGATCGTGGGCCTCACCGACGAGATCAAAAAGACCGTGGCCACCTCCATCGAGATGTTCAACAAGATCCTTGACGAGGCCCTCCCCGGCGACAACATCGGGGTGCTTTTGCGGGGCATCGAGAAGGACGAGGTGGAACGCGGTCAGGTCCTCGCCGCTCCCGGCTCCATCACCCCCCATACCGAGTTCCTGGCCCAGGTCTATGTCCTCTCCAAGGAGGAGGGTGGCCGCCACACCCCGTTCTTCTCCGGGTACAAACCCCAGTTCTTCTTCCGCACCACCGACGTCACCGGGGAGATCCAGCTCCCCGAGGGTGTGGAGATGGTGATGCCCGGCGACAACGTCGACGGCCTCAAGTGCAAGCTCATAAAGCCCGTGGCCCTGGAGGAGGGGCAGCGGTTCGCTATCCGCGAGGGCGGCCGTACCGTGGGCGCGGGTGTGGTGACGAAGATCGTGAAGTGATATGGCGAAAAAGGACAACGTCCTCATTGTGAGCCTGGCTTGTAGCGAGTGTGGGCGCCGGAACTACCACACCACCCGTAACCGCCAGAACCGGCGCGACAAGCTCCAGCTGCGCAAGTACTGCAAGTGGTGCCGGCACCACACCCTGCACAAAGAGGTTTAAAATAAAGAGGTGGACAGGCCCGTAGCTCAATTGGCAGAGCACCGGACTCCAAATCCGGAGGTTGGGGGTTCGAGTCCCTCCGGGCCTGCAAGGTGAGCAAATGATCCAGAGAATAAGGGAATATTTTCGGGCCGTGATCGCGGAGGCCAAAAAGGTGAGCTGGCCTCCGTGGCAGCAAGTGGCGGCCTTCACGGCGTTGATCCTCATGATGATCGTGGCCCTGGCCCTGTACCTGGGGCTTGTGGATACCGTCGTGAGGGCCATCCTCAGCGCCCTCCTTAAGAGGTAAGGTCTTAACGCCATGCAGCGCAAAAAGTGGTATGCCATCCAAACCTACGCTGGCTCGGAGCTGCGTGTGAAAAAGCAGCTTGAGGAGCGGGTGAGGCAGCTCGGCTGGGAGAAGTACTTCGAGCCCGTCCGCAAGAACGGCGAGGTGGAGTACTTCCTCGTGCCGGTGGAGGAGGTGGTCACCTCCCGTTCCCGCCGGGGGCGGGCCACAGAATACCGGGTTTCCTATGACTACGATCTTTTGGTGAAGAACAACGAACGGGTGGAGCGGGGGACGCTATTGGCTCGGCGCCCCCCGCGGCACCTCAAGAAGCCCGCGGTGGTGGTCTCCATCGAGCCCATGTGGCGGATCGTGGTGGAGCGGGTGGACCGCACCGAGAAGGAGTACCTGGTGCCCCAAGAAAAACAGCTCCGCCGCGATATCCGCGTGGGGGAGCGGGTGCGGACCGGAATCCCCATCACCACTGACTCCGACTCCCGTTACCACATCGACGTCCAGGGCCAGATTGTGGCCCGGGAGAAGGTGCGCAGGATCACCTTGGAGTACGAAGATGGGACCAGGGAAACCCGCATCATCCCCGAAGAGCTCTGTCCTCGCCTCAAGGAGGGCCAAGAGCTTCCCGAGGGGTTCGAGATCGAGCGGGAGCACAAGATCTACGCCAACGCCTCCGGGTTAGTGAAGGTCAAGGAATATAAAGAAAAGCGTATCATCTCTATCCATCGAATCGAGAAGCGTCGGCTATTCCCCGGGTACGTGTTCGCCAAGATGGGTTTGGATGAGGAGCAGATGCGGGAGCTTTTGGCGGGCATCGAGGGCGCCAGGTTCGTGGGGAACCGGTTCCATCCCATTCCCATCGAGGGCCAGGAGATGCTGGCAGTGCAACGCACCGCCGGGATGATCGAGGCTCCCAAGGTGGAGGAGGAGCGGCGGCCCAAGGTGGAGGTGGAGTTCGAAGTGGGCGAGATCGTCCAGATCATCGAGGGGCCGTTCGCCGACTTCACCGGGGAGATCAAGGAGATCGACAAGGAGGCCGAGGAGGCGGTGGTCTCGGTCAAGATCTTTGGCCGGGAGCTTCCCGTCCGCATAAGCTTGGACGGTATCGCCAAGATCTGATCACCGGTTTGTGAGCGGAGGAGGACGAAGATGGCTAAACAGGTCGCGGCCAAGATAAAGCTGCAGATCCCCGCAGGCCAGGCGAGCCCTGCACCGCCGGTGGGGCCGGTGTTGGGGATGCACAAGGTGAATATCATGGAGTTCTGCAAGAAGTTCAACGAGGCCACCAAGAACGAGGAGCCCGGCATCCTCATACCGGTGGAGATCACGGTCTATTCGGACCGTTCCTTCGACTTCGTGTTGAAACAGCCCCCGGTCTCGGTGCTCCTGAAGAAGGCGGCGGGGATAGAGAAGGGGTCGCCTGAGCCCAACCGCATCAAGGTGGGCAAGGTCACCATGGAGCAGGTGCGGCGCATCGCCGAACGGAAGCTTCCCGACATGAACACCAAGGACATCGAGGCCGCCATCCGGATGGTACTGGGCACGGCCAAGAACATGGGGATCGAGGTGGTAGAGGGATGAGGCGCTCAAGGCGATACCAGGAGACGGTGGCGGTGGTGGATAAAACACGGGTATACCCGGTGCGGGAGGCCATCGAGCTCATGAAGCGGACGGCCACCGCCAAGTTCGATGAGACCGCCGAGGCCGCCTTCAACCTGGGGGTGAACACCTCCCAGTACCCCATCCGGGGCACCGTGGTCCTTCCCCACGGGATCGGGCGGACGGTGCGGGTGTTGGTGTTCGCCCGAGGGGAGAAGATCCGGGAGGCGGAGGAGGCCGGCGCCGATTACGTGGGTGGGGAGGAGCTTGCCGAGCGGATCCAGAAGGAAGGGTGGCTGGAATTCGACCGGGTCGTAGCCACCCCGGACATGATGCCGGTGGTGGGCAAGCTCGGCCGGATCCTGGGCCCCCGGGGGCTTATGCCCTCCCCCAAGACCGGGACTGTGACCCAAGATATCGCTCGCGTGGTGAAGGAGATGAAGCAGGGGATGGTGGAGTTCCGGGCGGACCGTTACGGGATCGTCCACGCCCCCTTCGGAAAGGTCTCTTTCGAGACGGAAAAGCTCCTGGAGAATTTGGTGGCGTTGACCCGGGCGGTGCTCGACCGGCGGCCCGAGGGGTTCAAGGGGCGGTACCTCCAGCGGGTCTCCATCTCCTCCACCATGGGGCCGGGGATCCCGGTGGACGAGCGGGAGCTTATACAGCTTGCGCAGAAGCTCTGAGGGGGACGGTATGCCGAAGCCGGAAAAGGTAGCCCAAGTCCAGGCCCTGAAGGAGAAGCTCTCCAAGGCTCAAGGGGTGGTGTTGGTGGAGTACCTGGGCATCCCCGCCCCGGATATGGTGGAGCTGCGGGAGTTCATGAAGGAGAAGGGGCTTGAGTTCCGGGTGATAAAGAACACGTTGACCCGCATCGCCGCCGAGGAATTGGGGCTGAAGGAACTTACCCAGTACCTGCGGGGGCCGAACGCCATCGTGATCGGCTACGACGACCCCACCGTTCCCTTCCGGGCGGTGCGGGAGTCGCGCAAGAAGTTCCCGCAGCTTAAGGTCAAGGTGGGGATCTTCGAGGGGGAGACCCTCCCTCCCGAGGAAGCGGATAAAATAGCGGACCTCCCCTCGAGGGAGGAGCTTTTGGCCCGCCTCGCCGGGGCGGTGGCGGGCCCCATCCGGGGGTTGGCCGTTGCCCTGGCGGGGATCCTGCGTAAGCTTGCGGTGGCCCTATCGGAAGTCCAAAAGAAGAAGGAGGCGTCGTCATGACCAAAGAGGAAATCCTGCAAGCCATCGAGGAGATGTCGGTAAAGGAGCTGGCTGAGCTCGTGGCCGCCATCGAGGAGCGGTTCGGGGTCTCGGCCCAAGCTGCGGTGCCGGTGGCGGTGGCTGCCGCTCCCGGAGCCGGTGCCCCCGCGGCGGCCGAGGAGAAATCCACCGTGGACGTGGTCCTCACCTCCGTGGGTCAGCAGAAGATCCAGGTCATCAAGGCGGTGAAGGAGATCACCGGGAAGGGCCTCAAGGAGGCCAAGGAACTGGTGGACAAGCTTCCCGCGGTGATCAAAGCCGGCGCGGAGCCCGAGGAAGCCGAGGAGATCAAGAAGAAGCTCGAGGCCGTCGGGGCCGAGGTGGAGCTCAAATAAAGGTGACGCCAGAGGCGTCACGCGGGACGGGAGGTGAGGGGGCCTCGTGGCCCCTTGTTGTCCTATGATTAACGAAAGGCGTTGGTACGGACGCTCGCGGTGGTGGATGGATCCGCCGTATCTCCTGGAAAGCCAGAAGCGCTCCTATGAGCGCTTTCTGGAAGAGGGGATCAGAGAGCTCTTCGAGGAGATCTCCCCCATCCGCTGCCCGGGCCGCGACGACCTGTATCTCGAGCTCGTGGACCCCTCCTTGGGGGAGCCTCGGTATTCAGAGGAAGAGTGCCTCGACAAGGGCCTCACCTACGCCGCTCCCCTGCGGGTGACGGCCCGGCTGTGGGACGGGGGCAAGGTGGTGCGGGAGGCGGAGCTTTACTTGGCGGACATTCCCCTCATGACCTCTCGGGCCACCTTCATCATCAACGGGACCCAAAACGCCATCGTGAACGAGCTGGCGCGTTCCCCGGGCCTCTACATCACCCAGGAAGGCCCTACCCTCTACCGGGCCCACTTCCTCCCGGAGCTCGGGGCGTGGCTCGAGATCGACCTCGACGTGCGCCGCTGGACCTTAAGGACGAGCCTGGACCGGAGGGCCAAGGTCCCCACCACCACCTTCCTGCGGGCCTTGGGGATGGAGACGGCCGAGATCCTCAAGCGCTACTCCATCCCGGTGCCGCCGGAGGAGCTTCCCAACAAGGTGGGGGCGCTCCTTGCCGAGGACGTGGAAGTTGGGGACGAGCGTTGGGAGGCGGGGAGCGAGCTCACCCGGGACCGGGCCGAGGCCGCGTCCGCCGCGGGCCGTACCCTGCGCCTGGTGCATCCCGCGATCCAGAAGTCTCTTTCCGAGGACAAGACCCAGTCCCAAGAGGAGGCGATCCGCTACATCTACCACCGGTTCCGCCCCTCCGACAGGCCCTCCTTGGCCCAGATGGAGGAATACCTCCGGGATTTCTACTTCAATCCCGAGAGGTATCGTCTCACCAAGATCGGTCGGTTCAAGCTGAACCGAAAACTCGGCCTGGACTTAGAGGAGACCTACCTCACCCCGGAGGATATCTTCCGGGCGGTGGAACTCCTGTTGCACGCCCCCGAAGACCCCAGGCTCCTCGACGAGAAAGATCACCTGGGGAACAAACGCGTGCGGCTTCCGGGGGAGCAGGCCCAGGCGGCCCTCCGGGCGGGGCTTGTGCGCATGGCCCGGGTGGCCCAGGACAAGCTCTCCCGCTACGACCCCGAGGATAAGGACGCCATCCGCAAGATCATCTCCGCCCGCACGGTCCAGGCGGCGGTGAACGCCCTCTTCTATACCGGGCGGCTGTCGCAGTTCCTGGAGCAGACCAACCCCCTCTCCGAACTCACCCACAAGCGCCGCCTCTCCGCCCTGGGAGGATCGCCTCAAGCCAAGCGGGCCAAGATCGAGGTCCGGGACGTGCACCCTTCCCACTACGCCCGGATTTGCCCCATCGAGACCCCAGAGGGCCAGAACATCGGCCTCATCACCTCCATGGCGGTGTTCGTCCGAGTCAACGATTACGGCTTCCTCGAGGCGCCTTACGTCAAGGTAAGGAGGGGGAAGGTCACCGGGGAGATCGTGTATCTCATGGCGGACGAGGAGGAAAAGTACCTCATCGCCCCGGCCACCGTTCCCATAGATGAGAAGGGCCACATCCAGGGGGAGCTCGTCCCGGTGCGCACCGGACGCGAGGAGATCCGGTTCGTGCCCCCCGAACAGGTGGATTTCGTGGAGGTGGCGCCCCACGCCACGGTGGGGGTTTCGGCCTCGTTGATCCCCTTCCTGGAGCACGACGATGCTAACCGAGCCCTGATGGGGGCCAACATGCAACGTCAGGCCGTGCCGCTTCTCAGGCCCCAAGCTCCTTTGGTGGGCACGGGCATGGAGCGGGTGGCGGCGGTGGACTCCGGGGCCGTGGTGGTTGCCGAGGAGGACGGGGTCGTAGAAAAGGTGGACGCGCAGAAGATCGTCGTCCGCACGAAAAAAGGGAAAAAGATCTACAAACTCGCCAACTTCGAGCGCTCCAACCAAGACACCATCGTGCACCACCGCCCCATCGTCTGGCCCGGGGACAAGGTGAAGAAGGGAGACGTGCTGGCGGACTCCCTCTCCACCGACCACGGGGAGCTGGCTTTGGGGGCTAACCTCCTTGTGGGGTTCCTCCCCTTCGAGGGCTACAACTACGAAGACGCCATCGTCATCTCCGAGAGGCTGGTACGGGAGAACATTTTGGACTCTATCCATATCCAGGAGTTCGAGGTCACGGCGGAGGAAACGAAACTGGGTCCTGAGGAAATCACCGCCGACATCCCCGGCCTCTCCAACAAGGACCGCCGCAACCTGGATGAGCACGGGATCATCCGGGTGGGGACCGAAGTCCGCACCGGGGATGTGCTGGTGGGGAAGGTCACCCCCAAAGGGGAAGCCGAACCCACCCCCGAAGAGAAGATATTCCGTTCCATCTTCGGCGAGAAGATGAAGAGTTTCCGCAACACTTCGCTCCGGATGCCCCCCATTTCCGGCACGGCCACGGTGATCCGGGTGAAGCGGTTCTCCCGGGCCCAAGGGGACGAGCTCGAGGCGGGGGTCAACGAGCTGGTGAAGGTTTACGTGGCCCAGCGCCGCCCCATCGCCGTGGGCGACAAGCTCGCCGGCCGCCACGGGAACAAGGGCGTGATCGCCAAGATCCTCCCGGTGGAGGACATGCCCTTCCTTCCCGATGGCACACCCTTGGATGTGATCCTGAATCCCCTAGGGGTCCCCTCCCGGATGAACCTGGGACAGATCTTCGAGACGCACCTTGGGTGGTTGTGCAAGCTTCGGGACGAAAAGGCGGCTACTCCGCCCTTCGACGGTGCCAAGGAAGAGGAGATCCTCAAAGAGCTCCACGAGGAAAGGGCCAGGGTCGGGCTTGATGCCGGGGACAACATGGATGGAAAGGTCATCCTCCGGGACGGCCGCACCGGGGAGCCTTTTGAGCAGCCGATCACCGTGGGCTACATGTACATCATGAAGCTCGAGCACATCGCCGCCGACAAGATCCACGCCCGCTCCACCGGGCCATATGCCCTCATCACCCAACAGCCCCTGGGGGGCAAGGCCCAGTTCGGCGGCCAGCGCTTGGGGGAGATGGAGGTCTGGGCCCTGGAGGCGTACGGGGCGGCCTCGCTCCTGCAGGAGATGCTCACGGTGAAGTCCGACGACACCAAGGGCAGGGTCCAGCTCTACAAGGCGATCTTGAAGGGTGAGGAGTTCCCGCGCCCCGGGATCCCCGAGTCCTTCAAGGTCCTGTGGCGGGAGCTCCAGGGGCTTTGTCTCTCTCCTAAGGCTTACGATCAGCGGGGCAAGGAGTTGGATATCGTGTGACGGGGGAGTTCGAGCGGGCGGCCGGCTACCTTCTTTTCCGGGAACGGGAGGGAACGAGGGAATACCTCCTTGTACGCAACAAGAACGGCCGCCACTGGGGCTTCCCCAAGGGGCGCATCGAGGAGGGAGAGGGACCTGAGGAGGCTGCCCGCCGGGAGGTTTTTGAAGAAGTAGGGATACGGGATCTCCGACCCGTCCCTGGCTTTTCCCGTACCATCAACTACAGCTTCATCCGCAACGGAAAGCTTATCCACAAGGAGGTCACCTATTTCCTAGCGGAAACCCAGGAAGAGGGGATACTAAACCCTGAAGAGCTTGTGGACATGCGCTGGCTTCCCTTTGCCCGGGCCTTGGCCACGCTTACCTTCCCGGAACAGCAAGGGGTGCTGAAGGAAGCCGAAGAGGCCTTGGCCCCAAAAAGGAACGAGACCTTAGGGAAAAGCTGAGGACCAATGGAAACAGAGATTTCGGCGGGATCGGTGGAGCTTTGGGCCGCATTGGGAGTGTTCCTTGCGGCCTATATCCTCATCTTCACCGAGAAGATCCACCGCACCATCGCCGCCTTGATCGGGGCGGTGGCTATGGTGCTGGTGGGGACCTTCCTCGGGTTCTACGACCAGGGGGCAGCCCTCTCCTCCATCGATTTCGGGACCCTGTTTTTGGTGACGGGGATGATGGTAATGGTAGCGATCCTGGAGGGGACTGGGGCCACCCAGTACCTGGCCATCAGGATCGCCCAGGCCTCCCGGGGCCGGCCTTTACTGCTCCTTTCGGGATTGGGGGCCTTCACCGCCGGGGCCTCAGCGTTTTTGGACAACGTCACCACCATGGTCCTCATCGCCCCCCTCACCATTTCCATCGCCGACATCCTCGATCTCTCGCCTCTTCCCTTCCTCACCACCGAGGCGGCGTTCGCGGTGATGGGGGGATTGGCCACGTTGGTGGGTGACCCAGCAAACATCATCATCGGTTCCGGTTCTGGCTTCGGGTTCGTGGATTTCCTGGTGCACCTTGCGCCGGTGGCGCTGGTGGTGTGGGTCGGGTCTTTGGCCGTCTTCTTCCTCATCTTCAGGGATTTCGTGCGCAAGCACCCTAAGAACGTGGAGAAGCTGATGGAGATCGACGCCAAAAAAGCCCTGGAGGACCCCGCGGGAGCGCGGCGGATGAGCGTCGTGCTCGGGGTGGTGATCCTCCTCTATCTTGTCCACCAGTGGCTGGGGTTGGAACCCGCCACCGTGGCCATGTTGGGAGCGGCCCTGGCCTTGGTGGTTGGCCGTCCCGATGTGCGGAAGACGTTCTCGGAGGTGGAGTGGAGTGCGGTCTTCTTTTATGGGGCGTTGTTCGTTTTGGTAGGGGGACTTGAGCACGTGGGGATCTTGAACGAGTTCGCCCTCCTATTCCAACGGTTCGCCCAGGGGAACGTCCTCGTTGCGTCGATAATCATCCTCTGGGGTGCGGGGCTCCTTTCGGCGGTGGTGGACAACGTAGCGTTGGTGATCGCGTTGGTGCCGGTGTTGCAGCGGCTGGGGCATCTGGGGCTTCCGCCGGAGCATCTCACGCCGCTTTGGTGGAGCCTGGCCATCGGTGCGGTGCTCGGGGGACTGGCCACCCCCATCGGCTCTTCGGCCACGGTGGTCACCATCTCGCTCTCCGAGCGTACAGCAACCCCCATTGATGCCAGGCGGTGGATGGCGGTGGGTGTACCCGCCTGGTTCGTGGGCCTCTCCTTGGGGACCCTGTTCGTGGTCTGGGGGGTCCTCTCGGGGTTTTACGCATGATCCCCGCCCTCTCCGCCGGGATCATCTTCCTCGCCACATATGCCCTTATCTTCTCCGGAAAAGTTCACCGGACCATCGCCGCACTGGCCGGGGCGGTGGCCATGATCACCGCGGGGATTGCCCTTGGCTTTTACGATTTCGACCTGGCCATGGAGGCAGTGGATTTCAACACGATAGGGCTCCTTTTGGGGATGATGATCATCGTGGGGATCATCCAGCCCACCGGCGCCTTCCAATACTTCGCCATCCGGCTTTCCCGAGTAAGCCGGGGGCGCCCTTGGTTGTTATTCCTCGGGCTTTCGTGGTTCACGGCGTTGGTTTCCACCGTACTCGATAACGTGACCACGGTGGTGATCGTGGCCCCGGTCACCGTGTCCATCGCCGAAGTCCTCGGGGTAAACCCCATCCCCTTCCTCTTGGGAGAGGCGGTCCTCTCCAATATCGGGGGGGTGGCTACGTTGGTAGGAGATCCCCCCAACATTATCATCGGCTCGGCGGCCGGGCTCTCTTTCAACGCCTTCCTCACACGCCTCGGCCCGGTGGTCCTTACGGTTCTTTTCGTCTCCACCGCTTTCTTTCCCCTGGTTTTCCGGCGGGAACTGCGGAAGGAGCCGGAAAACCTGGAGAACCTGGAGCGCTTGGACGCCCGGAGGGCGTTGGTGGATCCCCTCACCATGCGCAAGATGTTTTGGGTGCTGGGGTTCACGGTTCTCCTCTATTTCGTCCATGAACCGCTCCAGTTCCCCCCTGGGCTTGTGGCCCTCATCGGCGCCGCAGTGGGCCTCCTTTGGGTGCGTCCCAAGGTGGACGAGGTGATGAACTTCATCCACTGGGATGTGTTGCTCTTTTTTATTGGGCTGTTCATCGTGGTGGGGGGGCTGGAGTCCGCGGGGGTGCTGGGGTTGATCTCGCAAGAGTTGGGCATCGTCGCCCGCTCGGGGATCCTCATCGCCTCGGTGGCGATCCTCTGGATAAGCGCGTTGATGTCGGCGGTGGTGGACAACATACCCTTCACCATCGCCATGGTGCCGGTGATCAAAGCCATGGGCGCTCAAGGGGCTTCCATCACGCCCCTTTGGTGGGCATTGGCCCTGGGGGTGGGCTTTGGGGGGAACGCTACCCCCATCGGGGCCACGGCCAACGTGGTGGTGATCTCGGTTTCGGAACGCACTCCACACCCCATCTCGTCTCGGCGCTGGATGTCATCCGCCACCTTGGTGGCCTTTTTGAGCTGTGTCTTGGGAACGCTCTTCCTCATCTTGGGGATCGGGACCGGCTGGTTCTTGTAAGAAGGTTTTTGCGTGGCCTCTTTTGCGGGCACCCGGTAAACTGGCCAGCGAGATGGAAAAGCTGAGGGAATTACGAGAAGGCCTTTGGCTTTTAGACACGGATCAGTTCGGGGTTCCCCACTTCGGTGGGGTCTATATCCTGCGGAGTGGGGATGAGGCGGCATTGGTGGAGACCGGGACCTCCTTGGCGGCTCCCGCGGTCCTGAAAGCGCTGGATGCCTTGGGTATCGCTCGGCAAGCGGTGCGGAAGATCTTCCTTACCCACATACACCTCGATCACGGGGGCGGCGCGGGGGTCCTGGTGCGGGAGCTTCCGGAGGCCGTGGTGGTGGTTCACGAACGGGGGGCAAAACACCTGGTGGATCCCGCGAAGCTCCTCGCCTCGGTTAAGGAAGCGGTGGGGGAACGTTTTCCCCTATATGGGACAGCGGAGCCCGTGCCGCGGGGAAGGATCGAGCCCGTGGGCGATGAGAAGATGTTTCGGGTGGGGGATGTAAGGATATGGGCGGTCCCTACTCCGGGCCACGCGCCCCATCACCTTTGCTTCTTCCTCCCCGAAACCGGTGAGCTCTTCACCGGAGATGCCGCTGGTCTTTACCTCCAGGGAAAACTATATCCCACCACTCCTCCCCCGGGCTTTCACTTGGAACGAGCGCTGGAGAGCTTAAAGCGGCTTGCGCGCTTGCAGCCCAAACGCCTCTTCTACACCCATTTCGGCCCCGGAGAAGTCCCCGAAAGGCTCCTACATAAGTATATGGGGTTCCTTGAGTGGTGGGTGCAAAAGATCGAAGCGGCCAGGAATTCTGAAACAAGCGAAGAGGAAGCGTTGGCAAAGCTCCTTTCCGATCCGGAGGTAACGGCCTACGCCTATAGCGGTGATCGGGATATGGGGGAGCTCGCCATGAACATCCGCGGGGTGCTGGTGTACCTTTCCCGCCGTGGGAAATGATCGCCAAGGTGGCCCTGCCCGTTCCCAAGATCGCCCCCTTCGACTACCAGGTCCCCGAGGGGATGCAGCTGGGTGTGGGCCACCGGGTGCGCGTGCGGCTCGGAAAGCGGTTTCTCTTCGGGATCGTGGTAGCCCTGCGGGAGGAACCCGAGCATACCGGCCCCCTACAGCCTGTCCTGGAGGACTTAGGCCTCGTAGTTCCTTACTGGGAACTTCCGCTTTTGGAGGAGCTCTCCCGCCGCTACTTCGTATCGTTGGGCATGGCCCTGGAGCGTTCCCTTCCCCGGAAGGCGCGTCCGCGGCCCCGACGCCTGGTCTTGGGGGTGCCGCTCCAGGAGGCCCGCCGGGCCCTGGAAGAGCTCGCGAAGCGTGCTCCAGCCCAGGCAAGGGTCTTGGAGCGGGCGTTGGCGGGCCCGGTGGAAGAGGCGGCGCTTAAGGCCGAGGCCGGGGTTTCGGGGGCACCGGTGCGCGCGCTGGTCGAAAAAGGGCTTCTGCGGCCCGAATCCCTGCCATTTTCCTTCCCCTTCCGCGAAAAAGCCAAATCCTTGCGCCTCACCCCCCACCAGGAGCGTGCTTTGGAGGCCATCACCGCGGGGTTGGGACAGGGCAAAAAGTACCTCCTTTTCGGCCCCCCGGCTGCGGGGAAGACGGAGGTGTACCTGGGAGCGGCGAGGGCTGCCCTGGAGGCGGGCGGAGGTGTGATCCTTTTGGAGCCCGAGGTGTCCCTCCTCCCACAGCTCTGGGCCCGCGCCCAGAACGCCCTGGCCTCGCGGGAACCCTCGCTTCGGCTTTATTTCGGCGACATGCCGCCCGGGGAGCGGTGGCGCACTTGGGAGGACGTGCTCCGGGGAAGGGTCCACGCTGCGGTGGGCACGCGTTCTGCTGTATTTCTCCCTTTCGGTAGCCTCCGGCTCATCATCCTGGACGAGGAACACGAGCCTGCCTACAAGCAGGAGGAGATGGCACCCCACTACCACGCCCGGGAAGTGGGGGAACTCCGGGCCGCGCGGGAGGGGGCGACGCTCCTTTTGGGTTCCGCCACCCCCAGCGTGGAGAGCTTCTTCCGGGCAGAACGCGGCGAATACGCGCTTTTGGAGCTTCCCCAGCGGGTGGTGGGGGAGCCGCCCGAGGTGCGGGCCGTTCCCCTGGGGCCGGACGAGGTGATCACGGAGCCTTTGCGGGACGCGATGGAACGCCATCTCGATGCAGGGGGCCAAGTCCTCCTTTTCCTCAACCGCACAGGCTTCTTCACCGGGGCCTCTTGTCGGGACTGTGGCGCGGTGCTCCGGTGTGGGCGGTGCGAGGTGGCGCTGGTGTTTCATCTCGAGGAGAGGACGTTCCGCTGCCACGCTTGCGGGGCGGCATACCCCCGGCCTCGGTGTCCCCGCTGTGGGGGGCAGCGGTTCCGGCTCTTTGGCGTGGGGACGGAGCGGGTGGAGTACGAGGCGAAGAGGCTTTTTCCCCGGGCACGGGTGGAACGCCTGGACTCGGAGACGGCCGCGAGGCGAGCCGAAATCCTGGCGGCGTTGGCGGAGGGGCGGGTGGATATTTTGGTGGGGACCCAGATGGTGGGAAAGGGCCTCGATTTTCCGGGGATAAGTTTGGTGGGTATAATCAACGCCGACGGGTTGCTTTCTGCTCCGGATTTCCGTGCCGGGGAACGTACCTTCCAGCTGATCGTGGCCGCGGCCGGAAGGGCGGGGAGGGGGGAAAGGAAGGGAGAGGTGATCGTGCAAACCAACAACCCTGATCACTACGCCATCTCCCACGCCTTGCGGGGGGACTATAGGGCCCTGTACAACGACGAGATCTCTTTCCGTCGGGAGCTCCGGTATCCCCCTTTCGCGCAATTGGTACGGATTTTGGTGGAAGGGAAGCGGGCGGAGAAGCTAGCGGGCAGGTACGCGGAAGCTCTGGGGAAGACGGGGTTGGAGGTCCTCGGCCCGGCGCGGCTCCTTCCCCTGCGGGGGGTGCCTCGCTATCAAGTGTTGGTCCGGGGGGACGAGGGGGTACTTGGGCGGATCCGGAGCGTTTTGCCTGAATTTCCCGCGGCAACAAAGGTGGATCCCTCGCCCAACTGGATCGGCTGAACGGAAGGAGGAGAAAGCCAAGCTTATAAGAATAAGTGCTAAGTTCGATGTGCAAAAACGGATGCCCCTGTGGTCAACTTGCTCCCCAAGCGGTGGTCGGGAATGGGGATTTGAATTTCATGGAGTTTCAGTTCTAGTTGTCGATCTTGTCACCTGTGCCGCGCTATAAGGCCTAAAACCTATCAAGGCGTCCCAAAAGCGCCGTCTTCCGGAGACGGCGTTAGTTTATATCTCCCGGATCCGAGAAGAGTTCCTCCCGCAGGCGTTGGTAAAATTCCACGAGGAACTTGTGGCGTTCGTGCCCCAGTTCTCTCGCGGCCTCGGTGTACAAAAGATCGTAGAGCCCTAGGAGCTTCTCCTCGAAATGGCGGAGGGTGTCCTCCAGGGAACGCCCCACTTTCCCCGAGTAGAGAAAAGCCCTGGCTACGCCGATGGCGCCCATGGCATCGAGCTTGTCGGCGTCGCTGAGCACCCTTGCTTCCAGGGTCCGCGGTTCCACCCCGCCGGAAAAGGAGTGGGCCTCGATGCAATGGGCTACACGCTCGATGAATTCCTCTTCATATCCTTGGCTTCGCAGAACCCCCCTTGCGATCTCCGCGCCCCGGCGGGCGTGGTCCGGTCCGTCTCTCGCCATATCGTGCAACTTCGCCGCCACGGTCACCACTTCCAGATCCGCTCCTTCCCGTTGGGCTATATAGCGCGCCAGGCGGGCTACTCTCTCCACATGTCCCCGGTCATGAGCGCCCATATCCCTTACTAAGTTAAGAAGGCCCGCGTTACTCAAGACGGCGACCGAGACTTCAGCCGATGCCCAGATAGGCCTTGCGGACGAGATCGGAGCTCACGAGCTCGTCCTTGGGGCCCTCAGCCACGATCCGCCCCGTCTCGAGCACGTACCCATATTCGGCGATGGAGAGGGCAGCGCGAGCGTTCTGCTCTACCAAGAGGATGGTGCGGCCTTCCTGGTGGATCTGGCGGAAGGCGTTGTAGAGCTCGGTGATGAGGACCGGAGCGAGGCCCAAAGAGGGCTCGTCCAGAAGCAGGAGAGTGGGTTTTGCCATCAGGGCCCGGGCCACGGCCAGCATTTGCTGCTCCCCTCCCGACAGTGTCCCCCCGGCCTGCCGTCGCCGCTCCTTGAGGCGTGGGAAGAGGCTGAACACCCATTCCAGGTCCCGTTCGATCTCGGGGTCGGTACGGGCGTAGCATCCCATGAGGAGGTTCTCCCACACCGTGAGGTCGGGAAATATCCTGCGCCCTTCCGGACACATCACGATCCCCATGCGCACTATCCGGCTGGTCCGAAGCCCCACGATAGGTTTTCCCCGATAGGTGATCTCCCCCACCCTCGGCCGCACCAGCCCCATGATGGTCCGCAATGTAGTGGTCTTCCCCGCCCCGTTCGCCCCGAGCAGGGTCACGACGCTTCCTTCCGGGACCGAGATGGAGATCCCCTGCAGGGCGTGGATGCCTCCGTAGTAGACGTGCAGATCCTTCACCTCAAGCACCGAGTTCCTCCTCCCCCAGATAGGCCTCGATCACCTTGGGGTTCGACTTTATCTCCTCGGGCGTCCCCTCGGCGATGGAGACTCCGAAGTCTATCACCCGGATCCGGGGACATATCCCCATGACCACCTGCATCACGTGTTCGATGAGGAAGATGGTGAGCCCGAACTCCTGGCGGATCCCCCGGATGAAGTCCATGAGGTCGGCGGCTTCGGCGGGGTTCATCCCCGCCGCGGGCTCATCCAGGAGGAGCAGCCGCGGTTCCGTGGCCAGGGCCCGAGCGATCTCCAGTCGCCGCTGAAGCCCGTACGGAAGCGAACCCGCTGGTTCCTTGGCCCACTTCTCCAGGCCCAACCGCTCCAGAAGCTCCATCCCCCGCCGGCGCATCTCCCGCTCCACCCGGAAGTACCCGAAGATGGGGACGATCGCCCCGAAGAAGGGGTTTTTGACGTGGGGGTGGAAGGAGATAAGGACATTGTCCAGGGCAGACATGGTTCGGCAGAGGCGGATGTTCTGGAAGGTGCGGGAGATCCCAAGGAGGGCCACTTTGTGGGGCGGAAGGCCGGTGATATCCCGCCCCTCGAAGATGATCTTCCCGGAGGTGGGGGTGTAGTGGCCGGTGATCATGTTGAAAATCGTGGTTTTCCCTGCACCGTTGGGGCCAATGAGCCCCACGAGCTCACCCTTGTGGATGTCCATGGAGAAGTCGTTCACCGCCACAAGACCCCCGAACTTCATGGTGAGGTTCTGCATGGAGAGGATCACGTCGTTTCCGCTCATGCCCTCCTCCTTCGGAAAAATCCCAGAATCCAGTCCCACGTGAACTCCGACTCCCCAAAGAGCCCCCGGCGGAAGAAGAGCATCACCAACATGAGCATCACCGAGAAAAACACCATCCGCATCCCCGGAACGAAGGCGGTGTCCAGGAACCGCAGACCCTCGAACAGGGCGGCGAACACGAACCCCATTACCACCGCTCCGGTGATGCTTCCCAACCCCCCGAGGACGATGATGATGAGGAGATAGAAGGTCATGAAGAACCGGAAGGGATCAGGGCTTACCGAGCCAACTAGAGTGGGATAAAGCCCCCCGGCCACCCCGGCACAGAAGGCGCTGAAGATGAAGGCCACGAGCTTCATCCAGAAGACGTTTATCCCCATGGACTGGGCCGCGAGCTCGTCCTCCTTGATAGCCCGCAAGGCCCTCCCGAAGCTTGAGTTCTTGATGCGAATGGCAGCGTAGGTGAGGATCACAAGTGCCCCAATGGACCACCACAGGTTCGTGTACTTCGGGATCCCGGTAATCCCCATGGCCCCGTTGGTAAGCGGTATCAGGTTCACCGCCAAAACGAAGAGGATTTCCCCAAATCCGAAGGTAGCGATGGCAAGGTAGTCCCCCCTCAAGGCCCGCAGCGCCGGAATTCCCACGATGATGCTGGAGAGGGCAGCCAGCACCCCTGCCCCGATTAACGCCAGGATGAATCCAGAATACGGCAGGGTGAATTCGGAAAACGGCGGGACCAGAGGTTGGAACAACCAGGTTATCTGTTTCTGGTCGAGGGGGAGCACGAGGAGCGTCACGAGGTAAGCCCCCAGGAGCATGAACCCGTGGGGGCCCAGGGAGAACTGGCCAGTCACCCCGTTGATGACGGTGTAGCCCACGGCGGCGATGGCGTATATTGCCCCGAAGTTGAGGACCTGCCACAGGAAGGGATCCAGGTTCTTGTTCCCCCACGCGATGAAGCCGAACAGGGCCGCCAACGCGAGTAACGTGAGGATTCGGTTCAGCTTCATACCTTCTCCTTGAGCGGCTTACCCATGATCCCCGTGGGTTTGACCAGGAGGAAAAGAATCAGGATCGCGAAGATCACCGCGTCCCGGTACCCGGAGTAGGCCGGCAAGGTAGCGACGAAGATGATCTCCGCCATCCCCAGGACGAACCCCCCGATCATCGCCCCGATGACGTTGCCGATGCCCCCCACCACCGCGGCGGTGAACGCCCGCCAGCCGGGGATGATGCCGATATCGAACCTCAGTGCCGGGTAACGGCACCCCCACAGGATCCCGCCCACCGCCGCCAGGGCCGAGCCCACGATGAAGGTGTAGGAAATGATCCGGTTGATGTCCGCCCCCATGAGCTCGGTGGCCTCCATGTCGGTGGCGATGGCCCTCATCCCCCGCCCCACCTTGGTGCGGTAAAGGAGGTAGAGGAGGCCCAAAAGGCACACCGCCGCAATCACCGGGACCCATATGGTGACGGCTTGGATCCGAGCTCCACCGAGTTCGAAGATCCTGATCATGAAGTCGGGGCGGGGGAACTGCTTCTGAATCCCCCCGGCCCAGGGGAGGACGATGATGATGTGTTCCAAAAGCAAGGACATCCCGATGGCGGTGATGAGGAGGGAGATTCGCGGGGCGTTCCGCAAAGGGCGGTAAGCTACCCGCTCGATCGCCCATCCCATGGCGGCGGTGAAGATCACCGAGAGCACCGCCGCCGCCCACCAGGGGAGCTTGAAGAGGAAGTATCCGAAGAAGACCCAGTAGCCGGCGAACATGAAGATGTCCCCGTGGGCGAAGTTGATGAGCCGGAGGATCCCGTAGACCATGGTGTAGCCGATGGCGATGAGGGCGTAGAGGCTCCCCAACGTAAGGCCGTTGAAGAACTGCTGTATATCCACCGCGCCTCCGTTCAGGAGAAAGAGGCGGGCCGGAGCCCCGGCCCGCCCAAACTAACTACCTTCCCAGCTCAGCCTCCCTCGCCGTAGACCCGCTTCACGATCTCTTGGGCCTTCGTAGCGGGAACGACGTCGTAGAAGGCGAACGCGCCGTCCTTCACCGTGAGGATAACGAAGTCCTTGGCCGGGTCGCCCTTGGGGGTCATGATGGTGCGGCCGGTGACCACCTCCAGGTCAGCGGTCTTCAGGGCCTCCTTGATCGCCTCGGGGTCGGTGGAACCCGCCCTCTCGATGGCGTCCAAAATGAGAAGGTAGCAGTCCACCGCCAACGCGCCGAAGGAATCAGGGGATTCGCCGAACTTCTCCTTGAAGGCTTGGACGTACTTCTTGCCCACCTCGGTGATGGCAGCGGTCTCGTGCCAGAAAGTGGTGAAAATGATCCCCTCCACCGCATCGCCGCCGATCTTGATGAGCTCCGCGGCGTGGAGGCCGTCGCCCCCCAGGATCTGCTGGGTGAGGCCGAGATCCCGGGCCTGCTTCGCCAAGAGGGCCACCTCGGTGTAGTAGTTCGGCACGTAGATAAGATCCGGGTTCAAGCGCTTGATCTCGGTGAGCTGGGCGGTGAAGTCCACATCACCGGTGCGGATGGCCAAAGTCGCCAGGACCTTGCCTCCCAAGGCCTCGAAGGCCTGCTTGAAGTAGTTCCCGAGCCCCACGCAGTAGGGCTGGGCCACGTCCACCACCAGCGCCACCGTCTCCGCCCCTAGCTTCTCACGGGCGAAATAGGCCCCGATGGCCCCCTGGGCGTCATCGAGGAAGCATGCGCGGAAGCAGTAGTCGGGGTTGGTAGTGAGCGGGTTGGTACTGGTGGGACTGATCATCGGGACGGTGGTGACTTTGCCCGCCGCGAGGTACGGCCCGGAGCACATGGTCCCGATGATGGCCACGACCCCCTCTACCTCGATGAGGCGCTTGACCCCGGTCACGGCCTCGGTGGGCTCGGTACGGGCATCGTAGTAGACGAGCTCCACGGGCCTGCCCAGGACCTCCAGCGGCACAATCCCCGTCTCCCGCACGAGCTCCAGGGCCCGCTTGGCGTACTGGCCGTAGGCGGCGCACCCGCCCGTGAACTCTACCAGTACCCCGATCTTGATGGGCTCCTGGGCTACCGCCAACCCGGCCAACAACGCCAACGCCGCCACACCTACCAAAAGCCTCCTCACCGCTACCTCCTTTCGGGGCAAGGAAAAAACCTTGACCACGCTGCCCTCGCCCCTGGGGATTTGGGTCATTGTAGTGTGGAAGGTTTCAGAGTGTCAATTTTTACACCCGAGCTTAGGGGCCGGGTGAGAAGAGCCGGTGGAGCCGCCTCAACGCTTCCAGCCGGTCCCGGCGCCCCACCTTCGCCTGGAGGATTGCCTTCCTGAGGGAAGAGATGGTCTTGTCGTAGGTGTGCTTGTCCACCGGATAGGGGGTTCCGTCTTTTCCGCCGTGGGCGTAGGCGAACCGGGCTGGGTCCCGGACCGAGGCCGGAGCCCCCCAGATGAGCTCCGATACCAAGCTCAGCGCCCGCAGGGATTTCGGGCCCAGGCCGGGGGTTGCCAAGACCTCTTCGAAATCCACGGGCGCCCGCTCGTAGAGGGAAAGGAGCACTTTTTTCATCCCCTTCGGGGTCAGGTCAGCGGCGGAGACGATTCGGTGGCGGCGAGGCATGGCGAGGGAAGGGATCTTTTCCAGCTCCGCCAACGTCCTTTCCGGGGGCCGGGCCACGATCTCCGGGATCGTCTCCCGGGCCGGGGCCGCTTCCTTCGCCACCAGGTTCAGGATCGCATCGCGCCTCTTTCCCACCACCGCCTTGTGAGGTTCCTCTACAAAGCTCGAAAGTCCTTCCGAGATCCAGTGGTACCGGCGGGCCATGCGCGTTGTGGGGTCCATCCCCTGTTGGACCACGCACCACCGTCCCGTCCGGTCGAAGAAGAACACATGGTGGTAAATCTGATAGCCGTCCTGTAGGCAAGCGGAGTCCACTTTGGCCGTCATGCGGGAGGCGTAGATCAGCGGCTCGGGTTCTAGACCGAGCGTCTCAGAGATCGATCGTAGCTCCTCAGGGGTGCGGCGGGAGGTAGCACCCTTTCCGCCCGCGGCGAAGATGCCCAGCTCCCGGCCCACGGACTTGAGCGCTTCCTTGAGGGCCCCGCAAGTGGTGGTGGTGAGGCCGCTCGAGTGCCAGTCGAACCCTAAAAGACAGCCTAGGGCCTGGAACCAGTGGGGATCCGAGAGCCGCTCCAAAACTCCCCGGGTCCCGAAGGAGTCGGCCAACGTCCAGAGGATGGCCTCGGATAAGGCTACCATCCTCCGGAAAAGCCACCTGGGCGCCTGCCCCCAATGGAGGGGAAGGTCCGCCGTCCCGGTTCGCTTCATCTCCACGAGAAGTATGCGCAGGGTTGGCTTGTGCAACAACGGCGATTGTGGCTACACTCATTGAAGTGAGCATGGAGCGCCGAGAAGTTACCTCTTATCTAGATGAGCTCTTCCCTCCGGTTCTAGCGGAGGAATGGGACCATTCGGGACTCCAAGTGGGGGATCTCTCCCTCCCCTGCAACCGAATCCTCGTGGCCTTGGACTTCGAGCTTTCCCTGGTCGACCGCCTCCAGGGGGTGGACCTCCTGATAACCCACCATCCCCTCATATTCCGCCCCCTCCAGGAGATCAGACCGGGGACGCCCCTGGGACGGAAGATCTCGGTCCTCCTCCACGAAGGCACCGCCTGCTATGCCGTCCACACTCCCTACGATTCCGCCCGCGGGGGGATGGGGGAGAGGCTTGCGGCGCTCTTGGGGTTGAGGGGAGCGGAACCGTTGGTTCCCCGGGGAAAGCTCTACAAGCTCGTGGTCTTTGTTCCCCCGGATCACCTGGATAAGGTGGCAGAGGCTGCGTTCTCCGCGGGGGCGGGGAAGATCGGTCGCTACGGCCACTGCTCCTTCAGGCTCGAGGGGACCGGCACCTTCCTCCCGGAAGAAGGGACACGGCCCTACATCGGACAGGTGGGGAAAGAGGAACACGTGAGGGAAATACGGTTTGAGACCATCGTGCCCCAGGAAAAGCTCCGGGCCGTGGTGGGGGCGGTGCTTGCGGCGCATCCCTACGAGGAGGTGGCCTATGACCTCTATCCCTTGGAACTCCGCGATAACCGCCATGGGCTCGGACGGATCGGCGAACTCGAAGGGGCGGTCGAAGCTAGGGAGGTCATCGAGAGGTTCGCCCAGGCCATCGGGGCGAAGTCCCCGGCGGTATATGGGGACGAAAAAAGGGTGGTCCGGAAAGTGGCGGTCTGCGGGGGGGCGGGGGGGAAGTTGTGGCAGGAAGCGTTGGCCAAGGGAGGTGAGCTCTTCCTTACCGGGGAGTCGGGTTACCACGAAGCCCTGGCTGCGACGGAAGCCGGCCTCACCGTGGCCGTACTGGGGCATCGGGAGACGGAGCTTGTGTTCGTGAAACACGTGGCGGAGCTCCTCCGAAACAGGTTCCCCGGGATCGAGGTGATCACCCCGTGAAGGCGCACCTCTTGAAACTCCTCGCCCTGGGCGAGCTCGATGCGGCGATCCTGGAAGCACAGCGCAGGCTGAAGGCCCTGGAAGGGGAAGTGGCGTTGGTGGAGCGGCGCATCGCCGCGGAAAAGGACGCGTTCGCCAAACGGGTCGAGGAGCACAAGGCCCTGCGGGCCCGGGCCACCGAGAAGGCCCTGGAGGCCGACGAGATCGACGAGAAGATCCGCACCTACCAACACAAGCTCGACCACGACATCATCCCCTACAAAGAGATGGAGTACCTGAAGGAACAGGTGGAGTTTCTCCGTTCCCGCATCGACGAGGTGGAAGAGGAGGCGATCCGGCTCATGGAGGAGGCCGAGGTCGACGCGGAGAAGTTGAAGGAGGACGAAGCCGCTCATATGGAGCGGCTCGCCAAGCTGGAGGGAGAAAAGAACGAGCTCCTCGGGAAGATTTCGGGCCTGAAGGCAGAGATCGAGGAGTTCCGGCAAAAGAGGGAAGCCGCGGCCGAAGAGATCCCCGCCCACCTCCGCTCTCACTATGAGCGGCTCCGGGAGATGTACCCCGATCCCATCGTTCGCATCGTACATGGTACTTGTAGCGGGTGCCACCTTAATGTATCCCAGACTACCGTGGACCGCGCCCGGGACGGGGAGGTGGTAACCTGCGACAACTGCTCGCGCTTCTTGTACTTGGAGTCGGCACTTTAGGTCTTGCCCAAGAAGTCTACACCCTTCCCCTCCCCGTGGGCCGGATAAACGACTACGGCCAAACCCTGGAGCGCCCACACCGGGAAGCCTTGGCGGAGCGAATCGAGGCCTTTTCCCAACTGGGCGTCGAATTCTGGTATTTGGCTAGCTGGAGGGACCCCTTCGGGAACCCCTGGCGGTACGCGGCGGAGATCGCTTCCAGTTGGGGGCTATCCGAGAAAGCACTGCTTGTGGTCTTCGTGCGGGAGGGGGGCTCCTGGAGGGCCGTGGGCTGGCGGGGGGCGGAGGTCAAGGGGAGGATTCCCGACGAGGTGTGGCTCAAGGCCTTGCAGGAAACGGAAAGGGACCTAGGGCGTCACCACCCCTCGCTAGCGATCCTCTCCCTCTCCGATAAGCTCCTCTCCTGGCTCCGGGAGGGAAAGGTCTCTCGGGGAAAAGATGGGGGACTTTCCCCGGGAGCGGTGGCGGGGATCGTGCTCGGGGGGCTTTACCTGGTGGTTCGGCTTCTGCGGGCGATCCATTTAAGGCGACAACGGGGTATAATTTAGTTCTGGGGAGAGGGTTGGGGGCCGCGGGGGCCCAGTGGGCCCTCGAGGAAGGTCCGGACTCCGCAGGGCAGGCCGCTCGGCGCAAGCCGAGAGGGGGCGACCCCTGGAAAGTGCCACAGAGAACAGACCGCCGATCCGGCTCGGGGGCTCACGTCCCCGGGCGTCATGGAGGCAAGGGTGAAACGGTGGGGTAAGAGCCCACCGCCGGGGCCGCGAGGTTCCCGGGCACGGCAAACCCCGGCCGGAGCAAGGCCAAATAGGGAGGCGCTTGAGGGTGGCCCGCCCGATGCCTCCGGGTAGGCCGCGGAGATGCATGGCCCCCGAGAAACAGAATCCGGCCTAGTACCCTCTCCCCTTTTTCCTTACAGTGGCTAAACTTTGGGGACCGAGGAGGTGAAACCGAATGTTTTGGCTTTTCGATATGAGGACCCTGATCGTCCTGATCCCCGCCCTGCTTTTCGCCTTCTACGCCCAGTACAAGGTGCAGCGGGCCTACGCCAAGTACGCCCGGGTGGCCACTCAGCGGAGGGTGACCGCGGCCGAGGCTGCGCAGGTGCTCCTTGCCCGGGCCGGGGTCTCGGGGGTGAAGATCGAGGCCATCGGCCGCACCCTGGGGGACCACTACGATCCCCGCACCAAGACCCTGAGGTTATCGCGCCCGACTTCCCCCTCCATCGCCGATGTGGGCGTCGCCGCCCACGAGGCCGGCCACGCCATCCAACATGCTCAAGGGTATGCGCCCCTTGCCCTGCGCTCGGCGGTGGTCCCGTTGGCGAGCTTCGGGTCGCAGTTGGCCTTTCCGCTTTTCTTCGTCGGGCTCCTGTTCGCCTACATGGGATCTCAACTTGGGATAACTCTCCTTTACGCGGGGATCGCCCTCTTCGCCGGGGTGGTGCTCTTCACTTTGATTACCCTCCCGGTGGAGTTCGACGCCTCCCGGCGGGCGGTCCGGGCCCTGGCCCAAACCGGCATCGTCACCCGGGAGGAGCTGGGGGCGGTGAAGGAGGTGCTCTACGCCGCCGCGTTGACCTACGTAGCCGCCACCGCCATGGCCATCGCCCAGCTCCTTCGGCTCCTTCTCATCGCCAGTGCCGTCTCCGGCCGGCGCCGCTAGAGGGGGCCAGGTGAGGCTCTCGCCCTCGCTGCTTTCGGCCGATTTCGGGCGGCTGGCCGAGGAGATCCGAGCGGTGGAGTCTGTCTCGGCTTACATCCACTTCGACGTCATGGACGGGCATTTCGTCCCCAACCTCACTTTCGGCCCTCCGGTGGTGAACGCCCTCCGACGCCACACCTCCCTCCCCTTCGACATCCACCTCATGATCGAGCATCCCGCCCGCTACGCTCCACGCTTCCGGGTGAGGCCAGAGGACGTGATCACCTTCCACGTGGAGGCGCAGGACCCGCCCGAGGAGGCGATCCGCGTTATCCGGGAGCTGGGCTGCCGGGTGGGGATCTCGCTCAGGCCCCGGACCCCCCTTTCCGCCATCGAGCCGTATCTTTCCCGGGTGGACTGGGTGCTGGTGATGTCGGTGGAGCCCGGTTTCGGGGGACAGGAGTTCATGCCCGATGCTCTTGAGAGGATCCGGGAACTCCGGGATCTCATCGGGGGCCGGGGGTTGACCATCGCCGTGGACGGGGGGATAAAGCCCGCCAACGTCCGGGCGGTGGTGGAAGCGGGAGCGGATGTGATCGTGGCGGGTTCCGCCATCTTCGGGGATGGCGACCCCCGGGCCGCGGCGGAAGAGCTCCTGCGGGCGGCCCATGGCTAACGAGCACGAGCGCTTCATGAGGCAGGCCCTGGAGCTCGCCCGCCGGGGCGAGGGATACACCCGGCCGAATCCCCTGGTGGGGGCGGTGGTGGTGAAGGACGGGGAGGTCATCGCCGAAGGGCACCATGCCCACTACGGCGGCCCCCACGCCGAGGTTGTGGCCCTGGAGCGGGCGGGGGAAGCCGCCCGTGGGGCCGATCTTTACGTGAACCTGGAGCCCTGCGTCCACTGGGGGAAGACCCCCCCGTGCGCCGATCGGATCATCGCCGCCGGGGTGAAACGGGTGATCATCGCCTCCCGGGACCCTAACCCCCTGGTAAACGGAAAGGGCGTGGAAAGGCTCCGGGCCGCGGGGATCGAGGTGATCGAGGGGGTCCTCGAGGACGAGGCCCGGGAACTAAACGAGATCTTCTTTCACTGGATAACGACGAAAAGACCGTTCGTATCCCTCAAGCTCGCCATGTCCCTGGACGGGAAGATCGCCACGAAGACCGGCGATTCCCGCTGGATCACTGGGCCCGAAGCGAGGAGAAAGGTCCACGAGCTCCGGCGCCGCCACGCCGCGGTACTCGTGGGGGTGAACACTGTCCTCGCCGACGACCCCGAGCTCACGGTGCGGGAAGTGGAGGGACCACAACCCCTGCGGGTGATCTTGGACTCCCGGGGAAGGACCCCGATTACCGCTAGGGTACTCGACAGGGCCGCGAGGACCCTGATCGCGGCCACCGGTTCCATGCCCCGGAAGGCAGAGGAAAGGCTCCGGGAGGCCGGCGCCGAGGTGGCACGTTTTCCCGCGGCGGGGGGTAAGGTGGATTTGGGGGCGCTCCTCCAGTGGCTGGGGGAGAGGGGGATCGATTCCGTGCTCGTGGAGGGAGGCGGGGAGGTGGCGTGGTCCTTCGTCTCGCGGGGGCTGGTGCGGAAGTTCTACCTCTTCTACGGGCCGGTGGTGATCGGCGGCCGGGACGCGGTGCCGGGGGTGGGGGGCGATGGTTTTCCCGATCTGGATGGGGCCGCGCGCCTCGAGATCAGGAGGGTCGAGCGTCTGGGCGCGGATCTATTGGTCGTCGGCTACCCGGAGGGGGAGGGGTGAGGGGCCTTTTGGTCACGGCGGTGGGCGGGGGGGTTCTCTGGGGGATTTGGGTTCTCCTCTGGCGCTCTACTTCCTTGCCCGTCCTCGTATCCGGGTTCTGGTGCGTTCTCTTGGTGGGGGGGCTCGTGGGATGGAGGAAGGCGGGCCAGGGGTTCAAGGCCGGAGTTTGGTACAGGCTCGATCTCTGGGGCCTCTTCACCGCGCTTTTCCTTTTGGGCGTAGCGCGGGGGGTGGTTCGGACCGCGGGGGCCATCCTCCGCGGCCGCACGGACCCCGGGATCATCGCCGTCCCCCTGGAGGTGGAAAGCGACCTTTCGCGGCTCCTCTTGATCCTCGCCATCACCGCCTCCCCCGGCACTATTGCCATCTTGGCGGAGCGGGAGATCCTCTACGTCCATTGCCTCCGCGTTCCGCGGGGACCCCATCTCCCGGAGGTGGGGGCGATGCAGCGGATCCTCCGGGCCCTCGCGGGATGATGGGCGCCTTTGGGATCGCGGTTCTCGCGAGCGCCGCCCTCCCCCTGGTGCGGCTGTGGCGGGGGCCCACCTTCTGGGACCGGGTGGCGGGGGCCAATAGCCTCAATGTCCGGGTGGCCCTGGCGCTGGCGGCGGAGGGGATCCAGGGAGGGAAAGCGGTGCTTTTGGACGTGGCGTTGGCCTACGCCCTCCTGGGCTTCCTGGGGGCGGTGCTTTTGGCCCGGTTCGGGGAGAGGGGGGAGCGGTGAGGGCGCTGGCCACGGCCCTCATGGTCCTCGGGACCGTGCTCCTTTTCCTGGGGGGCGTGGGGTTCCTCCGATTCCGGGACCCCTACTCCCGGCTCCAGGCCGCCGGGGTGGGGGACGTGGGCGGGGCGTTCTCCTTCCTCCTCGGGCTTTCGCTCCTTTCCGGTTGGGGGTGGGAGCTCGGGGTGCTGGGGATCCTCGCGGTCCTTTTCCTCTTCACTGGGCCAGTGGCCACCCACGCCATCGCCAAAGGGGCGTTCCTGCGGAGGCATCCGCCCAAGGAGGGGGGTTGACCGCTGTCCTCCTCTCGGTCCTCGCGTTGACGCTGGCGGCCGTGGCCCTCACCCGCCGCCGGCTCCTGTGGGGGATCGCCGTTTTGGGAGTGCATTCTCTGGTACTGGCCGGCCTTTACTTTTCCCTCGCCGCCCCGGACGTGGCCCTGACCGAGGCCGCGATAGGCTTCGGCCTCGTTACCTTCGTGTACCTCCTTTCCATCCGCCGCACCGGGAGGATCGTGGTGGCCGCGGTGGAGTGCCCCGGGCTCCTCTACCCGGAGGGAGAGGGGGCCGTCGGGCTTTTGTGGGAGCTCCTCCGGGAGCTTTCCACCCGCACCCACCGGGAGCTCGAGCTGCGGTGGGTGGAGCGGGACGAAGTCCAGGCGCTCCTCTCCACCAGCGAGGCCGACCTCGCCGCGGGGGATCTCATCCCCTCCGCCGCCGAAGCCCATTTCCCCGAGGTGGAGTTCCTGCCCACCAGGATCGTCCGGGCCCGCTTAGGCCCGGGCCCCCTGGGTGCCCTCCGGGGCTCCCGGGAGGCGGAGCTCCTCCCCAAAGGAGGGCGGCTCTTCCCCCACCGGGGGGCCTTGCTTTCCGCCCTGGAGCGGGGGGAGCTCGGGGGTGTAGTGGTCAACCTCCTCGAGCTCCGCACCATGTACCTCGGGGGAAAGCTCCGGGAGGCGGAGGTGGAGCCCCTGGAGGACACGAGCTTCTCCGTTCTCTTCGCCCCCGACGAGGAGGAGCTCGCCCGGACCCTGGAGGAGGTCGTGGCGGAGCTCAGGGAACGCGGCGAGTGGGACGACCTCGTGAGGAGGTATCTGTGAGGATCGCCGCGGTGGTGGGGGTGTTGGCGCTCCTTGTGGGAATCCTCCTGGTCGGGGCGTTCGGCCTTTTCCCCCTCGGGGACTCCCCCGATTGGGAGAAACTCGCCCGGGCCTATGGGGCGGAGAACGGGGTGGCGGCGGTGGTCCTGGGGACGCGGCTCTACGATACGCTCTTGGAGGTGATGGTCTTCGCCTTGGCCATGGTGGGGGTGCGGTACACGCTCACGCCGCTTTCGCGGTGGAAGGAGCCGGTGGTCCCCGAGCGGGGGGTGGTGCGGGAGATGGCGGACCTCCTCCTCCCGGTGGTGATCGTTTTCTCCTTGTATCTCGCGGCCTCGGGGCACCTGGGCCCGGGAGGGGGTTTCCCCGCCGGAGCCATCGCCGGCTCGGGGTTGTTGCTTTTGGCCATGGCCAAGGGGATAGAACGCCTGAGCCGCGAGCTCCACGAGGGGACCCTGGAGCTTTTGGAGTACGGGGCCATCGGGGGACTCCTCGTCCTCGGGGTGGCGAGCGGGCTTTTCGGGGTGCGGGGAAGCGGCCTCCTCGTCCTCTTCAACCTCCTGATCGGGATCGAGGTCACGGTGGGGACGTGGGTGGTCCTCCACTACTTCGGCTCCCACCGGGGGGAGATATGACGGCGTCGTTGAGTGCGGCCACCCTGGGGATCGTCCTCGTGGCCCTGGGTTTCGGGGCCCTGCTCCTCAGGCGCTCCCTCATCTGGAAGCTTTTGGGGCTGAACGTGGCTTCCGGAGGAGCGATCCTGTTCCTGGTGGCCCTCTCCCACCGGCCCGGGGCGCGGCCGCCCCTCATGGGGTACCCGGAGGGCGTGCCCAGCGCCGATCCCCTGCCCCAGGCCCTGGTCCTCACCGCCATCGTGATCCACTTCGCCACCCTGGCCTTATCCCTGGCCTACGCCATCTCTCTCACCGAGCGGCTCCACACCCAGGAGACGGGGAGGCTCGAAGAAGCCGCCGAGGAGGAGATGGAGCGATGACCGCCGCGGTGGCCGGGATCGCGGGGTACTTCGTCCTCGGGATCCTGGGGTTCCTCGTTCCTTGGGCTCGCGCGTTGAGCGCCGGGGCCCTGCTCGTGGGGACGGTGGCCTACGCCCTGTGGTTCCCCGGGTTTCCCACCGGCTACCTCGGCCTGGGGGACTGGGCCATCCCCTGGCGGGGCGACATCCTCGCCGCCTCCTTCTGGGGGCTTTCCCTGTTTTTGCACCTCATTCTCCTCGTCCACCAGGAGGGCGGCCGCCCTCAGCACTACTACGCACTGGTGACGCTCCTTTTCGGCACGGTCCTCTCCACGGTCCTTTCCCAGGACATCTTCAACCTGTATGTCTCGCTCGAGCTCACTTCCCTCATCGCGTTCTTGCTTGTGGGGATCGAGGGGAAGCCGGCCCAGGTTTGGGCGAGCCTTAAATACCTCATCCTGACAAGTTGCGGGATGATCTTCTACCTTTTGGGGGTAGGGTTCGTGTACGCGGAAACCGAGACCCTCTCCCTCGTCCGGCTCTCTTCCTCGGCTCCCGCGATGGCCCCCGGCTTGAGGCTTGGGATTGCACTCCTCCTCACCGGGGCGGCGGCCAAGGGGGGCGTTTTTTTCTATGCTCTGTGGCTCCCAGTGGCTCACGGTTACGCCCCGGCCCCGGTGTCGGCGCTCCTTTCCTCTTTGGTGGTGAAGATGGGGATCGTGGCCCTGGCCCGGATCTCCGCCGCCTTTGGGATCGGGGAGGTCCTGGTGGCGCTGGGTTTGGTGACGGGGTTCCTGGGGATCCTACACATGTTCTGGGAGAAAAAACTCAAGGTCTTCCTCGCCTACTCCACCATGTCGCAGCTGGGGTATGTGCTGTTGGGGTTCGGCCTCGGGGCCTGGGAGGGGGCGGTGGCCTACGCCGTGGCCCACGGCCTGTTCAAGGCCCTGTTGTTCCTGGCCGCAGGCGAAGCGGAACGGGAAGCGAAAAGCCACTTGATCCCAAGACATGTGGGAAGGATCTCCGGGGAGACGAGGGCGCTCCTTGGGCTGGGGGCTTTGGCCATTATGGGGGTCCCCCCTTTGGCGGGCTACGCCGCCAAAGGGCTCATCACCGCCGTGGCCCCGCCCTGGGTAAAAGGGGTCCTCATAGCACTTTCCTTGGGCACGGCGGCCTCGTTCGCCAGGTTATTGGTCCTTCCATTAGGGGAAGGTCCTAAGTTCGAAATACGGCATCCCGCCCTATGGGTCTTGGTGGCGGCGGTGGCGGGAACAGGTATATGGGGCTTGGTCTCCTTTCCGGGCATCGCCCTTCCCCGGGCGCTCTTAACGGCGCTACTGGTGTCTGCGGCGGGGATCACGATGGGATGGCCCTTTTCCCGGCTGTCCGCGCGCCTTCCGCGATGGCACCTGGAGGAAGCCCTGTTGGCCCTCCTGTTCGCTTCCCTAGCCCTCCTCCTTTTTCAGTTCTTGAGCGGCTGACGACTGGGAACTCCCGTAGCTTTTCCCGAGGTGCGAAGTGGCCCCTTGGCCTCAGTAACGCGAAGGGGAAGGGGCCCATGCCCCCGCCCTGTAGCCGGACGACTTCTCACCCCTTGAAAAACGTGAGGAACCACTCGCACAGCATTCGCACGAAAATGGGTCCCAGGATCAAGGTAAAAATGCCGCTGGTGATGAGGGGGGCATTTCCGAACCGTGCGCCCCAGACGATGTCCACAATGCCCTTCACCACGGCGATGAAGACCCCTACCCAGAAGATCACCGGCATGATCTGGGGAGTGATGAACCAACGGAACCTCAAGAAATCGTTGAACTTTTTCATGTTCACCTCCTTTCACACCGCGCCTCATCGTGCGGCCCCCATCGGCGCCGCACCTCAAAGCTCTTCACCCAGAAGCTCCTTCAGGCGTTCCCATTCCTCCTTGGGGATGCGGTACTCGTGATCCGGCGTGGGGAATTTGCCGGATTTCACCTCGGAAATATATTCCTGAAATGCTCGGAGCATTACCGAAGCTACATCGGCGTACTTTTTCACGAACTTGGGGGTGAAGGCCTCGAAGAGGTTGAGGATGTCGTGGACGATAAGGAGCTGCCCGTGACAGGCGGCCCCCGAGCCGATGGAGAGGATGGGGACTTTCGCGTTCTTGACGATGATCTCCGCCACCCGGGCCGGGATGGCTTCGAGGAGGATGGCGAACGCCCCGGCCTCCTCCAGGACCTTCGCGTCCTCGATGAGCTGTTTGGCCGTTTCGGCCGATCTACCCTGAGCCTTGAGCCCCCCGATCAGGCTCGCTGCCTGGGGGGTGAGGCCGATGTGGCCCATCACCGGGATTCCCGCCTTCACAATGGCCTCCACCCGCTCGGCCATCCTGGCCCCGCCCTCGAGCTTCACCGCATCCGCCCCACCCTCGGCGATGAACCTCCCCGCGTTCCTTATCGCCAGCTCGTTGGATGGTTGATAGGACATATAAGGCATGTCTCCCACCACGAACGCCCGCTCCACTGCCCGGGATACCGCCGCGGTGATCTCTATCATGAAGTCCATCTTCGCCGGCAAGGTGGTGGCGTGCCCCAAAAGGCACATGGCGCCGGAATCCCCTACCAGGATCATGTCGATCCCGGCGCGGTCCTCGAGGCGGGCAGTGGGGTAATCGTAAGCGGTAAGGAAGGTGATCCGCTCCCCCCGCTCCACCATGGCATAGAGGTCCGGAATGGTGAGCTTCTTCCGTTCGGCCATCGTCCCTCCTTCCCGATTCCATCATAGCGCCAAAGGGACGGGGTTAACCAGGCGGAGCGGGACACGGAGGGATGGCCGCGGTCAAGAACCCTTTTCTTTCTTCTCCTCGCGGTCGAGGTACTGAAGGATGGCTTCCACCACCAGATAGTTTATGGAACGGTCCTTCTTCTCCGCCAGTTTCCGCAGCCGCTCGATTACGTTTTGTTGGGCTTTTTTCTGGGGAATGTAGATCGATATTTTGTCGGTGGTCCCCTGACCCCTCTTAGGCATACTTCAATCCCCCCTCTTCCGTCCAATTTTGGGCCATTTAGCCCACATTATGATACGAGATAAGGGTTTGGATGTCAATTGAATTCAAGTGTATAAATTGCCAACCTGAAAGGAGGTGGCTGTGGAAAATCTGTTACAGATCGTGAAAGGGCGGCGTTCCATCCGGAAGTTCAAGCCGGATCCGATCCCGGAGGAGGACCTCCGGGAGATCTTGGAGGCCGCCACCTGGGCCCCCAGCGCCGGGAATACCCAAGACTGGAGGTTCATCGTGGTCAGGGACCCCGGGCTCAAGACCAAGCTCGCCGAAGCCGCCATGTGGCAGAACTTCCTCATGGAGGCCCCGGTGGTGATCGTCGTGTGCGCGGATCTAGAGCGGGCCAGGAACGCGTACGGGGAGCGGGGCGTGGAGCTTTATTCCGTTCAGGACACCGCTGCCGCTACCCAGAACATGCTCCTTGTGGCACATGCCAAAGGGATCGGTTCCTGTTGGGTCGGGGCCTTCTCCGAGGTCCTGGTCCGAGAGGCGTTAGGGTTGGGCCAGATGATGCGCCCTGTGGCCTTGATCCCCCTGGGATATCCCGCCCAAGTCCCCGCCCCCCGGCCCCGACGCCCCCTGGAGGAAGTGGTGGAGTACCGCTGAGCTCAATACGTCCGGAAGCGCAGGAGGGCCCCGATCTTCCAGTCGGCGAACCCTTCGTGGCGGCTGAAGATATGCTCGATCTCGGCCCTCTGCTCGATGGCCTCTTCCACCACCTCGTCCACGAAATCCTCCACCTCTTGGAGGTCTCCCCCGCATAGGGGGCATGTCCCCGGGGCCATGGAGAGGTGGTGGTCCCGGGGGCAGAGCCAGCCCCGCTCGTGGTAGTCGTGTTCCACCACCAGGGTGTGCACTTGGGACATCATTAGGGCGAGCACCACATCGTTGAGCCCCAAGACCCCCAGGCCCTTCTCCCGGTGGGCCTCGGAGAGGAGCCGCTCGATCAGGATCTCCTCCTCGCGCCGCTCGTCCCGGGCCGCCACCTCCAGGGCCCGCCGCTTTATCTCGTTCACGGGGAGGTCCATTTCCCCGGGGAACACCCCGGCCAAACGCTCCCGGAGGTAGGAGTGGAGGTGGTCCAGGAACTGGGGGACCACCTTGCCCTCCGCCCCTTCCGGCCCTCCCACGATGAGGCGGTCGAACCTCCGCCGCTTGAAGTGCTCGAAGAGTAGCTGTGCCACCTCCTTGAAGTGGCGGTGCACGTGATCGGCGATGTGGCGCTGGATCTTGCTCTCGCGCCACCCCGCCCAGGGGCCAGTGCCTATCGCCGTTCCCCGGGCCCCTTTCCCCTCGCCCTCCGAGATCCAGCTGGGGGTCTCGCTCTCCAACGCCCCCACGTCTTCCTCCATCTCCCCCAGATACATGTCGAAGGCCCGGGCACGCTTGCGATCGACAAGCACCACGCAATAGCGGTTGAACTCATCCAAGAGCACGGTCAAAGGGCGGATATAGGGGTCGGGATCGACGTAAAGGCGGCTCGGGAGGGCCACCGGGAGCCGGTATTGTTGGAAGAAATCCTCGGCGGCGAAGATCACGAGAAGCCGGGTCCGCTCCATAGGGCGGAGCTCGGCCACGTACTCCTCCAGTGATTCGAAGATCCCTTCGATCTTCCCCAGGAGGTCCTTGGCGAGCCCGGCGGCTTGGAGTTTTTCCCGCTTTTCGTGGATGAGGGAACGGAGCTCCGATTTGAACGGCCTGGGAGGCGTGACGTTGAGGTAAAGGCTCACCACCGGACCCCCTTTTCCAAGCAGGCCCTGGAGTCTCTGGATGTCCTGTTCCCGGATGAGGTTCATCCCTCCTCCCGAGGGTAGAGGCCCACAAGGCCGGTGGACTCCGGTTTTCGCTCCATCACCACCCCGGGAAGTTCCACTATTACTACTTCGGCAGTGTTGTGGACGGTTCCCCCCATGAGGTGTCCGCCCACCGCGGCCCCACCTTCCTTGCCCACCACCACGTGGGCGTGGACCACGATCTCCCCTTCTTTGGCCCCGAAGTTTCCCTGGAGGGATAGAAGCTCCACCGGCTCGGGCACTTCCTCCCGGACGTATTCCTTTCCGTTCCAGTAAGCGAGGACGAGCTCCCGCAGCATCCCCACACCCCCCAAGATCGCCCCTGCCTTGATCCCCAGGGAAAGGAGGGCATCGGGGAACCTTTCTCCGTCCTGGAAGCGGACGACAACGAAATCACCGCTCTTGGCCTTGAGCATCCTTCCTCCTTTGGACCTTGATCTTACCCCTCCTTCGGCGTCGGGGAGAAGACCCGTTTGCAGGCGGCGAGCTTCTCTTCGTTCTCCGCAAGGAGGATAAGCACGTCCTCGGATTGCAGCACGGTCTCCGGGGTGGGGACCATGGCCTTACCCTCCCGGAGGATCAGGGGCACGATGGCCCCTTTGGGGATGGGGAGATCCCCCAGCCGCTCGCCCGCCCGGGGGCCGGGGGAGAGCTCGGCCATCCGGGCCCCTCCCGATACTGCTACCGAGAAGTCCAAGGCTTCCTCGCCGAAGATGTGTCCCCGGATCTCGTTGGCAGCCGAGACCACGGGGGAGATCACCACGTCTACCCCGGCCGCTTGACACGCGGTGCGCAGGGCAAGGTCATCCAGGACCACGATGGTCCGGGATGCCCCGGCTTGCTTCGCTAGGATCCCCACCACGGTATTGATGGGGTCAGACCCGGTGGCCGCCACCAGGATCGCCCCTTCCACCCCCGCCTCCTTGAGGAGCGCCGGGTCCGTTCCGTCGCCCCGCAAGACCAGCGCATCGTACCGATCCGCAGCCTCCTTGCAGACGGCCTCGTCCACCTCCAATAACACGAGCTCCACACCTTTCTTGCCCGAGAGCTCTTCGGCAAGCCGCTTGCCCAGCGCACCCAATCCAACGACAATCACTCTCACCGCATCCTCACCGCCTTTCTCAAGAAGAGGATTATCGGCAGTATCTCGAGCCTTCCCATCCACATAAGGAGCATGAGCACGAGCTTCGTCCCCACAGGGGCCCCGGGCTTGGCAAGCCCCACCGAAAGCCCCACCGTCCCCTGGGCCGATGCCGCCTCGAAGAGGGAGTCGGATAAGGGATAACCCATGATCACCAAGACCGTGGTGGCGATTCCAAGGACCGCGAGGTAGAACAGGGCGTACGCCGCGAGCTCTGTGACCTCTTCCAAAGCGAGGGACCTCCCCAGGATCTTGAACGGCACTTGGGCGCTTCCAGGGAGCCACGCCCTCCGCAACGTCCAAGCCAAGAGGGCCGCAATTCCGAGGAGACGGTAAAGCTTCAGTCCCCCCGCCGTGGAGCCCCCCATCCCTCCCGTTACCATCCCCAGGATCAGGGCCCAGCGGGCGTGGTCGGGGAGGGAGGAGGTAGGGGTAGTGGCGAACCCGGTGGTGGTCACCGCGGATACGCCCTGAAAGAGCCCGACCCCAAAGGAACCGATACCTGCGGCGATCATGACCCCTAGAACGAGCGGGACCCCCAAAAGGAGCCAAAGCTCCCGCTCCGCGATAACCTCCCGCCACCCTTTTGGCCGAAACAGGAACCAGAAGAGGGGAAAGCTGGTGGCCCCGCATATCATGAAGAGGGAGACCACCCCCTCAACCCACGCCGAGCGGTAGTGACCGATGGAATCGGAAAAAGGGGAGAATCCTCCCGTAGAGATGGTGGAGAGGACGTGAACGAGGCCGTCGAAAGGCCCCATTCCCGCGAGGACATAGGCCCCGTACCCGGCGGCGGTGAGCCCCAAATACACCGTGGCCACCCGGCGTGCCATGAGGCGGGCGTTGCCGAGGATGTTTTCCTTGCCGTACTCCGCGGAGTAGAGGGGCAAGGCCGCCCTGCTTGGGGGGAGGAGGAAAGCGAGGGAGATCACCACGATCCCTGCCCCCCCGATCCACTGGTAAAGAGACCGGAAAAACACCAGCGAGCGGGGCAGCTGTTCCGGGATGAACACCGAAAGCCCGGTGGTGGTGATCCCCGAGATGGCCTCGAACCAACCGTCCAGGAACGTGCCTTTGTCCAGGAAGGGAATCGCCCCAAGGAGCGAAAAGAGAAGGTAGCTTGCGGCCACGAACGCCAGCGCCTCCCGGGGGCTCAGGGCGGGGATGTGCCCCCAGCGAATCCAGGCCACTCCCAAACATGAGCTCACAGCCCCCAGCCCGAGGAAGTACCAGAGCTCGGGTCGCTCCCCGAAGGCGGCGGCCACCGCCGCGGCGGCGAGGGACGTTATGCCGAGGACAAGGAGGACATAGCCCCAGAGCCCGCTTCTCACTCCCATGTCGAGTTATGGTAGCGTGGGAGCCCCGTTGGAGAAAGCTTTGCTATGATCGAGTTACATCTGTACCATTCCCCAAGCTATGTACATCATCGTCGTCGGGGCGGGAGGGATCGGGACGGCGCTGGTGGAGATCGCCGTCCGCGACCGCCACAACGTGGTGGTTATCGAAAAGGATCCCCAAAAGGCGGACCTCTTGAGCCGCCGCCACGATGTTTTGGTGATAAACGCCGATGCCACCTCGGTCGACGTCCTGCGGGAGGCCGGCGCGGAGCGGGCCGACGCCATCGTGGCCACCACCGGGGACGACGCCACCAACCTGATGATCGTAGCGTTGGCCCAGAAACTGGAGATCCCCTCCATTGTCTCCGTGGTAAACAACCGGGAACATACAGAGCTCTTCCGGAAGCTGGGGGCCAACGTAATGGAAAACCCGGACGTGATCGTAGCCGAATACCTCTACAACGCAGTGCAACGGCCCAAGATCAAGGACCTCGTCACCCTCTCGGGCGGGGCCCAGGTCTTCCGGGCGGTAGTGACGGAGCGCTCGCCCCTCGTGGGCAAATCCCTGCGGGAGTCGGGGGAGGAGGGCTTGATCCCGGACGGCATCCTGATCGCGGCCATCGAGCGGGAGGGGGAGACCCTGATCCCATCCGGGGCCACCGTGATCCAGGCTGGGGACCTCATCACTGTCTTCTCCAAAGGACACGCCTCCGACGCCCTGGTGGAACGGCTCACCGGCTGAGGATCCCCCATGACCCTCGACGACCTGCGGATCGTCCTTCGGGACCTGGGGTGGCTCGCCCCAGTGGTGGGAATTATGGCCCTGGTTTCCCTCCCTGTAGCCGCAGCTTTCGGGGAATGGTATGCCTTACAGGCCTTCGGGCTCACGGCTGCCGTCTCGCTGGGGGTAGGGGTTGTGCTCTATTTTCCCTTCCGGCGGGCGGGGGAGGCGCGGCTGAAGCACGGCCTCTTGGTGGCGGCGGTAGGGTGGCTTTTGGTCTCCGCGTTGGGGGCGCTCCCGTTTTACCTCGTCTCCTCCCGGCTCGTTCCCGGGGAGGTGTACCCGTTCGCCGACTTCGCCGCGGCCTTCTTTGAATCTGTCTCGGGATACACGGGGACGGGGCTCACCATGGCCACCCGGCCGGACCTCCTCCCCAAGGTGCTCCAGTGGTGGCGGTCGTTCACCGAGTGGGTGGGGGGAATGGGGGTCATCGTCCTCATGCTTACCCTGATCGTGGGACCGGGGACCTCTGCGGTGAGCCTTTACTTCGCTGAGGCCCGGACGGAGAGGATCCACCCCTCGGTGGCCTCCACCGTGCGCACCATGTGGTGGATCTTCGCCCTGTACACCCTGGCGGCCATGGTGGCCCTATGGGGGGCGGGAATGCCGCCTTGGGAGGCGTTGAACCACGCCATGACCGGTATCTCCACCGGGGGGTTCACGTTGTGGCCGGAGTCCATCGCCCGCTACGACTCCCTGGCCATCGAGGCGGTATCCATGGTGGTGATGTTGGCGGGGGCGGTTAGCTTCGCGGTACATTACCGCGCCATGCAGCGGGGCCCGGGGATCTTCCTCCGGGACCTACAGACGCGGTGGCTTCTTGTGCTTTCGCTTTTGGGATTTGCATTGGTAGCCGGGGAGAACCTCCTGCGGGGGTTCGGGGTGGAGCCCTCCCTCAGGCAGGGGGCGTTCCAGGTGGTCTCGGCCCTCACCTGCACGGGATTCCAAACCGCGCCCATCGGGGAGTGGTCCGATACCGCCAAGCTCCTTTTGTCGATGGCCATGGTGATCGGGGGGGCGGCGGGCTCCACCGCCGGGGGGATAAAGGTGATGCGGTTCGCGTTGCTGGTGCGGGGGGTGAGCTGGAGGCTGAAGAAGATCGTGTCCCCGGGCGGGGCGTTGGTGCCGATGAGACTGGGGCGGGAGCTGATCCCGGACCCCGAGGCGGCCAAGAGGTTGGAGGAAGCGTCGGTGTTGGTGTTCCTTTGGCTGGGGTTTTTGTTCTTCGGGGTGGTGGTGCTTTCGCACCTTGTGTCGGGGGATTTTGGGCTTGCAGACGTGGTGTTCGAGGTGGCTTCGGCCCAGGGGAACGTGGGGCTCTCGGTGGGGATCACGCAGCCCACCATGCCCACAGGGGCCAAGCTCCTCCTGTGCTTCAATATGTGGATCGGGCGTCTGGAGATCATTCCCATCCTCATGTTCTTCCGCGCCCTGCTCTGGCGGAGGTAGGCGATCATGTTGCCCGCGGTGGACGGGATACTGGGGAAGCACCCCGATGTGTGGGTAAACCCGCCGCGGCGGGAGCTCATCGCCGAGGCCATCCGCCGCCGCGAGGCGATCGTGACCATCTCGGGGGCCCTGGCCACTTGGACCCCCCCGGAGTCCACCGGCCGCCGCCCCAAGGACACCTACATCGTCGACCGCCCCGAAGTCCACGCCGCGGTGGACTGGGACTCCCCCTATTGCAACCCCATGGATCCCGAGACCTTCGCCGAGCTGCAGGAGGACGCCCTGGCGACCCTCGCGCGCAAACGACGGCTTTACTTCATGGAAAAAGCCCTGGGGGCCGACCCCCGTTACTCCCTCCGGGTACGGATGGTGACCGATAGGGCCCTCCACGCCCTCTTCGCCGACAACCTCTTCCGTCCCCCCGCCCCGGGCCCCTCCGCCTTGGGCGACGAGCCCTTCGACCTCCTCGTCCTCCCCTACGACAAGCTGGATCCGCGCAAGTACGCGGGAAAACTGCGCATCGACCCCGAAACCGGCCGCACCGCGGATATGGCGGTGGCCATGGATTTTTCTCGGCGGGCGGGGGTTGTGTTCGGCTCAGCATATATGGGTTCGGTGAAGAAGCTCCTCTTCACCGTGATGAATTTTCTCCTCCCTGAGGTCGGGGTCCTGCCGTTGCACTGTTCGGCCAATGCCGGGAAAGGGGGGGACGTGGCCCTCTTTCTGGGGCTTTCGGGCACCGGGAAGACATCGCTCTCCACCGACCCCGCCCGCTACCTCATCGGGGATGACGAACACGGCTGGAGCGCTTTCGGGATCTTCAACTTCGAGGGGGGATGTTACGCCAAGCTCATCGACCTCTCCCCGGAAAAGGAACCCGGGATCTGGTGGGCGGTGATGCACAAGGCCCCGCCCTTGGAACATGGGGCTATTTTGGAGAACGCCATGGTTTACCCCGATGGCCGGGTGGATCTTGCCGACCGACGTCTCACCGAGAACTCCCGGGCTTCCTATCCCCTGGAATTCCTTCCCCGGGTCGTCCCGGAGGCCCGGGGCGGGCACCCCCGGGTGATCTTCTTCCTCACTGCCGATGCCTATGGGGTCCTTCCCCCCATCGCCCGGCTGGATCCCCCGGGGGCGATGTTTTGGTTCCTGATGGGCTACACCTCCAAGCTCGCCGGAACCGAGACCGGCGTGGTGGAACCGGTGGCCACCTTCTCCCGGTTCTTCGGGGAACCCTTCATGCCCCGCCACCCCGAGGTCTACGCCGGGATGTTGGGGGAAAAGCTCCGAACCCACGGGGCCCGGGTGTACCTCGTGAATACCGGTTGGACCGGGGGGCCATACGGGGTGGGGGAGAGGATAGATATCGCCCTCACCCGGGCCATGATCGCCGCCGCGATCTCCGGGGAGTTGGAGGAGGTGGAACACCGCCCGGACCCCCTCTTCCACCTGTGGGTGCCGGTGCGGTGCCCCGGCGTGCCGCGGGAGGTTTTACATCCCGAGGAGAGCTGGAACGATCGGGCGGCCTACCGTGCCCAAGCCGAGCGGCTTGCCGCCGCCTTCGCGGCCCATTTCCAGCGGACCTTCTCCCGGAGGGAGTTGCCCCCCGAGGTGGCCGCCCGGTGCCCGGGCCGCTGAAAAAAGGGAGCCCCGGACGTCCGGGGCTCCCCATCGGGCTATTGCCGGGATTCCCTCAGATCCGCCGGACCAGGGAGTCCAGCGGGAGCCTGTCGCGCTCGGGCGGGCGTTCGGCGGGATACCCTATGGGGATCAACATCATGAGCTCCTCGTGTTCTTTGGCCCCGAGCACCTTCTCCACCTGATCGTCCTTCACTCTTCCGATCCAGCAGGCCCCCAGCCCCAGGGAGTGGGCCGCCAGGAGGATGTTCTGGGCGCAGGCCCCGATGGCCTGGAGGTCCTTCACCCGATCGTAACCCGCGGTGGTGTCCAAAAGGACGGCGATGGTCACCGGGGCGGTGCGCACCATGTCCATCTGGGTCACCAACCGCCCCAGCTCCTCCCGCTTCTCCTTGGACTCCACCACGATGAACCGCCAGGGCTGGGTGTTCCTCCCCGAAGGGGCCCAACGACCTGCTTCCAAGATGGCTTCGATCTTTTCAGGCTCGACGGGATCGGGCTTGAACATCCGGATCGAACGCCGTTCGCGAATGGCACGCAGTACTTCGTTCATCCCGCCCTCCTTTTCGTCGGTTGTGTATCATTATAGCGATGGAGGTCTTCTCCCCGCTAGGGAAGCTTCTGGTGTTGATGGGCGTCCTTTTGGTGGTCCTGGGGCTTTTCTTATGGGGAAAGCTCCCCTTCCTGGGGCGCCTTCCGGGCGACATCAAGATCGAGCGGGACAACTTCGTGATCTACATTCCCATAACCTCCATGCTGATCCTTTCGGCGATCTTGAGCCTCGTCTTCACCCTGTGGCGGAGGTGACGGACCATGGGGGTTATGGACGTTACTTCCGCGGAGGACAAAAGACCTGTCTCCCCTCGCCGCAAAGGACGTAAACTTGGGGCGATAATCATGCGGAGAGTGGTGTGGGCGGCGTTGATCGTCCTTGTTTGTAGCGGGGTGCTCCTTTCCCGGGAGGCCCGGGGCCCGATTCGGATCCTCTCCGATCTCGATTTCACCCCGGAGAACGGGGTGGTTTCGGGGAGCGGGACCCCGGAGGATCCGTTCGTGATCGCGGGTTGGACCATAGATGCCTCCGATGCGGATTTCGCCGTCCAGATCCGGGGGGTAACCCGGCCGTTCGTGATCCAGGATCTGGAGATCTCGGGGGCCCGGGTGGCGGGGATAAAGGTAGAGACCACAAGGAACGGGCGCATCCGAGACGTCCTCATAAAGGGAGCCCCCACCGGCCTCCTCATCTCCCTCAGCCGGGATATCTGGGTCCAAGGGGTGAAGGTCGTCGACTGTACCGACTCTGTCCGCCTCCTTTTCTCTCGGGCAATTCGGCTGGAGTCCCTCTGGCTTGAGCGCACTACCGTAGGGGTTTGGTTCACCGGGACTGTAGGGTCCGAGCTGCGGGATTCTTATATCTCCGCGGATCTTGGGGTCCTTTTGGAGCTCGGGGCTTCGGACAATCTCTTCGTGGGAAACGGCTTCTTCTGTCGGGTGCCGGTCAAGTCGGGGGGAGGAAACGCCTGGGATGATGGGTCCCGGGGCAATTTCTGGAGCGGTTTTGCCGCCCCGGACGCCGATGGCGACGGGATCTTGGATCATCCCTTCCGGGTATATTTCGACGAGCTGGACCGCTGCCCCTTGGCGGCCTTTGCCCCGCCCACGCTGGAGTTGGACCCCTGAGAGCGAGTCCAAGGGTCCCCGCAGCGGGCTCAAGAAGTGGCGTTCGGCCATGTCAGATCTTCTGTTGTGCTGACTTCACCGTATTTTAAGCAAAATCCTTAAAGGGTTGACACCACTTAACCGCCCCGGTATGTTATCCTAGGAAGAGGTGGATTTGGATGCAGATAAGAATACAGGAGCGTTACGTTTCGGGTTCCGACGCCATCAGGGAGTACGTCCACCGTAAAGCTGAACACCTTAACCGCTACTTCGACAAGATCATCAGCCTGGACGTGATCCTTTCAGTGGAAAAGGAACGCCATCGGGCCGAACTCATCGGACACCTAGTGAACCGCAAGGTGGTCAAGGCGGTGGCCGAGACAGGCGATATGTATGCCTCCGTCGATCAGGCCATCGACAAGCTCCAGCGCCAGCTCACCCGCTACAAGGAAATGCTCAAGGAGGAGCCCCGCCGGAATCACCCCGATCCCGCCTCCGGCGAGGTGGACACGGCTTCCCCCAAGATCGTGCGTCTGGAACCGGAGCTCAAGAAGCCTATGACCCCAGAGGAGGCGGTGCTGGAGTTGGAGTCCTCGGGGAAGTCGTTCGTGGTCTTCTACAACCGGGAGGAAGGGGATACGCCCGCGGTGCTTTTCCACTTGGGGGATGGGCGGTACGGAATGATCGTCATCGACTGAGGAGGTGAGATTGCCCCGAGCCCTGGTCCTGTACTCAGGGAGCTTGGCGAGTACAGTGGCCGCGAAGCTTTTGGCCACGGGGCATAACTGGGAAGTCGACCTCTTGTATGTACGTACCCCCTTCCTGAACGCAGCGGAGTTGGTGAAGGCCAGGGCCCGTCGGCTTTTCCCGGGGTTCGGCTTCAGCTCCTGCGGCCTCAAGCGGGAATACAGCCTTTGCTGGCACCGGGTGGTGGAACAGGGGTTTCCCTTCCCTTGTGGGGCGTGTCGGTCCCTCCTTCTCTCCAAGGCCGCCCGGATTATGCGGCGTAAGCGGTACGACCTTTTGGTGACCGGGGAGATCGTGGGGCGCGGGGACCTCGGGGTGAGGGATCTTTTGCAGCTGGAGAGCCTGGTGGGCCTTAGGGGAAAGGTTTTCCGTCCCCTATCCGCGGCGTTGCTTCCGCCGGTGAAACCGGCGGGCGATGGCCTTCGCTCCGTGCCCCAACTGGGCCTTTGGGGGGACGCCGAAAGGGAGCTCCGGGATCTCGCGCGGGAGTTGGGGATCCCTCCCCCGGATTGGAACAAGTTCGACTCCTGCCCCCTGGAGGACGAGGGGTTTGCGGCCCGGGTCCTCACCCTGCTCCGGAGGGGGCCGGTGAACCTGAACACCATCTGGCTCATGCAGTTTCCTCATATCTTCGCCGCTGAAGAGTTCGTGATGGTGGTGGCCCTCTCCCCGGAGGAGCGCCGGGAGCTCCAGGGCTTTTTCCTCCCCGACGACGTCCGCCTCTACATCCAGGTGCCGGGCTCCCCCCTGGGGCTCGTGCGGTTCCGGGAGGAGCTTTCCCCGGGAGAGGCCCAGGGGCTTTTGGAACTTTGTGCCCGGGTCATCGCCGCGTTGGGCGGGTATGCCCCGGGGGAGGAGGTCAAGGTGGCGTACCGACACGAGCTCTCGGAAGAGCTCGATTACGTGTACGTCCGTCCCCTGGAGCGGGAGTACCTGGAGCGGCTGAGGCTTCCCCGCTTGAACTCGGAAGTCAAGTTGATATACTTGGATTGATTGTGCGAGTTGAATCCACTTAGACCCCCAAAAACGTGAGGCGGACCAAGGAGGTACTATGCCGATCTACCGTTTCCGCTGTACAGCTTGTGGCAATGAGTTCCGCGAGCTGGTGGGGTATGGGGACGGAAACGACGTTGCTTGCCCCAGCTGTGGGGGGAACAAGGTGGAGAGGTTGCTCCCCCGCTTCGGGGTGATCTACAAGGGGAGCGGCTTCTACACCACCGAATACAAACGCAAGGGAAACCAGGAGTCTTCCGCCGGCAAGGACGGGGACTGACCCGCGGCGAAGGCCCGCGCTAAAAGGAGAGGTGAGAGGGGCATGCCGATATCCGGCGACGATATCAAAAAAATCCGTTTGGGGTTAGCTTCTCCCGAGGAGATCCTCTCCTGGTCCAAGGGGGAGGTTACCAATTCCGAGACCATCAACTACCGGACCCACAAGCCCGAAAGGGGCGGACTCTACGCCGAGGAGATCTTCGGTCCCGAAAACGACTACGAGTGTGCCTGCGGCAAGTACAAGGGCCGCAAGTACGAGGGGGTAACCTGCGAGAAGTGTGGGGTCCTCGTCACCACCTCCGAGGTCCGCCGCATCAACATGGGGCACATCCGGCTCGCCAGCCCCGTGGTCCACTTCTGGTACCTCAAAGGCGTCGCGAGCCCGCTCTCGCGGCTTTTGGGGATGAAGCGCCGGGACCTGCGCCGCATCGCTTACTACGAGCCTGAGACCTCCCGGGAGCGCCTCTTCATCGTGACCCAGTCCACAAGCCCCAAGATAAAGCCCGGGGAGACCCTTTACGAGACCGAGGTCCGGATCCTCTCCTCCATCTTCTCCTTCGAGGTGGAGCAGGCGATCTTGGTGACCGAGGCCCCCGAGGTCCGGGCCCCGGAGGCGGGGCGAGTGGAGATCGAGGAGCGCAAGCTCCAGAACGGCGAAAGCTTCCGGGTGGTGAAGATCGAAAGGCACGAGTTCCCCGTGGCCCCGGACGCCGAGGTATATGTGGAGGACGGGGACGAGGTCCAGGAGGGGGAATTGCTTTTCGAGCGGCCCGCGGGGGAGGTTTGCTCCCAGTCCATGTTCGAGATGCTCTCGGCCCACTACGAGGGTCTGCGGGGGGAGGAGATCCGGGAGACCGTGGACTACCTCACCTACCTCGTGATCCAGGTCCTGCGCGAGGACGTCCCCTTGAAGCTCGGCCAGATGATCACCTCCTTGGAGAAACGGGCCTACGAGCGGGCTTATCCCGGGGGGTTCGTGGCCGAAACCGGGGCCAAGGGGATCCAGGGGTTGCTCGCCAACTTGGACCTGGATGCGCTTTCCGAGGAGCTGTGGGAGGCGTTGGACCGCACCGCCAACCAGGGGGAGCGCCGTCGGATCCTGCACCGCCTGGAGGTGGTGGAGCAGCTTCGCCGCTCGGGCAATCGCCCCGAGAACATGGTGCTTACGGTGATCCCGGTCCTTCCGCCGGGGCTTCGCCCCATGATCCAACTGGAGGGCGGCAAATTCGCTACCACCGACCTCAACGACCTTTACCGGCGCATCATCAACCGCAACAACCGCCTGAAGAAACTCATCGAGATGGGGGCGCCCGAGATCATCCTCCGGAACGAGCGCCGGATGCTCCAGGAAGCGGTGGATGCCCTGATCCACAACGAGAAGAAGGACAACCCCATCCGCGGCCGCGACAACCGCCCGCTGAAATCCCTCTCCGAGCGGATCCAGGGCAAACACGGCCGCATGCGGCGGCACCTCCTCGGTCGGCGCGTGGACTACTCCGGCCGGGCGGTGATCGTGGTGAACCCCAAGCTCAAGCTCCACCAGTGTGGCCTCCCCAAGAAGATGGCCCTGGAGCTCTTCAAACCCTTCATCATCCGCTACCTCACCGAACGTTACCCCCACGTCCAGTTTGCCAACTACGACGAGCTCAAGAACCGGGCCCTGGCGGGGGAGGTCCCGGAGGTGTGGGATATCTTGGAGGAGCTGATCAAGGAGTACCCCGTGCTCCTCAACCGTGCCCCCACCCTCCACCGGGTCTCCATCCAGGCGTTCGAGCCGGTGCTGGTGGACGGGGACGCCATCCAGATCCACCCCCACGTCTGCCCCCCCTACAACGCCGACTTCGACGGGGACCAGATGGCGGTCCACCTCCCTCTCTCCAAGGAGGCCGTCAAGGAGGCCAAGGAGCTCATGATGGCCCCCCGGAACATCCTCTCCCCGGCCCACGGGAACCCCCTGGCCGTCCCCACCCAGGATCAGGTCTACGGTTTCTACTACCTCTCGGTGGAGAAGTCGGAGGGGAAGGGGAAGGGCAAGGCCTTCAGGAGCCTGGAGGAGGCCCTCAAGGCCTACGAGCTAGGCCAGCTCGACATGCACGTCCCCATAAAGATCAAGATCGACGGGGAGCTGGTGGAGACCACCCTGGGCCGGGCGATCCTGAATTCGGTGATCCCCAAGGAGCTCAGGGACTACAAGGCCACCTTCAATTCCAAGTACGTGCGCAAGCTCATCCTGGAAAGCTACCTCCGCTTCGGGTGGGAGCGCACCGCGGAGCTTTTGGACAAGCTCAAGGAGCTCGGGTTCAAGTACGCCACCCTTTCGGGCCTCACCATCTCCCTGGTGGACTGTGAGGTTCCCCCCAACAAGTGGGAGATCATCGAGGAGGCCCGCCGGAAGATCGAGGAGATAGAGAAGCTTTACCTGCGGGGCTTCGCCACCGCAGAGCAGCGCCGGGAGGCGGTGATCCGCATCTGGCGGGAGACCACCGATAGGCTCGAGCGGGCCACCATGCAGAACCTTTCCAAGAACCCGTTCAATCCGGTGTGGGGGATGGTGGCCTCCGGGGCGCGGGGTTCGGTGAACCAGGTGAAGCAGTTGGCGGGGATGCGGGGCCTCATGGTGGATCCCAAGGGCCGGATCATCGAGTGGCCGGTGATCGCCAACTTCCGGGAGGGGCTCTCCATCTTCGAGTACTTCATCTCCACCCACGGGGGACGCAAGGGGAACGCCGACACCGCCCTGCGCACCGCCGAGGCGGGGTACCTCACCCGGAGGCTGGTGGACGCCTGTGTGGACGTGGTGGTGCGGGAGCACGACTGCGGCACCCGCCAAGGGATCGAAATCGACCCCCTTTACTTCTCCCCCGGCGAGGTGATGGAGACCATCGCCGAGCGCATCTACGGCCGGGTCACCGCCGAGCCCGTGAGGGATCCCGTGACCGGCGAGGTGATCGTGGAGCGGAACGTCCTCATCGGGAGGGAACTCGCGGAAAGGCTCGGGGCGCTTGAAGCCGAGGTGGACCTCTACGCCGAGGGGATCGAAGAGCGGATCGGGTGGATGAAGGCCCTGGAGGACATCCGCCATCCCGAGACCGGGGCGGTGTTGGTGCGGCGGGACGAGACCTTGACCCCCGAGCTCCTCGAGGACCTGCGGGCCGCGGGGGTGAAAAGGATCAAGGTCCGCCCCCGGATCGTGATCCGCTCCCCCATGACCTGCAAGACCCAAGAAGGGGTCTGCCAGCTCTGTTACGGCATGGAGATGGCCTTCCACCGGCTGGTGGAGCTGGGCACGGCGGTGGGGATCATCGCCGCCCAATCCATCGGGGAGCCCGGGACGCAGCTCACCATGAGGACCCACCACACCGGGGGCGTGGCGGGGTTGGACATCACCCAAGGCCTTCCCCGGGCCGAGGAGCTCTTCGAGGCCCGCAAAACCACCCAAGCCCCCCACGCCAACGTGGCCCCCATCTCCGGCTACGTCACCCAAGTGGAGACCACCCGGGAGGGAAAGGAACGGGTGGAGATCACCTCCGCCCCGAGGACCGTCCGGGTCCCGGTGGCCCTCTTCCGCCTGGCGGAGGGGGAAGAGGTGGACTTCCGCACCTTCGCCCAACTGAAGTCCCCCCTGGAGGGCACAGCTTTCATCTTCTCCGAAGACGACAAGCGCTACCTCGCCGTTCTCGATACCCGCGGCGGGGACAAGCTCTATTTCCTCCCCAAAGGGGTTAAGGCGGCGGTGGAACACCGGACCCCGGTCAAGGCGGGGGATCCCCTGTCGGAGGAATACACCCTCGAGCCTGTGAAATCCCCGGCGTCCGGGACGGTGGAGGTCCGCTCCAAGGACGGCTCCGCCATGATCTTCGTCCACGACGCAAAGGGACACACCCACTTCGTGGAGGTTCCTCAGGGTGCGGAGGTGCTGGTCTCCGATGGGGACCGGGTGGAGGAGGGGCAAGAGCTCACTTCCGCCGCTGGCCCCTTCAAGGTGCTCTCCGAGGCCGAGGGCACGGCGCTCGTGGGAGATGGGGCGGTGGCGGTGATGTCGCCCGCTTCCCGGGGGATCGTGGTGCCCCTCACCCCCGACGTGATTCCCACGGTGGAGACCGGGGACGGGGTGCGGGAGGGGCAGGCGGTGCTGCTCCTGGATGTTCCCCAAGGGGAGTCGGTGGTGCTCGAGAGGACCGAGATCGAAGAGGAGCTGGTTACGGTTCGCTTCCGCTACCGCACCCGGATCGTGTGCGACCAGCCCGCGGTGGTGAAGGTGGGCGACAAGGTGGAGCGGGGCGAGGCCATCTCCAAGGGGGTGATCCCGCCTCAGCGCCTCATGGAGGTGGCGGGGGTCAAGAAGACCCAAGACTACCTCCTCACCGAGCTCCACAAGGTCTACAAGTCCCAGGGGGTGGACATCAACGACAAGCACTTCGAGGTGGTGATCCGCCAGATTCTGAACAACGTGCGCATCATCGATCCCGGCGAGTCCAACTTCCTGTTGAACGACGTGGTCCCGCTGGAAGTGTTCGAGGCGGAAATCAAGCGCCTGGTGGAGGAGAACGCCCGGATCCGCCAGGAACGGGAGGAGATCGTGGGAGATGTGCTGTTGGCGCCGGTGCGCCGCGGCGACATGGTGGTCGCCGAGGCCGGCGAGGTCCTCACCCCCGAGCTCCTCGAGCGGATGGTGAACCTGGGGGTCCGCCAAGTGCGGGTGGAACACCACGGCGAGCCCCGGACGGTCCGCATCTCCGAGTACAGGCTTCCCCAGGGCGAACGGGAGCTTCTGCGGATCTCCCGGGCGGCGATCCTGCGCAAGTCCTGGCTGGCGGCGGCCTCCTTCGAGCGCACCACCAAGGTTCTGGCCGACGCGGCCCTCCGGGGAGAGGAGGATCCCCTGACGAGCCTGAAGCCGTGTCTCATGGTGGGCAAGAAGGTCCCCGTGGGCACGGGCTTTGTGTTCCCTGAGGCCGAAGGGGAAAGGGAAGAGGTTGAAGAAAGCCAGGAGGAGAAGATATAATCGCACCTCACAGGAGGTCCTATGCCGACGATAAACCAGCTTGTCCGACACGGCAGGAAGAAGCAGACGTGGAAGTCGAAGTCGCCCGCGCTGGAGGGGTGCCCGCAGCGGCGGGGCGTGTGCCTTAGGGTCTTCACCCAGACCCCCAAGAAGCCCAACTCCGCCCTGAGGAAGGTGGCTCGGGTCCGGCTCTCCAATGGGAACGAGGTCACGGCCTACATCCCCGGCGAGGGCCACAATCTCCAAGAACACTCCATCGTCCTCGTCCGGGGCGGGCGGGTGAAGGACCTCCCCGGGGTGAAATACCACATCGTCCGCGGGGCCCTGGACGCCGCCGGGGTGGAGGGGCGTCGGCAGGGCCGTTCCAAGTACGGGGCCAAGCGCCCGAAGGAGTGATGGAAGATGCCCGTCGAAGCCCGCGACATCGTCATACCCGGAAGGGACGTGCCCCCGGATATCCGTTACGGGTCCAAGCTGGTGGAGAAGTTCATCAACTACATCATGTGGGACGGGAAGAAATCCCTCGCCCGGCGCATCGTCTATGAGGCGTTCGACCTCATCGACAAGTGGGGCGAGGGTCCGGCCCTGGAGACCTTCATCAAGGCGGTGCGGAACTGTATGCCCAAGATGGAGGTGCGCTCCCGACGGGTGGGCGGGGCCACCTACCAGGTTCCCTTCGAGGTCCCCCCGCACCGCCAGACCATGCTCGCCCTCCGCTGGATCAGGGACGCCGCCCGGGAGCGGCCGGAGTACACCATGGCGGAGCGGTTGGCCCGGGAGATCATCGACGCCGCCCGGGGCCAGGGCGGGGCCTACCAGCGCAAGGAGGAGACCCACCGCATGGCGGAAGCCAACCGGGCTTTCGCCCACTACCGCTGGTAAGGCGCGATGGATCCCTCATACGACCTCCGCCGGGTCCGCAACATCGGGATCATCGCCCACATCGACGCGGGGAAGACCACCCTCACCGAGCGGATCCTCTACTATGCGGGCCGTATCCACCGCATGGGCGAGGTCCACGAGGGTACCGCCACCATGGACTGGATGGACCAGGAAAGGGAGCGCGGCATCACCATCACCGCCGCCGCCACCACCATCCGCTGGGCCGACCACCAGATAAACATCGTGGATACCCCCGGCCACGTGGACTTCACCGCCGAGGTGGAGCGGTCGTTGCGGGTCCTGGACGGGGCGGTGATCCTCTTCTCGGGGGTGGAGGGGGTGGAGTCCCAGTCGGAGACCGTCTGGCACCAGGCCGACCGCTACCGCGTCCCCCGGATTGCCTTCGTCAACAAGCTGGACCGGGCCGAGGCCGACTTTCAGCGCACGGTGGAGATGATGGTGGAGCGGTTGGGGGCAGTGCCTCTGGTGTTGGTTTACCCCTGGCGCGATAAGGACGATCGCCTTTTGGGTATGATCGACCTCCTTTCCTTCCGGGCGATCCGCTGGGAAGAGGCGTCGAAGGGCGCCCGGTACGAGTACCTCCCCGTACCTGACGAGGTCGCGGCCGATGCCGCCGCGGTCCGGGAGGGACTCTTCGAAACGCTGGCGGAGTTTTCCGATGACCTCGCCGCGGTTTATCTAGACGAGGGGGAGATACCTCCGGAGAAAGTTTTTCCGGTGATCCGGGAGTTGACCCTCGCGCTGCGGGCCGTGCCCGTCTACGGGGGCTCGGCCCTGGGGAACATCGGGGTCCAGCCCCTGCTCGATGGCGTGGTGAAGTTCCTCCCCTCTCCCCTGGACGTCCCCCCGGTGCGGGGCCATTCCCCCGAAGGAGGGGAGGAGCTCGTGCGCCGCCCCGACCCGGACGAGCCCTTCGCGGCGTTGGTATTCAAGGTGATGGCCGATCCCTACGCCGACCGCCTCCTCTACACCCGGATTTATTCCGGCCGGGTCAGGGAAGGGGAGCAGGTGTTGAACGCCGCCTCCGGGAAGACAGTGCGGATAACCCGGCTGTTTCGGTTGCACGCCAACCGCCGGGAGAGGATGCGCGAGGCCAGCGCCGGGGACATCGTGGGGCTCACGGCCACCGAGCGGGTCCTCACCGGGGACACCCTGTGCGATCCCCAGCACCCCATCCTCCTCGAGCGGATCCAGTTCCCCGAGCCGGTGGTGTTCATGGCGGTGGAGCCCCGGTCCTCGGCGGAGGAGGAGAAGCTACGGGAGGCGCTGGAGCGGATCGCACAGGAAGACCCCACCTTCCACGTGCGGGAGGACCCCCAGACCGGGCAGATCCTGGTGGGAGGTGTGGGGGAGCTGCAGCTGGAGGTACAGCTTCGGCGCCTGCGGGAGGAGTACAACGTCCCCCACCGGGTGGGAAAGCCTCAGGTGGCCTACAAGACCACCATCACCCGGTCGGTGGAGGTGGAGGAGGAGTTCACCCGGACCCTGGCGGGGAAAGCCCAGTTTGCGAGGATCGTGGTCCGGTTCGAGCCCCTCCCGCGGGGGGAGGGGTTCCGATTCGAAAATCAGGTCCCAGAGGAGGTCCTCCCCCGGGCGTTCGCCGAGGCGGCCCGGCGGGGGATCGAGGAGGGCATGGGTTCGAGCCCCATTGGGGGCTTCCCGGTGGCCGATATCAAGGCCACCCTCGTTGGGGGCGCTTTCCATCCCACCGATTCCACCGAGGTGGCGTTCGAGGCCTGCGGCACCCAGGCCCTGTGGCATGCCCTGGAGCGGGACGAGGCCGTGATATTGGAACCTTACGTGGAAGGGGATATAATGACCCCTCGCGAGTACCTCGGTGAGGTAGTCGCCGATCTGGGTCGCCGAAGGGGCGATATCCGGCGGATCGAATCCCGTGGGCCAGTGGAGATCGTCCACGTGACGATGCCGCTGGCCGAGACCTTCGGGTATGCAACCCAGCTTCGCTCCCTAACGCAGGGACGGGCGAGCTGTTCCCTTCGGGTGACCCATTATGATGTGGTGCCGGAGAAACTGGCCGAGGAAATCCTAAGGGGTAGGGGATACGGAGATGCCCAGGGATAAGATCAGAATAAAGCTGAAAAGTTACGACCACGAGCTGGTGGACCTCGCGGTGCGGAAGATCGTGGAGCGGGCCCTGAGCACCCGCGCCAAGGTGGTGGGGCCCATCCCGCTTCCCACGGAACGCAGGCTCTATACGGTGTTGCGGTCGCCCCACGTGGACAAGCGATCCATGGAGCACTTCGAGCGCAAGATCCACAAAAGGCTCATCGACATCGTGGAGCCCACGGCCGAGACCATAAACGCCCTGATGGAGATCGAGCTGCCCACGGGGATCGACGTCGAGATCAAGCTCTGAGGAGGCCGGGATGCTGGCGTTGATGGGGCGGAAAGTGGGGATGACGCAGTGGTTCGACGAGGAGGGCCGGGCCCTCCCGGCCACGGTGATCCACGTGGAGCCTTCGGTGGTGGTCCAGGTCCGGCGGCCCGAGGTGGAGGGGTACGCCGCGATCCAGCTCGGATACGAGGTCGTGCCCGAGCGAAAGGTCACCAAGCCCCTTCTCGGGCACTTCAAGAAAGCGGGGGTGGAGCCACGCCGCCACCTCTACGAGGTCCGGGTGGACGATCCGGATCAGTTCCAGGTGGGGCAGGAGATCAAAGTGGACATCTTCTCCCCCGGCGACAAGGTGGACGTCACCGGGACCTCCAAGGGAAGGGGGTTCCAGGGGACCATCAAGCGGTGGGACTTTAGCTACCGGCCCAAGTCCCACGGGCACAAGTGGATAAAGCGGCCGGGGACCTCCGGCCCCATGGGCCTCAACAAGGTGATGAAGGGAAAGAAGATGCCGGGGCACATGGGGGCCGAGAGGGTCACAGTCAAGCGGCTTACGGTCTTACACGTGGACCCGGAGAACAACATCCTGGTGGTGAAGGGGTCCGTGCCCGGACACAAAAGGGGACTTCTCCTCATAAGGAAGAGCCATGCCAAAAGCGAAACTGTATCGGTGGGATGATCTCGGGGCGGAGCCGGAGGAGGTGGAGGTCCCGGAGGAGCTCTTCGGGGCCGAGGTGAACCAGGACCTCCTCTGGCGGGCGGTCAGGGTATACCTCTACAACCAGCGCCAGTGGACTGCCTCCACCAAGACCCGGGGGGAGGTCCGGGGCGGGGGGAGAAAGCCCTGGCCCCAGAAGCATACCGGCCGGGCCCGCCACGGCTCCATCCGCTCCCCCATCTGGCGGGGCGGGGGTGTGGTCTTCGGACCCAAGCCCATAAAACGGAGGTTGGAGCTTCCCCGCAAGATGAAACGTCGGGCCCTGATCTCGGCCCTATCCGCCCGGGCCCAGGAAGGGAACCTGGTTCTGATCGACAAGCTCGGGTTCGAGCGGCCCCGGACCAAGGAGGGCATCCGGGTGCTCGAGGCGGTGGGGTGCCCGGAGAAGACCCTGGTGGTGGTGGCGACGGATGAGTATACGGTTCCAGTGTACAAGTCCTTCTCCAACATCCCCGGGGTGGAGTGTGTCCGTACCGACGGGCTTTCGGTCTACAACGTGCTCAACCACCGCCACCTCCTCATGACCCAGAGGGCCGTGGAGGAGCTGGAAAGGAGGGTCACCAGTGGCGCCAAGGCTGTTGCCTGAAGACATCATCATCCGTCCGGTGCTCACGGAGCGCTCCTGGCGCGCCATGGAGGAGGGGAAATATACCTTCGAGGTCCACCCCGACGCCTCCAAGCCCGAGATACGGCGGGCGGTGGAGGAGCTCTTCGGGGTCAAGGTGGAGAAGGTCTGGACCATGCGGGTGAAGGGGAAACCCCGCCGCACCCGCTTGGATCGCCGGCACGGGCGGACCAAGTCGTGGAAGAAGGCGATCGTGAAGCTCGCGCCGGGGCACAAGATCGACATCGTGGGGTGATGCGGGATGCCTCTTAAGAAATGGAAGCCGGTGACGCCCGGGCTCAGGCACGCTGTCTGGCCCGACTACTCCGTCCTCACCAAAAAGGAGCCGGAGAAGTCGCTGATCGAGCCCTTGCATCGGCGCTTCGGCCGCAACAACCAGGGCCGGATCACCTCCCGCCACCGGGGCGGCGGCCACAAGCGGATGTACCGCATCATCGACTTCTCCCGGAAGGACAAGGCCGGGGTTCCGGCCAAGGTGGCGGCCATCGAGTACGATCCCAACCGTTCCGCCTGGATCGCGCTCCTTCATTATGTGGACGGGGAGAAGCGATACATCCTGGCCCCGGAGGGCCTCAAGGTGGGGGATGTGGTGATGTCCGGGGAGGAGGCAGAACCCCGGGTGGGGAACGCCATGCCGCTCCGGGCGATCCCCGTAGGGACCACCATCCACAACATCGAGATCTACCCTGGGTCCCGGGGGAAGATGGTGCGCTCGGCCGGAGCGGAGGCCAAGCTCATGGCCAAGGAGGGCAAGTGGGCCATCGTGCGCCTCCCCTCGGGCGAGGTGCGGAAATTCCACATCGAGTGTTGGGCCACCATCGGCCAGGTCTCAAACCCCGACCACAAGAACATAAAGCACGGGAAGGCTGGGCGCCGGCGGCACCTGGGGTGGCGGCCGCACGTGCGGGGTGTCGCCATGAACGCCGTGGACCACCCCCACGGTGGCGGCGAGGGGCGGACCGGCGAGGGGCGCCCGCCCAAGTCCCCCTGGGGCTGGCTCACCAAGGGCGGCCGCAAGACCAGAAAGCCCAGAAAGCCCAGTGACAAGCTCATCATCAAGAGGAGGAAGTGATGGGACGCTCACGCAAAAAGGGGCCCTACGTCGATCCTAAGCTCCTCAAGAAGATCGAGAAGTTCCGGAGGGGCGAGATCAAGGAGATCGTGACTTGGGCCCGCTCCTCCATGATCATCCCGGAGATGGTGGGGCTCACTATCAAGGTCCACAACGGGCGCACCCATGTCCCGGTCCACATCACCGAGGCCATGATCGGCCACCGTCTGGGGGAGTTCGCCCCCACCCGGACCTTCCGCGGCCACGGCGGCATGAAGAAGAAGAAGCCGCCGGCCCCGAAGTGAGGTGAGGGCGATGGAAGCCGTGGCGAGGGCTAGGTTCGTGAGGATCTCCCCCAAGAAGGCCCGGCTGGTGATAAACGAGATCCGGGGAAAGCCGGTTTGGGAGGCTAGGCGGATCCTCGCCTTCTCCCCCAAGAAGGCGGCCCGGATCATCCGGAAGGTGCTGGATTCGGCGGTGGCAAACGCCGTCAACAACTTCGAGATGGACGAGGACAACTTGTGGGTCGTCAAGGCCTACGTGGACGAGGGGCCCAGGATGCGGCGCCTGAAGCCACGGGCGTTCGGCCGGGCCGACATCATCCAGCGCCGCATGAGCCATATCACCATCGTGGTGGCGGAGAAGGAGGGCTGATGGGCCAAAAGACACACCCGGTCGGGTTCCGTATAGGGGTTCTAAGGAAGTGGCGCTCCAACTGGTACGCGCCCGAGAAGAAGGTCCCCGAGTATGTGGTGGAGGACGCCAAGATTCGCCAACACATAAAGAAGAACTACCGGGGGGCGGGGATCGCGGAGGTGTTGATTGAGCGGGCGGTGGAGGAGCGGGTGGCGATCACCATCCGCGCCGCCCGGCCCGGAGTGGTGATCGGGCGCGGGGGGAGCGAGATCCAGAAGCTCCAGGAGGAGCTCTCCAAGATGACCGGCCGGGAGGTGCGTATTGGGGTGCTGGAGGTGGAGAAGCCAGAGTTGGAAGCACCCCTGGTGGCCCAAGATGTGGCCTTCCAGATCGAGAACCGGATCAACCCCTACCGGGCCATGAAGGAGACCATCCGCCGGGTCATGGCCGCCGGGGCCCAGGGGGTGAAGATCCGGGTCTCGGGGAGGCTCGGGGGGGCGGAGATCGCCCGCTCGGTGGAGATGAAGGAGGGCCGGGTTCCCCTCTCGACGCTAAGGGCCGACGTGGACTACGCCCTGGCGGAGGCCTGGACGAAATACGGGATCATCGGGGTCAAAGCCTGGGTTTTCCGGGGCGAGGTTTGGTCCCCCAAGGAGCGTACGAAATCCGAGGCTGAGGAGTGAGGAAAGATGGCGCTTCTTTTCCCAAAGCGGACGAAGTTCCGGAAACAACAGCGCAAGCGCGGGGCCTTCAAGCGGAAGGCCACCCGGGGATGTGAGGTGGCCTTCGGCGACTACGGCATCCAGGCCCTGGAGGCCGCCTGGCTCACCCAACAGCAGATCGAGGCCGCCCGTACCGCCCTCTCCCGGGCCATCGGCCGGGGGAAGATCTGGATCAGGATCTTTCCCGACAAGCCCTACACCAAGAAGCCGGCCGAGTCCCGGATGGGCAAAGGCAAGGGAAACGTGGAAGGGTACGTGGCGGTGGTGCTTCCCGGGAAGATAATCTTCGAGTTCGCCGGGGTCTCCCCGGAGGAGGCCAAGGAGGCCCACCGCTTGGTCTCGGCCAAGCTCCCCATCCCCACGCGACTCAAAACCAGGTTCCACTTCGGGGGTGAGGCGAGATGAAGGCCAGGGAACTCCGGGAGCTCTCCGACGACGAGCTCCGCCAGAAGGTGGCGGAGTGGAAGAGGAAGCTCTTGAACCTCAGGTTCCAGCTAGCTTCGGGGCAGCTCCAGAACACGGCCGAGATAAAGAAGACAAAAAAGGACATCGCTCGCGCGCTTACCATCCTGCGCGAGCGGGAGCTCAAGCGGCGGGAGGGGAGCCGTGCGTAAGCGGAGGATCGGCAAGGTGGTCTCCGACAAGATGCAGAAGACCATCGTGGTCCTGGAGGAGAGCCTGTACGAGCATCCCCGGGTCCACAAACACGTCAAGCGCCGCAAGAAGTACTACGTACACGACGAGCGCGAGGAGGCGAAGGTGGGGGACATCGTCCTCATCGAGGAGACCCGGCCGCTTTCCCGCCTCAAGCGCTGGCGGCTGGTGGAGGTTTTGAAACGCGCGGAGGAGGGATGAACCATGATTCGGCCGGAGACGAAGCTCGTGGTGGCCGATAACTCCGGAGCCAGAGTGATAAAGTGCATCCAGGTCTTGGGGAAGAAGCGCGTAGGGCAGATCGGAGATATAATTGTGGGGTCCGTCCAAAAGAGGATTCCCACTGCGGACCTGGAGAAGGGAGATATCGTCCGCGGGGTGATCGTTCGGACCCGCGCTGCCTACCGGCGTCCCGATGGCTCCTATATTCGGTTCGACGATAACGCCGTGGTGTTGGTGGACAAGAACCTACAGCCCATCGGCACCCGGGTCTTCGGCCCGGTGGCGCGGGAGCTCCGGGATCTGGGCATGATGCGCATCATCTCCCTTGCACCGGAGGTGGTTTGATGAAGGTCAAGAAGGGCGATCGCGTGAAGGTGATCGCCGGTGACGACCGGGGGAAGATCGGGAAGGTTCTCAAGGTCTTCCCCGACGAGGAGAGGGTGTTGGTGGAGGGGGTGAACATCATCACCAAGCACCAGCGCCCTACCCTCACCATCCGGGAGCCGGGGATCATCAAGCGCGAGGCGCCCATCCACGTCTCCAACGTGAAGGTGATCTGCCCGGAGTGTGGGGTTCCCACGCGCATCGGCTACACCTTTGTGGAGGGGAGGAAGAAGCGGCAGTGCAAGCACTGTAAAGCCGCGTTCGACTGAAGATGCTGCTCGAGAAGTACAAGAAGGAGATCGTGCCGCAGCTCATGAAGGAGCTTGGGTACAAAAACCCGATGGAGGTACCCAAGATCGAGAAGGTGGTTATCAACATGGGGGTTGGCAAGCACGACGACCCCAAGGTCCTGGAGGGGGCGATGAAGAACCTGGCCCAGATAGCGGGCCAGTGGCCGGTGGTTACCCGGGCCAAGCGCTCCATCTCGGACTTTAAGATCAGGAAAGGTGATCCCATTGGGTGCAAGGTGACGCTCCGGAAGGAGCGGGCTTATGAGTTCCTCAACAAGCTCTTCAACGTGGTGCTCCCGGGGTTGAGGGACTTCAAGGGGGTCTCCCCGGACTCCTTCGACGGCCGGGGGAACTACTCCCTGGGGATCCCGGACCAGCTGGTGTTTCCCGAGGTCACCTACGACGATGTGGTCCAGCCCCAGGGGATGGACATCGTCATCGTGACCACCGCGGAGACCGACCGCGAGGCGTACGCGCTGCTCAAGGCCTTGGGGTGCCCCTTCCGGGAGTCTTAGGAGGGAAGATGGCGAGGAAGGCATTGATAGAGAAGTCCAAGCGGCCGCCGAAATACAAGGTGCGCCAACGGAACCGCTGCAAGCTCTGCGGCCGGCCCCGGGGCTACATCCGGGACTTCGGGATCTGTAGGCTTTGCTTCCGCAAGATGGCCCTGGAGGGGGAGATCCCCGGGGTGAAGAAGGCCAGCTGGTGAGCGAGGTGAGGACGATGGTCAACGACCCGATTGCCGACATGCTGGCGAGGATCCGGAACGCCATCATGCGCCGCAAAGAATCGGTGGAGATGCCGTCCTCCAAGATGCTTGTGGCCATCGCCCGGATCCTGAAGGAGGAGGGGTTCATCCAGGACTACGAGGTCCTGGAGGAGGGTTCCTTCCCCCGCCTCAGGATCCAGCTCAAGTACAAGCGCGAGGGGACGAGAAAATGGATCCCCGCCATCACCGGGCTGCGCCGCATCTCCAAGCCATCCCGGAGGGTGTACGTGGGGGCGGACGAGATAAAACCGGTGCGGTCGGGCCTGGGGATCGCCATCCTCTCCACCTCCCAAGGGGTGATGACGGATAAGGAGGCGCGCAAACGCCACATCGGCGGGGAGCTCATCTGCGAGGTCTGGTGAGGTGAGACCATGTCCAAGATAGGGAAACGGCCGATACCCATACCCGAGGGGGTCGAGGTCCGGGTGGAGGGGGACCGGGTGGTGGTCAAAGGCCCCCACGGGACGTTGGAGACCCGCTACGAGCCGGAGTACGTGGAGATCGAGGTCGCCGACTCCGAGGTACGGGTACACCGGAAAGGGGACCGTGCCCCCTTCCGCGCCCGCCACGGCCTCTATCGGGCCCTGATCGCCAACATGGTGCGGGGGGTGAAGGAGAAGTGGGAGCGGAGGCTCCTAATCCAGGGGCTCGGGTACAAGGCCCGGATGGAGGGGAAGACCCTGGTGATGGAGCTCGGCTACTCCCACCCCGTCAAGTTCCCCGTGCCGGAGGACGTGGAGATCGAGGTTCCCGACAACAACACCATCGTCGTGCGGGGGATCGACAAGCAGCGGGTGGGTCAGGTGGCGGCGGACATCCGGAAGTGCCGCCCGCCGGACCCCTATCACGGAAAAGGCATCCGCTATGCGGATGAGGTGGTGCGCCTGCGGCCGGGCAAGGCGGGGGTGAAGGCAGGATGAAGACGCGGGGCTTGAGTCGCAACGAACGCAGGAAGATCCGGCACCGCCGGGTGCGGAAGAAGGTCTCCGGGACCCCGGAGCGGCCGCGGCTGTTCGTGTTCAAGTCGCTCAGGCACATCTACGCCCAGATCATCGACGATTCCCCGCCGCAGGGGAGTCGCACCCTTGCCGCGGCCTCCACCCTGGACCCGGAGCTCCGTGAGAAAATACGGTCCGATAATATCGAAGCCGCCCGTGAGGTGGGGAAGTTGATCGCCAAACGGGCCCTGGAGCGGGGAATAAAGCGGGTGGTCTTCGATCGGGGCGGATACCCCTATCACGGAAAGGTCAAGGCGTTGGCCGAGGCCGCCAGGGAGGAGGGGCTGGAGTTCTGATATGCCGAGACAAATAACGGTGGAGCCGCAGAAGGTCATCAACGAGGTGATCGAGATCCGCCGGGTGGGGAAGGTCACCAAGGGCGGAAAGCGCATGAAGTTCCGCGTGGTGGTGGTGGCCGGGGACGGCGAAGGCCACGTGGGGGTGGGGATCGGAAAGTCCATCGAGATTCCCCAAGCTATCCAGCAGGGGATCCGGGATGCCCTCCGCAATCTGGTGGAGGTGCCGGTGGTAAACGGCACCATCCCCCACGAGATCATCGGCGAGTTCAAGGCCGCCCGGGTGCTCTTGAAGCCGGCCTACCCCGGCACCGGGGTGATCGCCGGGCGCACGGTGGGGGCGGTGTGCCGGGCCGCCGGCATCCGGGACATCCTCACCAAGGCCCTGGGCTCCACCAACCCCCTGAACCTGGCCCGGGCCACCCTGGAGGGGCTCTCCCGGCTGCGCACCCCGGACGAGGTGGCCGCGGTGCGGGATAAACCGGTGGAGGATATCCTGGGGGTGGAGCCCGAGGAGAAGGAAGGCACGGAGGCGAGCGATGCTGGGACTCCATAACCTGCGACCCACCCCGGGCGCGCGGAAGCGGGAGAAGCGCATCGGCCGGGGGTACGGTTCTGGCCACGGGGGGCACGAGTCCACCCGGGGCACCAAGGGCCAGAAGTCCCGGTCCGGAGGCGGCGTGCGGCCCACGTTCGAGGGCGGTCAGACCCCCTTCTGGATGCGATTCCCCAAGCGGGGATTCAAAAACCCGCTCCGGATCGAGTACGCCATCGTGAACGTGGGCACCCTGGACAAGCACTTCAAGGCCGGGGACGTGGTCACCCCCGAGGTGCTGGTGGAACGGGGGATCGTCAAGGACCTCAAGGACGGCCTCAAGGTGCTGGGGGACGGGGAGCTCACCGTGGCCCTGACCGTGAGGGCCCACAAGTTCTCCAAGGCCGCCCGCGAAAAGATCGAGGCCGCCGGGGGAAAGGCGGAGGAGGTCTAGGTTGTTCGAGAGGATACGCGGGGTATTCGCCGTTCCGGAGCTTCGGCAGCGGATCCTCTACACCCTCTTCATGCTCATGGTCTTCCGCATCGGGGTCCACATCCCCGTCCCCGGGGTGGACGCCAAGGCCTTCGCCGAGGCCCTGGAGCGCATGTGGGGCGGGTTCTTCCAGTTCCTCTCCATGTTTACCGGGGGTGGGTTGCGGCAGTTTTCGCTCTTTGCGCTGGGGGTGATTCCCTACATCAACGTGTCCATCATCATGTCCCTTCTGGTGGTGGTCTTCCCCAAGCTTAAGGAGCTACAGCAGCAGGGGCGCGAGGGCCGCAAGATCCTCACCAAGTACACCCGGTGGGGCACGGTGGGGATGGCGGCCATCATGTCGGTGGGGTATGCCATGCTGGCGGTGAACGCCCGGGTGGCATCCCCCACGCCGCTTTTCTTCATCAACGCCATCATCGGAATGACCACCGGGTCCATCTTCCTTATGTGGATCGGGGAGCGCATCACCGAAAACGGCATCGGAAACGGGATTTCCATGATCATCATGTCGGGGATCATCGCGCGGTACCCGGCGTACTTCGGAAACCTCTTCGCCCAGATAAGCGCCGGTGACCTGAGCCCGCTTTGGCTGATAGTGTTCTTGGCCCTGTTCGTGGTGATGATCGCCGCGGCGGCGGTGCTCCAGCAGGGACAACGTAAGCTCACCGTGCAATACGCGAAACGGACCGCGGGGCGCCGTATCTACGGGGGCCATACGGCCCAGCTCCCCATCCGGGTGAACCAGGGAGGGGTTATCCCCATCATCTTCGCGCTGGCGATCCTGCAGCTTCCCTCAGTGATCCTGCGGTCGGTTCCGGCCACGGAGCCCTACGCCAGGTATCTCGCCCCGCCCCATCCCCTTTACCTCGGGTTGTACGCGATCCTCATCATCTTCTTTGCCTACTTCTATTCCTCCATCATCTTCGACCCCAACGACGTGGCAAAGAACCTGCGGGAGGCTGGGGGGTTCATCCCCGGGGTGAGGCCGGGGGCGCCCACGGCGGCCTACCTGCAGGAGGTGACCAACAAGATCCTTCTCGTGGGGGCCCTATTCCTCACCGTGGTGGCGATCCTCCCTTATGTAGTGGGGGCGTTGAGCGGCGTGGGGGCGGGGACCCTGCTTTGGATGGGCGGGACCTCCCTCCTCATTGTGGTGGGGGTGGGGATAGACACCATCATGCAGATCGAGGCGCACCTCGTGATGCACCACTATGAATCCCTCATCAAGGGCGCCGGGGCGGCGTTTTTAGGGAGGCGGCGGTGAACCTGGTGCTTCTAGGTCCCCCGGGGGCGGGGAAGGGCACCCTGGCGGCGCGATTGGTGGAGGCGTTCGGGTTCGTGCACCTCTCCACCGGGGACATCCTCCGGGAGGAAGTGAAAAAAGGTTCCGAGTTAGGGAAGCTAGCCCAGGGGTACATGGAGCGGGGGGAGCTCGTCCCGGACGAGGTGATCCTGGGGATGGTCCGGGAGCGGGTAGACGGAAAGAGCGACGGGTTTCTGTTCGACGGTTTCCCCCGCACCATCGCCCAAGCCGAGGGGTTGGAGGAGATCCTCCCGGTGCATCTGGCGATTTACCTGGAGCTCCCCGAGGAAGAAGTGGTGCGCCGGCTTTCGGCCCGGAGGGTGTGCAAGCAGTGTGGGGCCAACTACAACCTGATCACCCAGCCCCCCAAGGTCCCCGGGGTGTGTGATAGGTGCGGCGGGGAGCTCTACCAGCGCCCCGACGACAACGAAGAGGTGATTCGCAACCGCTTCCGGGTGTACACGGAGCAGTCGGCCCCCCTCATCGGCTACTACGAGCGCAAGGGGATCCTCGTGCGGGTGGACGCGTCCCTCCCTCCCGACGAGGTGTTCCGGCGGGTGGCGGAGGTGCTCGGGGGATGATCGTCCTCAAGACCGAGCGGGAGATCGAGCTCATGGCCGAGAACGCGGGGATCCTCCGGGAGATCTTGGTGGAGCTGGCGCTTAAAGCGGTTCCCGGGGTGACTACGGCGGAGCTCGACCGGTTGGCGGCCCGGAGGATCCGGGAGGCGGGGGCCAAATCGGCATTCAAGGGCTACACCGACGAGCTCCATCGGATCCCGTATCCGGCCACGATCTGTGCCTCTCTGAACGAGGAGGTGGTGCACGGGATCCCCTCTGAGGAGAGGGTCCTTCAGGAGGGGGATGTCCTCTCCATAGATCTTGGGTTCGTGCGCAAGGGTTACTACGCCGATGCCGCCATCACCGTGGGGGTGGGGGAAGTGTCGGAGGAGGCGGAGCGGATGATGGCGGTGGCCCGGGAGGCCTTGAAGAAGGCGATCGAGCGCGCTACCATAGGGCGCCGCCTTTCGGATTTATCCCATGTCATAAGCTCGACCGTCCGCGAGGCGGGTTATTTCGTAGTCAGGGAATACACCGGCCACGGGATCGGCCGGGAGCTTCATGAAGATCCCCGGGTCCTCAACCACGGTACTCCCGGGCGGGGGCCGGAGTTGAGGGCGGGGATGGTGCTTTGTATTGAGCCGATGGTGAAGGGGGACGATCTTCCCCTGCGTACCAAGGAGGACGGTTGGACCGCGGTGACGCGGACGGGGAGCCTTTCGGTGCACTACGAGGAGATGGTGGCCATAACCCCGGAGGGTCCACGGGTCCTCACGGGCTGGATCTGGGAGGAGTATTGTCGAAGAAAGACCTTATCCGCTTGCGCGGCGAGGTGATCGAGGCGCTGCCGGACTCCATGTTCCGGGTGCGCCTGGACAACGGACATACTGCGTTATGCGTGATTTCGGGGAAGATGAGGAAGCACTTCATCAAGGTCGTGGTGGGGGACCGGGTAGTGGTGGAGTTTTCCCCCTACGACCTCACGCGAGGGCGGATCGTATATCGCGAGGGGTGACAGAGATGAAGGTACGGAGCTCGGTGAAGCCGAGGTGTGAGAAGTGCCGGGTGGTCCGCCGCCACGGGCGGCTGTGGGTGATCTGTGTGAACCCCAAGCACAAACAGAGGCAGAAATGATGAGGAGGGAATATGGCGCGTATCGCAGGCGTTAACCTGCCGGCCAAAAAGAGGATCGATATTGCCCTCACCTACATCTACGGGATCGGGCGTTCCCGGGCGAAGGAGATCCTGGAGAAGACCGGGATTTCGCCGGAGAAGAAGGTGATCGACCTCACGGACCAAGAGGTGGCGGCCCTGCAGCGGGCGGTGGAGGAGTACAAGGTGGAGGGTGACCTCCGCCGCGAGGTGCAGATGAACATCAAGCGGCTCATCGACATCGGCTGCTACCGGGGTATCCGCCACCGGGTGGGGTTGCCGGTGCGGGGGCAGCGTACCCGCTCCAACGCCCGCACCTGGAAGGGCCCTCGTCCCGATAAGGCCGGACGCCGCAAGAGGAAGTAACCATGGCCAGGCGTACTACCCGCCGCAGGAAAAAGTCAATAAAACTCGAGCGGGCACGGGTCCACATCCACTCTACCTTCAACAACACGATCCTCACCTTGACGGACCTGGACGGAAACGTCCTTACCTGGAAATCGCCGGGTACGGTGGGTTTTTCCGGCTCCCGCAAAGGCACCCCCTACGCAGCCCAGGTGGCCTGCCAGGCGTTGGTGAAGGAGATGAAGGAGTTCGGCATTAGGTCCGTGGTGGTCACCGTGAACGGGGCGGGCCCTGGCAGGCAGGCGGTGATCCAGACCCTCAAGTCTTCAGGGATCCAGGTAGAGGAAGTGAAGAACGTGACCCCTACTCCGCACAGCTAGGGAGGAATAAGGATGGGCAGATATACAGGACCCAAATGCAGGCTCTGTCGCCGGGAGGGGACGAAGCTCTTCCTGAAGGGGGACCGCTGTTATTCGGACAAATGCGCCATGAACCGCCGCCCCTTCCCGCCCGGACAACATGGGCGTTACCGTCGGCGCCTCACCGGGTATGCCATCCGGCTCAGGGAGAAGCAGAAGCTCAAGCGGATTTACGGGCTGCGGGAGGAGCAGTTCCGCCGCTACATCGAGGAGGCCCAGAAGGTGAAGGGCCGGACTGGGACGGCCTTGCTCCGTATCCTGGAGGAGAGGCTCGACAACGTAGTGTACCGGGCGGGGTTTGCCAACTCCCGGGACCAGGCACGGCAGCTCGTCTCCCACGGACATTTCCTCGTCAACGGTCGTGTCACCGACATCCCCTCTTACCGGGTGGAGCCCGGGGACGTGATCGAGGTGAAACCCCAGTCTAAGGACAAGCTCCGGGAGCTCATCAAGGAGGCGGCGGAGAAGCGGAACCTCCCCAGCTGGCTCACCAGGGACCTGGAGAACCTGCGGATCCAGGTGACGGCGGAGCCAGCGGAAGAGGATCTCGATAAATCCATCGACATGAACCTGATCGTGGAGTTCTACTCGAGGTGATGATGGAGTTCATCTATCCGGAAAAGATCGCGTGGGAGGAACTTGGGGATCGCTACGGGAGGTTGGTGGTGGAGCCCCTGGAGCGGGGGTATGCCACTACCTTGGGCAACTCCCTGCGCCGGGTGCTCCTTTCCTCCATCCCCGGGGCGGCGGTGGTGCGGGTCTCGTTCGCCGGCAAGTTCCACGAGTACGACACCATCGAGGGGGTAAGAGAGGACCTCTTGAACATCATCCTCAACCTCCGGGGCTTGGCCATTCGCATGGATGGCAACGAGACGCGACGGATGTACCTGAGTGTGCAGGGGCCGGCGGAGGTGCGTGCCAAGGACATCGAGGTCCCGGAGGGCGTGGAGATCGTGAACCCCGACCACTACATCGCCACCCTGAACGAGGACGGGAAGCTCGAGGTGGAGATGGAGGTGGAGGTGGGGCGGGGTTTCCGCCTGGCCGACGAGAACAAAAGGGAGGACGCTCCCGTGGGTCTCATCCCCATCGACTCCGACTTCTCCCCCATCGAGAAGGTGAACTTCCAGGTGGAGGAGACCCGGGTGGGGGGACGGTCGGGCTACGAGCGCCTGGTGCTTGAGATCTGGACCAACGGAGCGATAACCCCCAAAGAGGCGCTGGAGCAGGCTGTCTCCATCCTCCAGGAGCATTTTGGGCGCATGACCCGGGGGGTAGTAGAGGAGGCGGAGGAGGCGCCGGCGGAGGAGCTTCCTGAAGAGCTGGAGAAGCCCTTGGCGGAGCTCGGGTTTGAGGCCCGGGCGTGCAATCTCCTCAAAGAGGCCGGCGTAATCACTCTGAAGGACCTCCTTTCCCGGACCAAAGAGGAACTCCTGGACATCCACGGGTTCGGGGAGAAGACCCTGGACAAGGTGGAGGCGCGCCTGAAGGAGCTGGGGTATCGGCTGCGTTCCGAGAAGGAGGCCCAAGATGCGGCATAGGCGCAAGGTGAGGAAGCTCTCCATGGAGAAATCCCGCCGGGAGACGGTGCTGCGGAACCAGGCCAAGGCCCTAATCATCCATGGCAAGGTCGACACCACCCCGGCCCGGGCGAGGGCGACCCAGCAGCTGGTGGAGCGGCTGGTAACCTGGGCCAAGCGGGGGGATCAAGCGGCGCACCGTATGGCCTTCTCGGTGCTTCAAGACAAGGAAGCCACCCAGAAGCTCTTCTCCGAGATCGGGCCGCGGTACAAGGACCGCCCGGGGGGGTACACCCGGGTGTTGAAGCTGGGGCCGCGGCGGGGGGACGGGGCCGAGATGGCCAGGATCGTGTGGGTGTGAGATGAAACGAGCTATTAGGGGGGCGGATATCTCCACTGTTGGACCCTATTCTCCCGCGATCCGAGCGGGGGATTTCCTTTTCGTGTCAGGACAAATTCCCATAGACAGCGAGGGGAGGCTAGCCTCGGGCGGAATAGAGGAACAGGCCCGCCAGGCCATGGAAAACCTTAAGCGGGTTCTGGATGCCGCCGGGGCCTCCCTCAAGGACCTGGTGAAGGTCACGATCTACCTGGTGGACATGGGAGACTTCGCGGCGGTGAACAAAGTCTACGGGAGCTACTTCGACCTCGACCCCCCGGCCCGGGCCTGTGTGGCGGTGAAGGAGCTGCCCAAGGGCGCCCGGGTGGAGATCGAGGCCATCGCCTACTTGGTTGAGGAGGGCTAAGCACCTTCGTCTAACCCGCAACGATTAAGGATCTCGAGAAGCTGGTCTACATCCCTAAAAGCGTAGGCCCACACGCAACGGACCCTTCCTGAGCCGTCCACGAACACGGTGAACGGATAGCGTGTGTGGTCGAGACGCTCGTACGCCCGGGTCACGTGTTCCCCGGGGTCGTGAAGGATGGGGAAGCTCACGGGATGATCCCGGAGGATTTGCGGTACCCTTTCCCAATATTCAGGACATACACCCACGACCTCGAACCTCCCCCCACTGCGGGCATAGAACTCTTCCAGGACATCCAAGTCCTTCCTACACGCCCCACACCAGGTGGTCCAGAAAGAGATGATCAGGGGCGTTCCCAGATGCTCCCGTAGTCGCCAGATACCCTCCGTCCCGGAGAGGGCGAAATCCGGCGCCTTTCTTCCCACGATCTCGAACTGTCCTGCTCCCGGGACCCCCTGTTGGGGGGAGAGGACCAACGCTCCCAAAAGCAATACCGCGAGGATCAAAAGGAGTGCATTCCCCAAGCTCATGCTTTCACTTTAAGCTTTTCCTCGGCGTGGAGGAAGGCCAACGGTAGCCTATGGTGGTACGGGAGTTCCGTGTGAAAGGGGTATTGGTGCGTTCCCGGGTTCCGGGGGTGGACTATTCCGTCAACCCGTATGTGGGTTGTCTTCACGGGTGCCGCTACTGTTATGTAGCGGGCATGCCTTATGTGCGGACCCGATGCGAGGAGTGGGGGACGTTTGCCGACGCCAAGGTCAACGCTCCGGAGCTCGTCGCGCGGGAGATCCGACGTCTTTCCCCTGGGGTTTTGGTTATCGGCGTCGCCACCGATCCTTACCAGCCCCCTGAGGCAGAATTCCGGGTAACCCGCGGGATCCTGGAGGCCTTGGCCGACGCGAACGCGCCCGAACGGGGGATCGAGGTTCGGGTGCTGACCAAATCGTCCCTTGTCCTCAGGGATGTGGATCTTCTACGGGCACTCGGAGCGGAGGTGGGGCTTTCGGTGACTACCGACTCTGAGGAGGTGAGAAGGATCTTCGAGCCCGGAGCTCCGCCGATTCGGGAGCGGGTGGAGGCATTAAGGGAGCTCAAAGGTGCGGGGCTTCGCACCTATACGTTCGTGGGGCCGATGCTCCCGATGGACCCCGAGCGATTGGTAGAGATGCTTGTGGGGGCGGTGGATCGGGTGGTCCTGGACCGGCTGAACTACCCCTGGCGCGTGCGTGATCTATATTACGCCCATGGTTTGGGCCACGCCCTGAAGGAGGAGTTCGCCCTGGACCTTGCCCGGGAGCTTGTGGAGCTCTTCTCCCGTAGAGGGGTCCCCGCGGGGCCCACGCGCCGCTGGGCGGCCCGGTTGCGCCGGGGCTTCTCCGGTTTATAAAGGGATGTGATGCTGCAAAAGGGGTGGAATATCACCAGGGGCCTTCGAGAAGGATGAAGAAGGAGACCACCGCAGCGCGGATGAGCTATGAGGAGTTCCTTGCCTTGTGCGACGAAGACACCCTCGCCGAATGGGTGGACGGGGAGGTGGCGATGTACTCACCCACGTCACGCCGCCATCCGATCCTCGAGGCCTTGCGGGAGCTCGGGGGTCATCCCTTGAAGTGGCCGGGTTACGGATTTAGAGTGGTCCCGCGATGCTGAAGCTGAAGAAGATAGCCGAGACTCTTCTCGGCCAGAGCAACGAACAGAAGCTGAAGAAGCTTTTGCCAATCCTGCGGGAGGTGAACGCCCGGGCGGAGTGGGCGCGGAAGCTTTCGGACGAGGAGCTCCGGGCCCAAACCGACCGCTTCCGGGAACGACTTGCCTCCGGTGAGTCCCCCGACGATATCCTCCCCGAGGCCTTCGCGGTGGTGCGGGAGGCGGCGAAGCGTACCATCGGCCTTTACCCTTACGACGTCCAGGTATTGGGCGGGATCGTGCTGCACCAGCGGCGGATCGCCGAGATGAAGACCGGGGAAGGGAAGACCCTGGTGGCCACCATGCCCGCCTACCTCAACGCCCTGGTGGGAAAGGTCCACATCGTCACCGTAAATGACTACCTCGCCAAGCGGGACCGCTACTGGATGGGGCCAGTGTACGAGTTCCTGGGGCTTTCGGTGGGCCTCCTGCAGGAAGATACCCCGCCGGAGGAGCGGAAGAGGGCATACCAATGTGACATCGTCTACGGGACCAACGCCCAGTTCGGATTCGACTACCTCCGGGACCACATGGTCCTTTCCCGGGATCAAAAGGTACAAGGCCCCCTGGACTACGCCATCATCGATGAGATCGACTACATCCTAATAGATGAAGCTCGGACCCCGCTCATCATTTCCGGCCCTACCGAGGACACGGCCCGGATGTACCGGGAGTTCGCCAAGATCGCACGGCTCTTCAAGGAAGGGGAGGATTTCACCGTGGATGAGGAGAGAAAAATCCTCTCCCTCACCGACAAGGGCATCGAGAAGGCGGAAAAGCTTTTGAAGTTCGACAACCTCGCTGATCCCCGGGCCACCATGGCCCGCTACTACCTCGAGACGGCGCTCAGGGCGCGCGTCTTCTTCAAGCGGGACCGGGACTACATCGTGAAGGACGGCCGGGTCATCATCGTGGACGAGTTCACCGGGAGGCTCATGCCCGACCGCCGCTACTCCGGGGGATTGCACCAGGCCATAGAGGCCAAGGAAGGGGTGCCGGTGCGCCGCGAGCACCAGACCCTGGCCCAGATCACGCTCCAGCACTACTTCAAGCTCTACAAGGGGATCGCGGGGATGACCGGCACCGCCAAGACGGAGGAGCAAGAGTTCAAGGAAATCTACGGCCTGGACGTGGTGGTGATCCCTACCAACCGTCCCCTGATCAGAAAGCACCTGCCCGATGTGATCTACCGCACGCGCAAGGCCAAGTTCGAGGCCGTGGCCGACGAGGTGGAGAGGCTCCACAAGGAGGGGCGTCCGGTCCTCATCGGGACCACCTCCATCGAGGACTCCGAGTACCTCTCGAAGCTCCTGAAGAAAAGGAAGCTTCCCCACCAAGTGCTCAACGCCAAATACCACGAGAAGGAAGCGATGATCATCGCCCAGGCGGGCCGGTTGGGAGCCATCACCATCGCCACCAACATGGCCGGCCGCGGGACCGACATCCTCCTCGGGGGAAACCCCGAGTACCGCGCCCGCCAGGAAGCGGATCCCCGGGAGGAGCCTGAAAGATACCGGGAGCTTCTGGAGAAATATAAAAAGGAAGCCGAGGAAGAGCGGGCGAAGATCGTCAAAAAGGTGGATCCCGAAACCCCCTACGGCCGCTGGGTCCTCTCCCAGATAAAGAAGTGGTGCCAGGAGACGGGGAAGCCCTTCCGGGAGGAGGAATGGCGGGACAAGATCTACGAGGGCGGGCTTCACGTCATCGGGTGTCAGCGGCACGAGGCCCGCAGGATCGACGACCAGCTCGCCGGCCGGGCCGGCCGCCAGGGTGATCCCGGATCGGCCCAGTTCTTCCTCTCTCTGGAGGACGACCTCCTCCGGATATTCGGGGGGGAGCGGCTGGCGAACCTCATGGACCGGCTGGGGGTAAAAGAGGGGGAGGCCATCGAGCACGAGCTCCTCACCTCGGCCATCCGCCGGGCCCAGAAGCGGGTGGAGGAGCGGAACTTCGAGATCCGGAAAAGGCTCCTTGAGTACGACGAGATCATGGCCAAGCAGCGGGAGGCCATCTACGCCATCCGCGAGCGTTTCCTGCTTCCCGCCCCGGGGGAGGAACCTGATAACACTGAGCTCTTTCGGTATCTGGAGGAGATCGTCGCCGAGTACGCGGAGATCGTTTGCTCCCGCCACGCCCAGAAAAACGTCGATCCGAGCGACTGGGACCTAAAAGGGTTAGGCGCGGAGCTATCCCAGGTGCTGGCGTCACCGCCGACCAAAGAAGAGCTGAAGCGCCTCGGGGATTATGAGGAGCTCGTGGAGCGGGTGAGAGAGCTTCTTCTTGCGCAGCTTGAGGCGCAGAGGGAGCGGCTCGCTCCCCACTTCCCCACCTTGGCGCGGATCGTGATACTGCGCACGGTGGACGAGAACTGGCGCCAGCATCTTTTGGAGCTCGATGACCTGCGGGAGGGGATCTACCTCCGGGCCTACGGCGGACGGGATCCTCTCATCGAGTTCAAGCGGGAGGCGCATCGCCTCTTCCAGGAGATGATCCTGCGGGCGGAGGAGCAGGTGGTGCGGTTCCTGCTTTCGCCGAAGCTGGTGATCCGGGAGGCGCCGCCGGTTCCGGGGAGGAGGGTGCAGGGCCGGGCGGCCCGACCTCCTGTGCCCCAACCGGTAGTATCCACTACAGCCTCCAAGGGTTCCGCGGCTTCGTCACGTGTTACGCATCACGCGGCACCGAAGAAAGTGGGCCGAAACGATCCCTGTCCCTGTGGGTCGGGAAAGAAGTACAAGCACTGTTGCGGCCGCAACGCATAAAACCCGTGACGCGTAACGAATGTAGCGGCGGAGCTTGTCTTCGACGTTCTTGTTTTTACCCTTCGCGTTTGTAGGTTGTAATCGAAGTAGATGGGTGCTAATCTAAATTTGCGATGAAGCTGGCGGCGCGGGTTTACGGGGCGTTCACGGACGACGAGGAGAAGGCGCGGGTCCTCGCTGAGGCGGCCGAGGAGCTGGAGCGTCATATCCTCGGGGTGGCCACCAAAGCGACCTCCAGGTCCTCGCCACGAAGGAAGGCCTCACGCCCCTGGCCACGAAGGACGAACTCGAGATAACCAAGCCTCACCCTCCAGAAGGAGATCGAGCGCACCAAAGCCAGCCTCGTCAAATGGGTGGCGGGGCTTCTTGTGGTCCAGACGGGCGTGATCGTGTCCATCGTCACTCTATTGAGGTAACCCTCGCCGTTGCCGTCAAGCGGCTTTCCCAAATGGGCGTAAGTCCAAAAGAGTGGTCGGGGAAATCCCATGCGGAAACGAAAATTCTTGCTTGGGTGCCATCTCTCAATTGGAAAGGGATTCCCGGCGGTGATCGATGAGGCGGAGAGGCTGGGAATAAACGCGGTACAGATCTTCTCCCACTCCGCCCGCTCCTGGAGGATGAAGCCCCTGGACCCGGAGGAGGCGAAGGCCTTTAGGAAACGCTGGGAGAGTTCTGAGGTGGAGTACACCGTAATCCACACTTCCTACCTTTTGAACCTCGCGAGCCCCGACGGTGAGCTTTGGGAGAAGTCGCTCGCTTCGCTGCGGGAGGAGGTGCGGCGGGCGGGAGTGCTTGGGATCCCGGATGTGGTGACCCATCTCGGTTCTCACAAGGGGACCGGACTCGAGCAGGGAATCGCCCAGGTCGCTGAGGCCATCCTCCGCCTCCAGGACTCCCCGGAGTGGAGGAGGTGGGAGGGAAGGTTGCTTCTTGAGCTCACCGCCGGGGCCGGGGACACGGTGGGGGTGAGGTTCGAGGAGCTCGCCGCCATCATCGAGAGGGCGGGAGGTGACGAGCGGTTGGGGATTTGTCTGGACACCTGCCATGCCTTCGCCTCCGGGTACGAACTCCGGACCCTGGAGGGCTTGGAGGCGACGCTGCGGGAACTGGAGGCTACCGTGGGCCTCAAGCGGCTATGGCTTGTGCACCTGAACGACTCCGCCTATCCTTTTGCTTCTCACCGGGACCGCCACGCCCACATCGGCCGGGGGAAGATCGGCCTCGAAGGTTTCAGACTGGTGGTGAACCACCCGGCCCTGCGGGAGCTCCCGTTTATCCTCGAGACCCCGAAGGGCGAGCTCTCCGGCGAGGACGCCGACATGGTGAACCTCCGGACGGTACGGGGGCTGAGGGGTAAATAAACAAAAGCGGCGGGCACCGCGCCCGCCGCTTTCTGGTTATCTTTGAAGTCAAAATTCGATTTTCAAACCGAAATCAAGCCAATCCAATAGAGTGGAGTTGGAAAAGTCCCACTGCCCTTTTACGATGGCGGTGAATCCCTCATAGATTGAGATCGCCAGCTCGAACCGGACGCGCTGGAGACCGAAGAGGAGGCCCTCGTCGCCGAACCAGAACTCGCTGGTGAAGGTGAGCTCGCCGCAGCAGCTGCTCTCGGCGTACTCGAGCCCGAGGTACTCCCATTCGCCCGTGTAGAAGGAGACGTCGGTTAGATCCTCCACCGCATCGGGATCGAATGCGGTGACGCTGCGAGCCGTGACCGGGTCGAGCCGGCATTCTATCGAAAAACCATAAAGTTCAAACACGTTCAGGCTCTTATCGCTCCATTGCACGTCGCCGTAAATCTCGAGGCAAGCGGTGGCAAATCCCTCCCATATCGGTTTCACGGACACGATCTTCCCATCGAGGCTGAGGTTCAGTTCCGCTTCAAAGGCTACGTCACAACAGGCGAACGTTATTTCCGTCAATTTAATGAAAACTTCCTCTAAACCATAACGTTTGCTGAAGAAGATGCCTGCGTCGAAGACGAGGTCACAGCACAAGGAAAGCCCCTCGAGTTCGACTTCAGCCCGGCGGAAGCCGAGCCCGGTACAACAATCGCCGAAGTCCAACGTAAGCGTAAGGGGATCGTTTTCCAGCTTGAGCCGAGTGTTGATGAACGGGGTGGGTATCAAATCACAACAAGGGCCCTCTTTAGCTTCGACGAGATCTGTGGGATGGATCACGGCGACATCTCCTTCTATGGTGATGGTACCGTACACGCACACCACACTGTCGAAGGCGTAAGGCTCAATGGACCAACCCGGATCTTCGGTCATGATCACTTCCACACGGTTGTCCGCAGCGCTGCTTCCCCCTATCCGCACCCGGTAGGTGCCGGGATGGTCCCAATAAGTACCCGGACCGGAGATACTTACTACGGGGCCCTGGATCCACAGGGTCTCTCCGTCGTGCATGTGGGCCTCGAACCAGCGGACCACGCGACCAGGGCAACCCGAGGGGGGCCGGGTTCCACCACATGGACCGACTGATACCGACTCTGGATCGGTGACCTCGATCTGGGCTACAGAATACCCTTCTCCCCTCGGTCCCCCGTAGTTCCAGCGGTATCCCTCGACGGTGCCGGTTACGCAAACTACCTGTGCTCGAGCGGACCAATCCTCCCAGAAACTATCACCAAACACCGCCTCGAAATCTTCCACATAATCGGAGGGAATATAGATTTCGAACCGGTCCGGATCCGGATAGTCTCGTCCGACGTTGATCTTGAGATACCCGGAATAGTGATACCCTACCACTGGACCCTCTACGGATACTTCCTGGCCGAAGTAGCGCCAGGCCTGATCCCAGGGAACAGTCGCGGTGCAGGGCCATGGTCCGAATTTTTTCACATCGCTGGAGGAGTAATCGATCTCACTGGACCAATGGTTGAAACTGAAGCGGATGTGATCGTCTTCCCCGAATAGGGGGAATTCGAGGTTGATCCAAGATTTCCGGTAACGAACTTCGGCAGCGTGGAAGTAAGCTTTACCCCAAAGCTCGCATGTTCCAAGGAAACCGTCCACGTAAAAATTCTGGTATTTCCATCCATCGCGATAGAACTTCGATTCGGAGGTTAGTTCCCATCCTGCTAGCGTGGTGGAAAGTTCAAGCTCGGCGGAATAGAGCTCGGGAGGGGTGGGAAGGAGGGTCACCGTGGCCTTAAACAATCCATTAATGCCTGCCATTGCTATCTGGACTACTGTCAATATCAACCCCGCGCTCGTGAAAGCCCGTCTGATCCCCATTTGCCACCCCCGGATCCATGGGCCTTGATTGATTATGCGGTGGGGAGCACCCGCGACCCAACTCGAGGCCGAGCCATTGAAAAAAGAAGGAAAAAGAGTACGACGTCCGTTTGAGACATGGGGATAGGCCCACGCCTCTAGAAAAAACTTCCTCAGACCCGACTTTGACAACCGTTTTTTGAGGAATTCGGTTAGGAACGGTATT
>ENA-OSAE01000070-OSAE01000070.1-marine-sediment-metagenome-genome-assembly--contig:-NODE-70-length-75185-cov-449.122880_pt1 | contig 75185 bp, 82 predicted proteins | sample MGYA00237870_ERZ529317 | MGnify/ENA primary metagenome ERZ529317 (study PRJEB26369, sample SAMN03142812) | marine sediment metagenome | biome: marine; feature: borehole; material: sediment... | reverse complement strand
TGCTGAAGAGGGCTGAGGAACTGCTTGACAACGAGATTCATCCAACGGTGATTGCAAACGGATACAGATTGGCTGCTGAGAAGGCAATGGAATTGCTGAAGGAGGTTTCAATTGATGTGAGCAGGGATGATGATGAAACTCTCAGAAAGATTGCAGCAACTGCAATGACAGGTAAGGGTGCTGAGGTGGCCGTGGAGAAGCTCTCGGAGATTGTTGTGAAGGCTGTAAAGGCTATTGCAGAGGAGATAAATGGTAAAACAGAGGTGGATACAGACAACATAAAGATTGAAAAGAGAACTGGAGCCAGTGTTGAGGAGACCGAGCTGATTGAAGGAATCGTTCTTGACAAGGAGGTTGTGCATCCGGGAATGCCAAAGAGGATTAAGGAGGCAAAGATTCTCGTCTTCAATGGAGCCCTTGAGGTGAAGGAGACAGAGACTGATGCCAAGATAAACATAACCGACCCAGAGATGCTCCAGAAGTTCATCGAGCAGGAGGAGAAGATGATAAAGGACATGATTGACAAGATAGCCGAAACAGGAGCCAATGTTGTCTTCTGCCAGAAGGGAATTGATGATCTCGCCCAGTATTACCTCGCAAAGGCAGGAATTCTTGCTGTGAGGAGGGTCAAGAAGAGCGATATTGAGAAGATCGCAAAGGCTTGCGGCGCAAGAATTCTGACAGATCTCAGAGATATAAGCAGTGAGGATCTTGGATATGCGGAGCTTGTTGAGGAGAAGAAGGTTGGCGATGAGAAGATGGTCTTCGTTACGGGATGCAAGAATCCAAAGGCTGTTACACTGCTTGTGAGAGGTGGAACGGAGCACATTGTTGATGAGATTGCAAGGGGCATTGAGGATGCCATAAAGGTCGTTGCTGTTGCATTGGAGGATGGAAAGGTTGTGGCCGGAGCAGGTGCACCTGAGATCGAGCTCTCATTAAGGCTCAAGGAGTGGGCTCCAAGCCTTGGAGGAAGAGAGCAGCTTGCAGCCGAGGCATTTGCATCAGCCCTTGAGATAATTCCAAAGACGCTGGCAGAGAACGCAGGACTTGACCCGATAGATGTGCTTGTAGATTTGAAATCAGAGCACGAGAAAGGCAACAAGTTTGCAGGAGTTGATGTCGACACAGGAAAGATAGTGGACATGAAGGAAACAGGGGTTCTCGAGCCTCTCAGAATAAAGACCCAAGCAATTGAGAGTGCAACAGAAGTGGCTGTAATGCTTCTCAGAATTGACGATGTCATTGCTGCCAAGGAGCTCAGCAAGAGCAAGGAAGGCGGCGAAGGCGGAGAAGAGGACATGGGCGGAATGGGAGGCATGGGTGGCATGGGCTTCTGAGCAAAAAGTTTAATTCTTTTTTCTTTAACTCTTTTATGTGGAGGAACTTGTAAAAAAAGCCCAGCAGCTTGCTGAATTTTTGAAGAAAGAAGAAGAGATTCTGATTGTAACCCATATTGACGCTGATGGAATTACTTCCGGAGCAATAGCATACAGATCCCTTGAAAGGGCTGGCAAAGATGTTGAAATAAGGTTTGTAAAATCACTCGACGAGAGTGAAATCGAAAAAATAGCCGATGAAAACATCTTTGTATGGTTCACAGATCTTGGTAGCGGGCAGATAGGTGCAATTAAGGAAAGAATTTCAGATTTTATTGTTTCAGACCACCATGTTCCCGATGCTATCACAGACAACCAGCTCAACCCACATATATTCGGTTATGATGGGAGCTACGAGCTGAGTGGTTCAACAACCACATACCTTGTCGCGAGGGTTCTTGGTTTAAACCACGATCTTGTTTCAACAGCCATAGTTGGTGCAGTTGGAGATCTCCAGGACAGCAACTACGGAAGACTTGTGGGGTTGAACAGAAAGGTACTCAGAGAAGGAGAAGCGAACGGATTCATTGAGGCACGGAAGGACATAAGATTTTTCGGGAAGCAAACAAGACCCGTTTTCAAAATGCTGGAATACACATTTGACCCCTACCTGCCGGGAATAAGTGGAAATGAAAACGGAGCAGTGGAATTTCTAAACTCAATCAACATAAGACTGAAAAATGGAGATAACTGGCTGAGATGGATTGATCTAACCGCAGAGGAGAAAAAGAGAATTACAAGTGAAATCATAAAAATTCTGATCGCAAATAATTACCCGTTCAGCCTTATAATGAGAATGGTCGGTGAAAGCTACATCCTCCTTGATGAACCTGAGGGTACAGAGCTCAGAGATGCAATGGAATTCTCAACTTTGCTGAATGCAACCGCAAGGTATGGTCAGGAAGAGGTGGGGCTTGCGGTTTGCCTGGGAGACAGAGGTGAGGGATACAGAAGGGCAAAATCCCTGCTTCAAAATCACAGAAGAAATCTGAGTGACGGTCTCAGACTTGTCGATGAGATCGGAATTGTGGAACTCGAGAACATCCAGTATTTTCATGCTGGAAAGAAAATTCTGGACACGATAATAGGAATTGTTGCAGGAATGAGCTATTCCTTTGCAAACAGAAACAAGCCCGTGATTGCCTTTGCCGAAAATGAAGATGGGATCAAGGTGTCCGCAAGAGCGACAAAGGATCTGGTTGAGAAGGGAGTTCATTTGGCCCAGGCCATAAAGCTGGCTGCTGAGAGGGTTGGAGGTGCAGGAGGGGGGCACAGCATAGCTGCCGGAGCAACGATCCCCAAAGGCTCGGAAGATGAATTTCTCAGGATCCTTGACAGAATTGTCGGTGAGCAGCTTTTGAGCTGAGGGGCAAAATTTCGAAAAAGTTATTACTATAAGCGAACTATGAAAGGCCGGTGAGTGACATGGCGGAGAAGAAGGAGAGGGACAAATCCCACCATGAGAGGCTTTTCAAGGCTTCCATGAGTCCTGTGAGAAGACAGATAGTTGCTGCAATAGGGATCCACGGAAAAAGCAGAGATGAGCTGAAACAGGAGCTGAACGTTTCAGACTTTCAGCTGAAATTCAACCTTGACTGGCTCATAAGAGAGGGTTTTGTTGTTGAGGAAGAAGGAAAATTAAAGCTAACAGATGATGGTATTGAACTTCTCGAGGCTGGCTAAATCTCCGGTGCTTTTTTATTTTTGAACATGTTGACCATTTCCCTGTAGAACTCACAGAATTCCCCCGAACCGGTCATGACATTGAGATTGTTTTTGACCTCGGTGAATATCAGCACCGAATCCTCAGAAAAGATTAGACCGTGAATGACATCACTTTTCCCAACCAGACTGAGTCTAACCCTATCACTCCATTTTGAAAGTATCTGCTCCAGCTCTTTGCTGAGAGAGAGAGCGTATACCTCTACCTGCCCAGACCGGGATACAAAGCCCTCGATGACACTGTATGCCACATCACCCCTGTAGAATTCCACGACCTCTCTTTTGCTGTGCCTCTCAAGCTCCCTCAAGCCCTCACTGAGGACCTCAATCCTCTCTTTTAGCCTGAGTGAAAAAAGTTCAACAAGTCTTTCAGCTGATAACGCCCTGAATTTCAGGGGCTTTCCAAATGATTCAACAAAACCTTTATTTTCCAAGCTTCTGACAACCTCGTAAACTGAAGTTCTTGGAATTCCACTCTTTTCTGCAAGTTCGGATGCTGTAAGTTCACCTTCCATCACAAGTGCAAGAAGCACTCTGATCTCATAGTCAGAGAACCTGAAGTCCTTCAACACATCCACAATCCTGTCCATACTGAGAGCATTTGAAACCGCAATACTTATATAACTTTCGTAGCACCAACTACGACAGGTGATATATGTGAGAATCAAACTCCTGTTCATCGTGGCAGTATCCCTGATAGTTCTTCAAGGCTCTGCTTCAGCTCTGCTGTATGATGACAAACCCTATTTCACCGCATACATCGCCCAGAACAACCACATAGATCTCGGAAAGGAAACCAGTCTTGTTGTTGTCATCCAGAACACTGCAAAGCTCTGGAGGCAGATCTATGATAGCGCTGATGAATTCAGACTGCTCACCCAGAATCCTGATTATCTCAAGATGCTTACAACAGCCGTAAACGTCTCTGTTAAATTCGAAAGCGAAGAGCTCAAGATAAAGACCCCTGAGGTGTTTTTTGCAGCTCTGCCAGCCTTTCAACCGGTTCAGATTCCGCTTGTTGTTGATGCAAGTGGTGTTGATGCTGGAGAATATAACATCACGATGAAGATAAGATACGATGTTGTCGATGATGTTTCATTTTCATCAAAGGGATCCATCACTCCGGTGCCATCTCAGGAGATATACAGCTACACCTACAACTCAACATTACGCATCTGGATGCCAACCCCTTTCCAGCAGATTCAGACATACCAGCAGAGCTACTATCTGGAATACTTCAAGTTTGAATTCAAGGAAAAAACCCAGGAGATAAACCTGAAGGTCGTTGTTGAGAAACCCGATGTCGTTCTCAATGTTACCGATGTCAGATCAGACCTTATCGCAGGAGGAAAGGGCAGGCTAACCCTGACAGTAAAAAATGAGGGCAAAAGAGATGCTGAGAATCTTTTCGTTGTTCTCTCAGTCCCATCAGGATTTGTTCCTCAGGGAATTCAGAAAGTGGACACAGAATCAATAAACAAGGCTCTGAACAGCATAATAAATCAGAATCCACAGCTATCTATGCTTGGAATCCAGAATATTGAGGTAAGTCTCCCCAGTCAGCTTCAGACAGTTCTCTCCCAGAGCTCCGTTTATGTCGGAACCCTCAAGGCAAACCAGTCCATCAACATCACATTTGCAGTGGATGTGAACGCGGAAAACGGGGGATACTATCCGTTCCAGATAAGCGGAGTCTACACTGCAGATGGAGATGTCAAGCAAACCTCCCCAGCATCATTCGGTGTTGATGTAAGGGACAGGCCAGAGATTACGGTTAAGGAGGTTGATTCTACGGTCTTTGCAGGGAGCAAGGGAGATGTGACTGTGAAACTTTCCTCTGATGTGGAGCTGAGATCTGTCAGGGGGAAGCTTGAGGTGGAGTTGCCTCTCAGCATAATTGCAGGGCAGTTCTATGCAGGAGACGGGAATGAATTTGAAATGAAGTTCAAGGTGAAGGCTGGAGATGATGCAGAGAACACGGTGTATCCGGGAAGGCTCACAGTTACATACGATCTTAACGGAAAGGAGGTTAGCGAGGAGTTCGATATCGGCATCAGTGTTGGTGAGAAGATAAGATTTCAGATTGATGGGAAGGGCACAATTCCTGCCGGTGGTGAGAGGGTTGTTACTGTTAAAATCAAAAACGCCGGAGGATATGAGATAAGGGATGCAACAGCAAGAATAACAGTTGTGGATCCATTCTCAACGACAGATGATTCGTCATTCATCGGAGATCTGAAGCCCGGAGAGGAAAAGGAGATATCCTTCAGGATAAAGGCCGACAAGGATGCGACACCAAAGAACTACGCCCTTAACCTTGAGGTCAAATACAGGGATGCAAATGGAGAGTGGGTAATAAGCGAGCCCGTAAAGCTTCCGATACAGATAACCGAGAGACAGCAGGCAATACCTGGATTTGAGGCAATTATTGGAATAATTGGAATAATCGGAGCCATCATCTGGCTGAGAAGATGAAAATTTTTGATCTCATCTCATCTTTGTAGTCAGAGGAAGGTATGTCATACTTCTCGCAGTTGCAGTTATTTTTGTACTCTCCATGATATCAGGCCAGAACATCTCGCTCAACCAGGGATATGACACATACTTCAGTGAGGATTACAAGGAGTACCAGCAGTATGTCCTTTTTTCCAAGAATTTTGGCGGGGGGGGGTTGCAAGCGTTTACGTGTTCATAAAGGGCGATGATGTTGTGAACTACAACACATTCGAGTTCGCTCTCAAGGTGGCTGATGAGGTTTCAAAGGTCGATGGAATTGGAAGGGTAAAATCTCCTGCACACACAGTTGTAAACGTTCTCGGATATCTTCCAGCAGATGAAAACCTGCTCAGGCAGATAGCTTACGAATACTCCGCCTTTTACCTCCCCAAGAAGTCTATGATGCTCATGGAGTTTGAGGTAAATGCAGACGAAAGCCAGCACGAGTTCATTGCAAAGCAGGTTGAAAAGAGAATTTCTGAAATCGACAAGCCTCCGGGTATTGTGGTTGAGGCAACCGGAAACCCCATGATAAGTTACCAGGTCAGTGAGAGTATTGGAGGGAGCATGAGGACAATGGGGATGGTTGCACTGGCACTCATGGTGGTAACTCTCGTTATAGTGTTCAGAGGAGTTGTGGAGCTGAAAAGGTATCTCCTTCTTCCTCTGCTCATTTCAATTCTCACGTTTTCAATAGCCTACGGCCTCATGCCCGTTTTTGGAATTCCCCTGACGGAGGTTACAAATGCAATAGCCCCGATTCTCATAGGTCTCAGCATAGAGTATGCGGCCCAGTTCATGGGGAGGTATGAGGAGGAGAGGAGAAAGGGAAACAATCCTGTGATTTCCGCTGTCAATTCAGTAAAGAGCGTTGGTCTGGCTCTTTCACTTGCGATGATAACAACAGTTATCGGATTTCTCTCGATGATGTTTTCAGGTGTCCCTGCCCTGGGATGGTTCGGGTTTGTTTCAGCGGTGGGTCTTGTTGTTGCATTTCTGCTGAGCATAACATTTCTGCCAGCATTGCTTCTTGTCACCGACAGAACAGAGAGAAAGAGGAGAGATGAGGCGAAAATTGCCGTTACGGAAAAAACGCTTGATATTGCAGCTCTGGTTTCTGCAAGGCATAACAGAGCCCTGCTCCTCACGGCACTCATAATAACATCCACTGGATTTTACGGTTACTCAAAGGTGCCTCTTGAAACGGACTTCATGAGGTATATTCCCCAGGACCTTCCAGCAATAAGAAAATTCAACGAACTCCAGAGCTTAGTTGGAAGTCAGGACAGAATAATTGCAGTTTTCCAGACAGATGGAATAGATTCAGATACAGTAAAGAGGTTTGAAGGACTTGCAGAGTACATAGTGAATTCCGAACAGAATATTGTTGAACATTCTTCTCTCGGTACCATGATCTCAATGAACACAGGAAAGCTCCCTGAAAGTGACTTAGAGCTTGAGAAGAGCATGGAAAAAATGTCTCCTGACAGAATCGGAAGATACCTCTCGGGATACAGCTATGCGATTTATTTCACAGTGACACCCATGGACTGGCTTGAATTCAAAGAGCTGTATGAAAGGGTTTTCAGAGAGATAAAGTTCTACGGAATAGAATACCCGTTTTACTTGACAGGAGATGTGGTATTGAAGATGTTTGTGGCAGATCTTATAGTGAACGGGCAGAACAGGATGACCTTAGCAAGCTATGCTCTGGTTTTTACCCTTCTGATGTTCGTTTACAGAAGTCCAAGAAAATCCATTGTTCCTGTTCTCCCCATAACATTTGCCATAGTTGTCACAGGAGGCTTGATGTACGTGCTCGGCTACTCCAGAACCCTTGTAACTGCAAGTCTGAACTCTCTGACCATAGGTCTCGGAATAGACTTCTCAATCCACGTTATGGAGAGGTACTTTGAGGAAAGGAGAAATGGACATTCTCCCGAAAGGGCTGTCGAGATAACTGTCACCAGCATAGGGAAGCCAATCCTCACCTCAGGTCTTACAATGGCAGGTGGATTCGCTGCAATGCTTGTCTCCCCATTCCCGATAATGTCTGATTTTGGAGCTGTAAGCCTCATTGCGATTCTCCTCAGCCTTATCTCTGCTCTGACGATTGTCCCGGCATTTCTTGTGCTGACGGATAACCTGAACAGCAACTGGAAAAACAGAAGAAACAGCAGAAACAATAAAAAAACAGAGGACTAACATGACGTATGGAGGCAAAAACGCACAGGCTCGCAAACGATGAGCTTGTTGGAGAGGTTGTTGAGATTCGAGATGGTTATGCTAAGGTAAGGCTGAGAACAGATGAGAGAATGGCTGTTGATGAGAGAGGTCTTGTTCATGGAGGTTTCACATTCGGATGTGCAGATTTTGCTGCAATGCTTGCCGTGAATCATCCAAACGTTGTGCTTTACAGGGCTGAGGTGAGGTTCACCGCTCCTGTAAGAGCCGGGGAAGAAATCCTTGCCGAGGGTGAAATTAGAAGAAGGAATGGAAAAAAGGTGGAGGTGGAGGTGAGGGCATACACGGATAAAACAGTTCTGGAAGGAGTGATGTACTGCTATGTTCCTGAAAGACATGTGCTCGAGAAATAGCTTTCTGAAGGACTCTGACGGAACTCTCGTTTAGAAAAATTTCAATCAAAAATTGACAAAGGAAAATTTTATTCTTTTTCCTCACCTCTGCTGCTTCTTGCAAAGTATTCGAGTATCTCAAGTGGAACGGGGAATATGACTGTCGTGTTTTCTGAATTTGATACCTCGCTCATGGTCTGGAGGATCCTGAGCATGAGTGCGTTTCTGCTCTGTGCAAGTATTTCAGCAGCCTCCTTTAGCTTCATTGCAGCCTGATACTCTCCGTCAGCTCTGATTATCTTCGCTCTTCTCTCCCTCTCAGCTTCTGCCTGCATTGCCATTGCTCTCTGCATCTCCTTTGGAAGCTCTACATCCTTTATTTCGACCGCTGAAACTTTGATTCCCCATGGATTCGTTGCCTCATCGATTATTTCCTGAAGCTTTATGTTGAGTTTTTCCCTTTCAGAAAGGAGCTCATCAAGATCTGCCTGACCTATAACACTTCTAAGTGTTGTCTGGGCTATCTGTGCGGTTGCAAATCTGTAATCGAAGACCTCGGTAACAGCCTTCTCAGGTTCGAGAACCTTGTAATAGACCACAGCATTGACCCTGACTGTGACGTTGTCCCTTGTAACGACTTCCTGGGATGGGACATCATACGTGACAGTTCTCAAATCCACAACCTGCATGCTCTCAAGGAGAGGTATGACGAAAAACAGTCCCGGCCCTCTTGCACCCACAAGCCTTCCAAGCCTGAAGATAACACCTCTCTCGTATTCCTTGACGATCTTGAGTCCTGACAGTATGAACAGCAGGACAACTACTGCCAGTCCGATTAAAATTTCATTTACCATGATAATAAGTGATTTAACTGGTTATAAATTTTTTCTCCCAACCCTTGTTCCAACATGCATTCCCTTCAGAAAATTTCTCACGGCATTCCTCTCAAGCCCGTTGAAGATGTAAACATCACATTTCTCTGCTATTCTGATGGCCTCTCTGAGCTTGCCTCTCATTCCCCCTGTAACATCATGCTTCCCGTCCGCAGCCCCAATCCTCTCAAGAAAATCACCGGCCCCTGAAACATCTATGAAGTCCACTGCCTTCCCATCTACAATGATCTGGGTGTCGGATGCAAAGCCCACGGCCTCAACATCAAACCTCTCAGCGAATATTCTGACAATCTCATCCCCGCTTATCACCCTGAACCTTCCGTTTTCATAGACCACATCCCCGTGCATGACAGGGATGAAACCCTGATCAACCAGCTCCCTGACAAGATCAAAATCAGGCTGATGAAAGAACTCAAGTGGATGAATCGGAACCGGATTCAGACCTCTCTCTGTCAATGCCACGCAGAACATGTTGTTTATCTTCAGACATGCAAGATGGGTTTTTGATATTCCATGCGGTGTGAGACCAAATTTCTTAACGTGAGGATGCCCGAAGCTGCCAACACCGTGAACCAGAATCAGCCTGCCCTCTATCTGATCGGCCATCCTCTCTATAACATCTTCCCTCGCTACCTCAAAGGCATTCTCGGATTTTTCAGTTATCAGACTCCCTCCAATCTTCAAAATCCTCAACTCTCACACCCTCCCCTGAAAGTCCTATTTTGAAGTCTCCCCTTCCTGTGGTTATGATGCACCCCCCTCCACCTGCTCCTGTAATCTTGGCAGCATATCCCTCCTCCTCAATTCCCGCGATTATCCTGTCAATCAGAGGCGTGCTCACACCTATTGCTCTCAGAAGGCTCTGGTTCATTCTGAAGAGCTCAGAGACCCTTTCAGCATCATTTTTTTCAAGGGCCTCTGCTCCTTTCAGTGCAATGCTGTCCATTGCATCCAGCACCGGATTCACAATATCAGGATACCTTTCCTTCAGCTCTCTCACCCTCCTGACCATCTCGGAAGTTACAGATTTCTGTTTGGTATCTACCACATCAAAATTCAGTCTGGTTTCAAATCTCTTTTTTTCAGGAATAACCCAGCTTCCACCGAAAGTAACAACAAAGGGATCTGTTCCACTTCCTATTCCCTGAACATCAAGTTCAACGTTTCTTGCAAGCTCAAAAATCTCATCTTGCGAAAGATCTGTATCAAACTCTGCATTCAATGCCCCGAGAACTGCAACGGTAACACTTGCAGAGCTTCCAAGCCCGCTTGCAGGAGGAACACTGCTCCTCACTTCTATCAGGGCTCCTTCTATTTTTCGTATTTCGGAAAATCTTCTGATTGCATGCGATATGTATGAGTGGTGACCGTCAAAATCAAGTCCCGTCTCCCCGAACTGGGATATTATCCTGAATCCTGATCTCTTCTCTGCCTTGGCATAGCATCTCAGATCTATTGCAGATACCACCGCATGCTTCCCGTAAACAACAGAGTGCTCACCGAAGACAATCACCTTTCCCGGAGCTGAGGCTATCATCTCCCACCACTAAACTCTGAAAGAATAAAAATATACCCATCAGCAAACCCTTGGAACTGGATCAAGGGCTGGAGGTGGTAGAATTTTCTCCGTTCCTATGGGTGTTCTCACGATCACCTCTCTGAATCTGTCTGTGGCGTAACCGACAATCTCCGCATTTCTGTCATGTTTTCTCAGTGCTTTCAGAACGTCATCTGCCATTTCCGGGATAACTCCGAGAACAACCTTGCCTTCGTTTGCGAGACTCATCACATCAAGCCCGAGAGCATCGCTTACAGCTCTCACATCATCCCTGACAGGTACCAGCTCTTCTTCCACAACAATACCAACTCTGCTCTTCTCTGACATTTCATTGAGGGTTTCTGCAATTCCCCCTCTCGTGGGATCCTTCATTGCAACCACCCCTCCTGCATCCATAGCATCTCTCACAGCAAACCACACAGGGCGAACATCGCTCTCAACATCCATCTCAAACCCCAAGTCCTCTCTCTCGAGAAGCATTGCGATTCCATGCTCCCCTATGCTTCCACTCACAATTATCGCATCCCCGCTCCTCAACCCGCAGTCCCTGACCCATCTGAAGGGATAGTCCCTGTATTCCCTGACAACATCAAGGTTTTGCTCAAGATGCCGATTTCTCACTCCTATGCCAGATGTGTTCACAAATATCCCCGCATTCATCTCAACAACCTTCGTGTCACCCGTTATTATCTTCAACTCGAGCATTTTTGCAGAATTTGCAATGTCCTCCATTATTCTTGAAAAGATGTCCCCATCAAATCCCTCCTGTATTATGAATGCTAAGGACATGAAGGCCGGCATTGCTCCCATAACTGCCAGATCATTTGAGGTGCCGAAGACTGCAAGACTTCCTATGCTCCCACCTCTGAATACAGGGGGAAATGCTGTATAGCTGTCTGTTGTGAGAACATAGCTATCATCGAAGTCAGCTGAGTCCTCCATATCTGACAGCGCTATCTCACCGGCCCTTGACTCGATGTACCTGAAAATTCTGCTTTTGAGAAACTCTGTCATGTACCTTCCTCCAGCTCCATCCTCCCTCCTTATCATCCGGACACCTCCAGATGCTTTAACCAGTAAAGCTGCCCCAGAGCGATTCCATTGTCTCCTGCAGCCACAAGCTCATTGGTCTCATACCTCAATCTCCTGCCAAGAGAATCCGAGAAGTGTGTGTTGAATGCAACTCCTCCGCTCACAACAACAGGGAGATCATGATCCCCTGCAATCTCGGCAAATGATGCTGCAAGATAGTCTATTAACCTCCAGGCAACAATTCCTTTTGACTCCCCGGAAAGGTATCTCCTGAGAGAGTCCGAGAAAACATGGCCAAATTCTATGACCATAACATCACCTTTCCTGACTTCACTCCCATCAAATGAAAATGTTCTGAGCTCGTGACTGCTGTGAATTTCAGGTTCGTATATCTGATTCCCTTTCTTAGCAACTGCCTCAACCTTCATTGCAGGCTCACCCTCATAGGTCCTTTCGAAGCACAGCTCAAGCATTGCAGATATTGCATCCATGTACCTGCCTGCAGATGATGCGAGGGCAACGTTTAAGTCCCTGTTGTACTGCTTTTCAAGGATCTCAAAGCTTTCGCTGTCCCTGAGATATTCGCTGTACCTCTCAAGCATTTCCCAGCTTTTCTCTGCAGAATATATCACCGAGAAGAGTGTTCTGATTGGGTATTTTACGGCAAGATCTCCTCCAAGAAGCTTTATCCTTTCAATTCTGCCAATCCTTTCAAAAATACCCTCCTTCAGATTGACAACCAGCACCTCTCCTCCCCACATGGTGTTATCAAATCCAAAGCCCGCCCCATCCACGGTTATTGCAACAGCCCTTTCAATTTTCCTTTCAGCCATCACAGACAGTGCATGTGCCAGATGGTGCTGAACCCTCATCACCTCAGCTCCCGTATCTTCAGAGAGCTCAGATGCATGCATGGAGGTGTTGTAGAGCGGGTGGGCATCACAGAGGATTAATCTCGGAGATGCATTGAGATACGATATCCAGAAGTCAACTGCCTTTCTAAAGAATTTGCTGAATGTTCTGAAGTTTGCTGTGTTTCCTATGTACTGGGAAAGCACGGCCTTTCCATCCTTCAGAATTCCAATTGAGTTGTACAGCTCTGCTCCAAGAGCAATCGCCTCCCCCTTCACATCAACATCAATCGGGAGGGGCACAAACCCTCTCGATCTCCTGATGATCATCCTTCTTGAATCGACCACCTTCACAACCGAATCATCTACCCTGTTGTGGATGCGCAGATTGTGGTGTAAAATGGCATCACACTCTATTTCAGGCCACTCTGTGGCCATTGGTTCTCCCGGAAGGTTTGCGGAGGTCATGACAAGAGCATCTGTCTTCAAAAAGTGAAAGAGAATCCTGTGGAGAGCAGTGTACGGAAGCATTAGTCCCACCGTGTCAAGCAGAGGTGCAACCTGATTGAGTTCTTTTTTCTTTTTGAGAACAACAATTGGCCTTGCATAGCTTTCAAGCTCTTTCCTCTCAGCATGGTTAACTTCAGCATACATTTCAGCTGCATTTATGTCCCTGACCATCACCGCAAAAGGCTGCTGCTTCCTTCCCAGGAGTTTTCTCAGCCTCCTCACAGTTTCATCCTCTGTCAGGCATGCTATGTGAAATCCCCCAATGCCCTTTATGGCCAGAATCTGCCCATCATCAAGCATCTTTGCAGCCTCTCTTATTGCATCCACGCCCCTATTTTCCGATGGGTGAAGCATGTAGTCCGGCCCGCAAACAGGACAGGTTATTGACTGGGCAAAATATCTTCTGTCTTCAGGATTCATGTATTCCTCAAGACATTTCTGGCATAGAGGAAAGTCTCCAAGAGTTGTGTTCTCCCTGTCAAAGGGAAGTCTCATCGATACCGAAAACCTCTGTCCGCAATCTGTGCATGTTGTGAACGGATACATGTACCTCCTATTGCTCTCATCAAAGATCTCATCTGAGCATTTTTTACATACCGCAAAGTCAGGAGGCGGAAGTGAAAAAAGTCCAGCCAATCCTCCACTCTCAACTATTCTGAAGTCAGAGTAATTTCCATCTGTGTTTCCAACAAAAATTTTCTCTATGATGGCTTTTTCAGGTTTTTCTCCTTTCAGCCTTGTAATGAACTCCCTGGGATTTCTGTCAATTACAATCTCGACAGTTCCATCTCCCACATTCTTCACATAACCCCTGAGCCCCATTGATCTTGCAAGCCTGTAAACAAAGGGCCTGAATCCGACCCCCTGCACCCTCCCCGTGACAACAAGTCTGAACACAGCATTTGATTGCAAAAGGGTTTTATTACAGTTACCCATCCGGATATACTGTTGCATGAGATGAGCTTTGCCCTTGCAATACTGGAAAACACCATAAGGATTGCCAAAGAGAGAAACGCCTGGGTAATCAGAAAAATAAGAGTGGAGGTGGGAGAGCTTCTCATGATAAATCCCGAACAGCTTGAATTCTGCTTCAGATCAATAAGCAAAGGTACAGTTGCAGAGAGTGCGGTGCTTGAAATAGAGATTGCAAAAGCAAGGGTAATGTGCGATAGATGTGGAAGCAAGCTGAACAGCCCATACACCCCCTGCAGGTGTGGAGGTTATGGAAGGGTTTATGGAGGCAAGGACATGATTCTGAAGACCGTTTCAATGGAGGTGGACGATGCACAGGGTTGAGATCGATGCTCAGGTGAATCTTCTTGGTGAGAACAAAAGGTATGCTGAGGAAAACAGAAGGTTTCTGAGAGAAAGGGGGATTGTGGCAGTAAACATAATGGGTGCCATAGGGTCAGGAAAAACCCTGCTCATTGAAAAGACCGTAGAGAAGATGAGCGATGTGAAGATAGGGGTAATTCTGGGAGATGTTGTCTGCAGAGCAGATTACGAGAGGGTCTCAAAACATGATGTCGTGGCCGAGGCGATTAACACAGGAAAAGAGTGTCATCTCGACGCCTATCTGATCCACAGAAGCATCAGAAAACTTGAAAATGTCAATCTGATTTTAATAGAAAATGTCGGAAATCTCGTGTGCCCTGTTGACTTCGATCTGGGAGAGAATAAGAGGGTTGTGATGGTGAGCGTTACTGAGGGGGATGATGTTGTTGAGAAGCATCCTGAGATCTTCAGGCTTGCTGATGTGATCATCATAAACAAGACAGAACTTGCTGAATTTGTGGGGGCGAGTGTTGAGAAAATGGAGAAAGATGCAGGGAGACTCAATCCACATGCAAAAATAATAAAAATGGATCTGAAGCAGAACAGAGGAATTGAAGAGTGGATTGAATTTCTGAGAGGTGTCATGGATGTGTCTGGCAGTACCAGCAGAAATAGTTGAGATTGACTGGCCATACGCAACAGTAAGCCTTGGTGGAGCAAGAAGGAGGATCAGAGTTGACCTTCTGGATGATGTGAATGTTGGAGACTACGTTCTTGTCCATGTGGGGCTTGCAATACAGAAGGTCAGCAAAAAAGAGGTTCAGGAGATTGAAAGACTATGGCAGCAGATACTGGAAGAATAAGGGAAAAAATAAGGGAGGTTTCTGAAGGAAAGCAGATAACAATAATGCATTTATGCGGAACTCATGAGGATACCGTGTCAAAGTACAATTTGAGAAGCATGCTGCCTGAGAACGTGAGACTTGTAGCGGGCCCCGGGTGTCCGGTATGCATTATTCCAGATACAGATCTTCAGAAGGTCTTTCATCTGATTGAGAAAAGAGATGTTGTTTTAACAACCTTTGGGGATATGGCGAGAGTCCCCTTTCAGAACAGAAGTCTGTTCTATTACAGAAGCAGGGGCAAGGATGTGAGAGTTGTATACAGCGTATTTGATGCTGTTGAGATTGCAAGAAAAACGAAAAAAGACGTTGTTTTCTTCGGGATAGGATTCGAGACAACCATGCCATCCATTGCCGTTGCTGTGAAGGATTCTCCCGAAAACTTTTATGTTTATTCTGCCCACAGGTACTTTATTCCGGCAATTGAGGCAATAATCAAGGGGAAGATGAAAATAGATGCTTTCATAAACCCCGGTCATGTTTCAACGATTGTAGGAGTCAAAGCCTACGAGAGATACAGGAAATATGGAATTCCAATGACAATTGCAGGATTTGAGCCGCAGGATGTTATGCTCGCAGTATACATGCTCGTCAGAGCTGTTGCCGAAAACAGAGCAGAGGTGTTCAATGAATACACAAGGGCTGTGAAGTATGAGGGAAACGTTATGGCTCAGAAGGTGATGGATGAGGTTTTCTCGGCTGGAAGTGGAGAGTGGAGGGGATTTGGAGAAATTCCCGGAACAGGAGTATCGTTGAGGAAGGAATATCAGGACAGAGATGCTGAAGTGGCATTTGAGGATATCTTCTCCGACTTTCAGCCCACTGAAGACCCGAGAAAAAGGAAATGCAGGTGCGGTGAGGTGCTGAAAGGTCTCATAAATCCCGATGAGTGCAGCCTTTACATGACCGCCTGCACGCCAAGAAACCCCGTGGGGCCGTGCATGGTGAGCTTTGAGGGTACATGTGCGATATGGGCAAAGTACGGGATCAGGTAGAGTAGTTGGCGTAAATATAACCCATTATCTTCTCATGGAGCTCTCTCAGAACCTTTCTTCTGTCCTCCATGAGCACAACATCCTCCTCCCCCATTATGTACAGATTGAGACCAAAGGGGCTTGGATACGGCACTCTTGTTATCTCAACCTCCATTTCCCTTCCAACTCTTGACAGATAGTCAACCGCATTTCTTATGTCCATTGCATCCTCCATTATTTCCCTGAAGGTCTCCCTTAACACAGGGAAATCTCTGCCAAACTCTTTCAGAAGCAGTTTCAGCAGGGTATCGGCATTGAGCTGCTGTCTCCACACACTCTTTTCTCTCCCGAGGTAGTTTCTAAGAATCATAAAGCTTCTGACAGCAACATGCCTGAATCTTCGTCTGAGTATTTCAGTTTTCATGAGAGATTTCCTGAGATCCTCCTCAAACTCATCAAGCGAAAACAGGGAAAGGATTTCGTCATCGCTCAGCTTTTTTGTGGATGGAAGAATGAGAACAAATCCGTTGTCATTGACCGTGAACTGAACATTGCATTCCTTCATTTTTCCTGCCCTGTACGCAAATACCCTTGCAACAGCGTTGTTTGCCCTCCTTCCAATGAGTGTGTGGAAGAAGTAGCTGTTCCTGTCTTCCTCAAGCTTCTCAACAACAAGCCTCCCAGTATGAGGGACGAGGCTGAAGAGCTTTTGTTCTCTGAAATACTCAACAACAGAGCTGACTGCGTTTTCATCGATTGGAAAGCTGTTTCTGAGCCAGTCCTCAGCATTTCCCCTCTCAATTCTTTCCTCCATCTCTCTTCTGAATTCCTGAATTCTCAGGGCAAGATCATAGCTCAGAGGTAGCTGTTCCGAGAACCAGCTTGGAACTGTTGGCCTCTCATCCCTGACCTCCTCAACAACAAGCTTCATTCCCCTCGCTCTGAGAAACCTGAATGTTCTTCCAGCGAGAACAAAAACATCACCCGGGATCAGTCTCTCTGCAAAGTCCTCCTCAACCTTCCCAACCCCCCTGCCATCCTTTGTTACAACTGCAACAGCAACCTCATCAGGAATCGTACCGGTGTTCAGGTAGTAAATCGGTCTCACCATCTTCCCCCTTCTCCCGAACTCCATCGCATCCACATCAAACCATATCTTCCCGTAAACTTTCTTTTCCTCAAGCTCTGAATACATGCCTGACAGATATCTGAGAATAGAGACGAACTCATCCTTTGTCAGGTTTCTGTATGGGTATGCCCTTCTCACAACCCTGAGAGCCTCATCAACCCTCCATCTCCTTTCAATCGCCATCCCAACAACATGCTGGCACAGCACATCGAGAGGTTTTTCGGGTATGTGTATCCTGTCAAGTCTCCTGTCAAGAGCCTCTTTTGCAAGAACCGAGCATTCAACAAGATCATCATGATCAACAACAATTATCCTTCCAACACTGGTCTCATGTAGCCTGTGCCCGCTCCTGCCAATTCTCTGAAGAGCCCTGTTTATGCTCTTTGGTGAGCCTATAAGGATCACGAGATCTATGTAACCTATGTCTATCCCGAGTTCAAGGCTCGTGGAACTGACAACACATCTCAGCTCACCGTTCTTAAGTCTCCCCTCAACATCAAGTCTCACCTCTTTGGAAAGTGATGAGTGGTGTGCTGAAACCGGGAAATCCTCTCCGAGCAACCTTTTGAGATGAAAAACAACCCTTTCAGTTGCACTTCTCGTATTTGTGAATATGAGTGTGGTTCTTGAGTTTCTGATGAATTCGGCAATGGTTGAATACAGGTTCTGACTTATTTCCTCTGATGTGGCTGTGAAGAGATTTGAAATCGGAGAGAGCACGGATATCTCAATTTTCTTTTCAAAGGTGACGTCTGCAACCACACAGCTTCTTTCCCTTCCATTCTCATACCCAACAAGAAACTTTGCAACTTCTTCCAGCGGATGGATTGTTGCTGAAAGCCCGATTCTCACCATTTTTCCTTCCTGAATTTCCTGAAGTCTTTCGATGGAGAGTGATAGATGTGACCCTCTCTTGTTTTCAGCCAGAGAGTGGAGCTCATCAACAATCAAAAATTCAACATTTCTCAGATTCTTGGAGAATTTTGGAGAACACAGAGCTATTGCCAAGCTTTCAGGCGTGGTTATCAGGATGTGAGGTGGTCTTCTCAGCTGCCTCTGCCTCTCATTGTTTTCCGTATCTCCAGTTCTGACAGCCACCCTTATTTTCTGAATCTTCACTCCCTTCTTTTTTGCAAGGGAGTATATCTCCTGGAGAGGATCTTCAAGGTTTCTCCTTATGTCGTTGTTGAGGGCTTTCAGTGGTGAGACATAAACTACATACACCCTGTCTTCAAGCTCCTTTTTCACTGCCCTGTCAAGGAGCTTGCTTAAGGCCGTCATGAATGCTGCGAGAGTTTTTCCGCTACCGGTTGGTGATGAGATGAGAACGTTGTTTCCTTCAAAGGCCTCAACGATTGAATATCTCTGAGGTGGGGTGAATTTCCCGTACTTCTCATCAAACCACTCCCTGAGGAGGGGGTTCAGCCTTTCCCTGATCTCCCTATCCGGATGAGGCTTTCCCTGAATTATCATTCAAGGTAATTTTCCTGAGAGGTGCATTAAAACTTTGGGGTATATCTTTCAAAAATTTTAATTCCGATTTCGAAAAGGTAAATTTTAAATAGTGACAGATGACAACCATTTCTCATAGCCAGAGAGGTGAGATGTATGAAAAAAGCAATCTTGGTACTTTTTGTTGTACTTGCCATTGCATTAGCAGGATGTTCAGGCGGAGGGGAGAAAAAAGAAGAAAAGGTTTCAACACCCACACCGGCTCCCACTCAAACTTCAGTTCCAGAAGAGACACCCACCCCTGAAAAAATCCCCGAAAGCGGTGAGACAACACCTTCTGGAGAAGCAATAAGAACACTTTATGAAATGTTTGTAAACAAGAAAATGCTTCATGGAAGTTATGAAATAACTGTCGAAGGTAAAAAACAGACGGGTGAATTCTGGTTCTATTACGATGCAAGCAACAATCAAAAAATGGTAAGAATGGAGGGACAGATGGATCAGGAAAAATCAGTTATAATAGTAATTGAGAAGTATGAGGAGAATACAGCTACAACAACAATGTACATGAAAGGCACTTCGTACAATCAGATGGGTGGTGATTGCGACTGGGTCTCACTTACACAGACAATAACTGTCTCACCATCGGAAGTTGAGGACATAAAAAATGAGCCAGCAGATCAGGCTGTTGAGGCAACTCTTGTACGGGAAGGAAATATTGTTGAGCACTACACAGTTGAGTACGTGGATTACGACCCATCTCTTTTCCAGCCGGATGGCAAGGTATGCAGCATGGTCAGCTTTGTTGGCGGCTCAGGAGGATAATCCAATATATTTTTATTCTTAAAATTTTTTTCTGATCTGTGAAAAGAGTTTACGCTGATCTTGGGCTTCTTGCAGTTGCCATAATCTGGGGTCTGACATTTCCCGTTGTGAAGGTTGCCCTGAACTTTGTATCTCCCTTTGCATTCAACTCCATCAGATTTTTGCTCACATCCATTCTTTTCATTCCATTCCTGAAAAGGGAGGAGATGAGGGCAGGACTTGCCATAGGAGGAGCCACATTTCTTGGATATGCTTTTCAGACCGTTGGCCTGCAGTACACAACCTCAACCAACGCGGGGTTCATAACCTCAACCTACGTTGTCTTCACCCCCATGATCGCATTTCTTCTCTACAGAGAGAGAATTCAGAAAATAGATGCATTATCTGTTCTTCTGACAGTTGCTGGAATATACCTTCTTTCAGGCTTTGAGGGAGTTAAAGCCGGTGACGGGCTAATGATTTTATGTGCGGTGGCATTTGCATTTGAGATTGTTCTTATATCGAGATACGCAGGATCTCTAAGCATAATGAGCTTGGCAGGCTGGCAGGTTTTTGCAGTCGGTCTTTTATCATCAGTCCCTGCTGCTTTAACAACTGAAAGGCTTGAAATAAACAGCTACGTTATCTTTGCATTAGCACTAACAGGCTTTCTTGCCACATTTCTGGCCAAAATAGTTCAGAACAGGATGCAGGCACACACAGACTCTGTTGATGCCGGAATAATTCTGTCAATGGAGGGTGTGTTTGCACACATTTTTGGGGTTTTATTCATGAACGAAAGTCTGACCTCCGTGCAGTATTCTGGAGTTTTGCTTTTGATGATGGCACTGATACTGATAACCGGAATAAAGAACCACATCAGAAACTCAGATCAGTAATCTGGCATCCAAAATCTCTCCTCTATCCCTGACATAATTGAGAAGCCTTCTGTAAAGGGGATCTGAAGAGAGTGTCTCGCGATTACCAATCATAACCAGAAGTCTCCTCGCCCTTGTTATGGATACATTCAGCCTTCTGTAGTCCTTCAGGAATCCAATATCTCCCCTATCATTGCTTCTGACAAAGGAAATTACAATGACCTCTTTCTCTCTCCCCTGAAAACCGTCGACAGTTTTGACTTCGCACTCAACAGCCTCTCTGAGCATTCTTACCTGATCATCGTATGGAGAGATTACACCAATGCTGTCAGCACCGAGATTCATTCTCAACAGCTCGTCCACAACCCTTCTCACAATTCTGATTTCTGCAGGATTGTAAAATGACCTGCTTGTCCTCTTCTGAATTTCCTCTGCACCGAGTGTGGAGGTATCAATAAAGATGATTGAGTTCTTAAGAAAAATTCTCTGGAGGGTGCTTTCAGGTTTCAGAGAAAAATCCTGGAGGGATATTCCCTCAACCGTTCCGGGAGTTTCAATTTTACCATAATAAAAAGCCTGGGATGAGAAGTCTGCGATGTTTCTGCTGCATCTGTACTGAACTGCAAGCATTTCGGATTTGAAACTGTACTTTTCGATGAGAATTTCAAACAGAGTTCTCTCAAGCTCCTTTGCCTGAAGACTTGCTACAACCGGAGGGAGCTGCCTGTGATCTCCTGCAATGACAAATTTCCCGGCTTTATTCAGGGGGATCAGGATACTTGGAATCGTTGCCTGAGATGCCTCATCAACAACAGCAACGTCAAAAGTTCTCTCAACAACATAGGCTGTTGAGTTTGTTGTGAGAACGACATCAGCCCTGCTTACTATCTCATCCACAATTTCCGTTTCAATTCTCTCCGCCTCGCGCATAAGATGGCCTATCTCCCCATTGAGCTCAATCCATCTTGCCATTGACTTCAGTATCCCAGATGAGACTCCCCTGAAGTTTTTCGCATCGCTCTTTGCCAGTCTCAGTATCTCCTCATCGCTTAGCCCCCTCCTTAAAGATGGAACTGGCTTTTTCTGAGCATCTCTTTTTTCAGATAGCTCCTCTATCTGACCCCACACCTCCACAAGCTCTCCATACCTCTCATGTCTCTTCATGAGGCTGTCGAGGGATACACTTTGAATCTCAGGACTGATTCTGGATGGATGGCCAACCCTGACAACGTCTGCTCTTCCAGCAACCCTTTCAACGAGGTTATCAACTGCAACATTGCTCTCTGCTGTTGCCAGAACTGAATTTCCCCTTTCCACCTCCTGAAGTATGTACTCCGCAAGGGTTCTTGTTTTCCCGGTTCCAAAAGGACCATGGATTACGAAAAAGTCAGGGCTTCCAAGAGCCTTTGAGATTGCATTGATCTGGGAGATGTTCAGACCTCTGTCAAACGGTCTTATCTCTTCTGACTGAGATCCATAAACCTCTTCATGTCCAAAAATCAGGTTTAAAGTCTTCATTCCACTCTCTCCAAGATTTTCCAGATTCTCCTCCATTCTCCTGAACGAGGTATCATCATAGAACAGATCCACCCTGACCTTTCTGAGGTTAATGTCCGGAGGCCTTGGAAACTCCACATCGATGTATCTTGATCCTTTGCCAACAACGACTCCCTCAAATCCCCTGCTCAAAGGATTTCCATTGCTGACGATGACAACATCTCCCATAGATATGTCGGTTCTGATATCATTTCTCCTCCCAAATCTGAGAACAACCTTTCTTGGATCCTTACTGATTGTTTTCCCGGAAAGATTGAGAACAGCCTTACCGTACCTCTCCCTTTCCTCTCCCGAAAAATACCTGATCTCATTCAGGACTTTTTTCCTCTGCTCCTCTCTCTCAAGCTCAATCAGAAATTTAAGGTGAGAGATGTACTGAAATACAATCTCTTCTCCCATGATATCACATCAGAAAGTACAGCCTTCATCATCGCACATGCTCAGATCCTGCCAAATTCATCATTCCAGAAAGCATGATAAAGGGCAGATTAAATATATTTTGCCGGTAAAAGCAACCCATGCCCGATCCTTCTGAGAAGAAGGACTGCTATCATGGTGGTCAGAAAAACAGATAATCCAGCAAACAGGAAGGATTCTGAAAATCCGTATCTTTCAGCAATCAGTGCTGCCGTGACGGGTCCGAATGCAAATCCAAGAGATCCACTGAGATTGAATCCTCCAATAACCGCACCTCTCGATTCTCTTGGTGCGAGATCTCCACTCAGTGCTGATGATGCAGGAAGCATAATCGCAGCCACAATGCCGGCCAGAAAGAGGGGTATCGCAAGAAACGGAGGTTCAACAAATCCAACTGAGGATATTGACGCCCCATAAACGAGGCTGCCGAGAATGAGGGGTACAATTCTTCCATATCTGTCAGCAATCAATCCTCCGGGATACTGCAGGAGTGCAAAGGGCATCATGAATGCTGAGATGTAGAATCCAATTTTCATTGGCTCCATGTTGTAAAGCAACCCGAGCATTACCGGAAACACGCTTACAAAGAATCCAGCGGTAAATCTGTCAACAAAAGAGAATATGTACGGCACCGCAAGACCCCTCTCTTTCCAGAAAACTCTCACACCCTCAACCATGGAGTGGGATGGTTTCACAGGAAAGTCCCTCAGAATGGAGAGCGAAAGGAGAAAGGCGGTGAAAATTATGGCTGCCGAGGTGTAAAATGGTAAAACCGGATTGATGTTTCCAACAATCCCTCCAAATGAAGTGCCAAATGCCATTCCTGCAGCGATTCCCATCCCCACAAGTCCCATTCCACGACCGTATTTCCTTCTGTCTGCGATGTCGAGAACAGACGTCATGGCAATCGAGTAAACCATGACAGTGAATATCCCTTCAACAAACCTAAAAATTATGAGCCATTTCAGGTCAGGAGCGTTGGCCTGGAGCAAAAGCATTATTGAGTTTCCAAGAAGGCCAGTAACGATGAATGGCTTTCTTTTTCCAAATTTATCAGAGATCATCCCCCAAAAAACAGAGAAAAGGGCGTAAGCAATCAGGTTAACAGAAACGAATACTCCAGCCTGGGTCAGTGTAGCCCCATACCTGTCAATCACAAAGTGCTTTATTACTGGATATATAGATGTAACGCTGAAAAGCAGCATGAAACAGATGATTCCGAGGATTGCTATCTGCCGTGTCATCTATTTCTGGATTTTTAAAACTGCTATAAAACAAAATTGGTTTGAAATAAATTATATAATATTTAAAAATAAAAAATATAAGGGAAATTACATGCTCAAAGCGAGCTTTATGTCCTCCGCCTTAACTGTCTTCCTGTTTGCGTGCTTTGCAATCTCAACAGCCTTCTTGGCAACCTGAAGAGCATACTCTTCAAGAACCTCAGCCATCTTTTCTACTGCATCCTCGCTTACTCTCTCAGCACCTGCCTTCCTTATCAATCTATCAATTGGTGCAAGTGGCAACTCAGCCATTTTATCACCTCATTTCTTTTTTCAGTTATTGGGGATATATAAATTTTATTCTGTTGTGATACCGATCCAGATGTTTTGTTCAGTCCATAGGAAATAGGAAATTAATCTGGATCAATGTAGTGTCAAGGGATAAAAATCAGTGGCATTATGAGATACCATGAGAAGAATGTCATCAATTGTGACAGATTATGTCATCTTCATTGTCCATCGGAGAAATCACAACAGAATTGAAGGTTCATTAAGGAATGGTGTAAAAGATTTGAGCACATTAATAATAACTGACCGTTGCTCCACACCCCATCAAAAGTGTTTTAACCTTTCATTTTCCCTGTTTTTCATGGACTGTTTAACTGCCATTTTAACCAGGAGATCAGTTAGAAGGTTCAGAAAGGATGATGTCAGTGATGAGACTGTTATGAAGCTGATAGAGGCTGGAAATGCTGCACCATCAGCTGGAAATCTTCAGGCCAGGGATTTCATTGTGGTGAGAGATGAGGAGACAAAGCTGAAGCTTGCGGTAGCCTCTGTCCGGCAGATGTTTATTGCTGAAGCTCCCGTTCTGATTGTTGTTGTGGCAAATTATCCGAGAAGCATGAGGGTGTATGGAGACAGGGGCAAGATATATGCTGAACAGGATGCTGCAGCTGCGGTACAGAACATTCTGCTTGCAGCCCACGCAATGGGTCTTGCTTCTGTCTGGATTGGGGCATACGATGATGAGAAAGTCTCCGAAATACTAAACATACCGAGCTATGCGAGGCCTGCCGCGATTCTGCCTGTAGGATATCCTGCTGAAAATCCAAGGCCGAGAAAAAGATACGCTCTTGAGGAGATAACCCACTGGGAGAAATGGTGATAGCACTCCTAACAGATTTCGGAGACTTTTATCCGGGAGTGATGAAGGGCATCATAAGAAAGATGAGCGGTGCGGAGGTAGTGGATATCACTCACTCTGTATCGCCCCAGAACATCGTTGAAGGAGCCTTCCTTCTCTACAGCTCCTACAGGTTTTTTCCGAATGGAACTGTCTTTGTCTCGGTTGTTGATCCGGGTGTTGGCGGGAAAAGAAGGGCTATTGCGGTGAAAACAAGAGACTACTGGTTTGTTGCACCTGATAACGGTCTTGTATATCCATCAGCATCTGAAAACGGAATTGAGGAGATTTATGTTATAGGAGAATCGGTGTCCGGTATATCCGGAACCCTCTCATCAACATTTCATGGCAGGGATATTTTTGCCCCTGCCGGTGCACTGATCCATGATGGGAAGTTAGACAAAAGGCACTTTCAGAAAGCCGATCCCGAAATTGTGAAACTTGAACTTTTCGATCCGGAAATTGAGGGCAGGGAGATTTCATGCAGGGTACTTCACATTGACAGGTTTGGAAATGCCGTAACAAATTTGAGGAGAAAAGATCTGGAGGACATTGATCCTGAAGGATTTGTGTTTAATGAAATTGAAATTCCCGTTGTCGAGAGATACGAGGATGTTGATGCCGGAGAGGTGCTGGCTTTATTTGGGAGTTTTGAAACGCTTGAGCTGAGTGTGAGAGATGGCAACTTTTCAGAAAAGTATAATGTCCGTTACGGGGAACTCAGGTTAAGGTGGTTCTGATGCTTGGAGACAGGTTTGGAGACAGGGCCTTAGCAAAACTTGTGGAGTCAATCAACCGCCACCTCCCTGAAAGGAGGCAGACACTCAAGGCAATGCTTCAGATGGACAGTCCATCTTTCAGGGCCAAGGATGGAATCGAGTACGACATAGCAAGAGAGGAACTTGAGTTCATAGCAGAGCATGTGGATGAGGAGGAGCATGACAGATTCGCAATTCCAATAATTCTGGAAATGACAAGCCTCGGAGATGAGTATGTAATTTATGTGAGGGACAGAAGGCATGCAGAGTTTATTCAGAGAGCATTTGGATTTGAGAGGTATGTTAATGATGTGATGATGCTCTACACCTACGAAATGCAGAAAATAAGGAAAAAACTCAGAACAGCCTCTCAGGTGATGTTCCGGGTTTAGCCTTTAGGGACCAATTTCTTTTTATAGGACCTCAGAATAATAATTTATCATGTACGATCTGTACGGAATATTCTGGCTCCTGATTTTTCTCTACCTCATATTCATGCCTCAGATGAGGCATCAGATGCTGGTTTCAGGAAGAAGAAAGCTCATGGAAAAAATAGCGGAAAAAAGGGGAAGCAATGTAATCACAATGATCCACAGGCAGGAGAGCATAGGATTCCTTGGAATTCCGGTTTACAGGTTCATAGACATAGATGATTCGGAGAAGGTGCTGAGGGCGATAAGGAGCACGCCAGAGGACAAGCCCATAGATCTGATAATCCACACCCCCGGAGGACTCGTTCTTGCTGCAACGCAGATAGCCAAGGCACTGCATGATCATCCTGCCAGAACAACAGTCATAGTCCCTCACTATGCCATGAGCGGTGGAACGCTGATAGCCCTTGCAGCCGATGAGATAATAATGGATCCCCACGCCGTTCTCGGTCCCGTCGATCCCCAGCTCATGAACTACCCTGCCCCCTCAATTCTCAGGGCAGTTAAGAGGAAGGACCCAAAAGACATTGATGATCAGACACTCATAATGGCCGATATAGCCGAGAAAGCAATAAATCAGGTAAGGGACTTTGTTTTCTTGCTTTTAAAGGACAAGCTTGGAGAGAACAGGGCAAGGGAGGTTGCTGAAATTCTGACAGAGGGGAGATGGACCCACGATTACCCGTTAACGTTTGAGACTGTCAGGGAATTCGGGCTCAACGTTTCAACAGATGTCCCACCCGAGATTTACGAGCTCATGGATCTCTTCCCACAGCCAATGATGCAGAGGCATCCGGGGGTTGAGTTTGTTCCAAGCCATGGAGACAGGAAGGCTGGGAAATGACATTGAAAAACTGGAAAACCTTGAAAAACTTTTGTAAAGTGCTTCAGCTACAGTCATCAGGGAGGGCAGTATGGTAAGGATAAGGCTGTTTGCAAACTTCAGGGAAGTAGCCGGAAAGAGGGAAATTGAGGTTGATGCGGAAAGCCTTCAGGATCTGATGAAAAAGCTAACAGCTGAGTATCCTGAATTTGAAAAACTGATGGAATATGCTGTTATCATGGTGAACGGAAGGATTGCAGACAGAAACGAGAATATCAGGCTGAAGAAAGACGATACCGTTGCAATTTTTCCGCCTGTAAGCGGTGGTGCCGATGCTTTTTGAAAGACTTGAAAGCCTGGAGACTGCCAGGAAAAAGCTGCTTGACAGAATAGAGCCCTTTGGCAGGGATGACACAGCAACAGTTTCGGTAGAGAAGGCTCTTGGCAGAATTCTTGCTGCTGATGTCCACTCTGAAATTGACATCCCCCATTACAGCAGATGTGCCATGGATGGATATGCGGTGAAAAGCGAGATGGTCAGAGGTGCAAGCAGAGCAAGTCCTGTTCTGCTTAAAAAAGGAAACGAGGCTGTTTGGGTTCACACAGGAGATGCGTTGCCAGATGGGTTTGATGCAGTAATCAAGGCTGAGGATACTGAGGAAATTGGGAGCTCTGTTGCGGTTTACAAGGCTGTGAGGAAATACGAAAATGTGGGGATGAGAGGAGAGGATGTAAAGAAGGGAGATGTTATTGCTGAGAGAGGAAAAATGCTCAGACCTCACGACCTTGCAATTCTGAGAGCTGCGGGAGTAGAGGAAGTTGAGGTTTTCAGGAAGCCAAGGATAAAGGTTGTTCCAACAGGAGATGAACTTTTACAGCCCGGTGAGAGCCTGAAACCCGGAAAGGTGTTTGAGAGCAATGGACTGATGATCTCATCCTACATTCAGGAGTGGGGTGGGATCGGAGAAAAAACAGACATAGTTCCAGATGTGAGAGAGAAAATAGAGGAGATATTTGATGAACTGGATGGTTATGACATGGTCGTCACAACAGGAGGAACATCTGTTGGAAAGAGGGACATGCTTTATGAGGTTCTTGACACAGCAGGGGAAGTTGTCTTCAGGGGAGTTGCTCTGAGACCCGGGAAGCCAACTGTATTTGCGATGGTTGATGGGACACCGGTTCTCGGCCTTCCCGGCTTTCCATCTGCGTGTGTCGCCTCAGCATACCTTTTCCTCAGGCCCGCAATCTGGAAGATGGTGAGCAGGAGGGATTCAATTTCTTTCAGTGTCAGATTATCGGGAAAGATATACTCAAAGGCGGGGTTTACCAGTTTTGTCAGGCTGAGAGTTGATTTTGGGACCTTGGTGGCTGAACCAATCTCATCTTACGGCTCCGGAGTTCTTTCAACCGTTACCCGTGCAAACGCATACACTCTTGTTGAGGAGAATGTGGAGGTTGTTGAGGAGAAGGAGATTGTGAGGGCATTTCCTCTCTGATATTCTCCATTTTTCCTGAGCCGGGAAAAAAGAAAATCCTTAAATACCATATGCTGAAGGTGACCATGACGTCTCCTTGAATTCATTTTTACGGGGTGAAAGAGCATGGAAAAAGCAGAGATACTCGCAAAAATAAAAGAAACAGAACAGAAGGTTGAAGAAGAGATCAAAAGGGCTGAGGAAGAGGGGAAAAAGAAGGTTCTTGCTGCAAAAAATGAGGCGAGGCAGATAATTGAGGATGCAAAGAAAGAGGCAGAGAAAATAAAGGATGAGATTCTTGAAAAGGCAAAAGCTGAAATAGAGAAGGAAAAGGAAAGCATAAGGGAAAAGAAGCTTGCAGAAATAAATGAAGTTGTCAGAAAGGGGGATTCAAGGGTTGATGAGGTTGTTGACTTTCTTTACGATGAGTTTGTGAGGCTGATCTGATATGCTCGAGCCTGTAAGGATGGTAAAGGTCTCTGTGGTGGGCCCGAAAGAATATCTTGAAAAGACATCCAGCACACTTTACAGGCTTAATGGTCTCCACATTGAGGATTACAAGGAGGAGGATGAATATTTCAGGATTGGAGAGCCCTTGGAAAGGGCATCAAAGCTCTCAAAACTTCTTGTTTCTGTGAGATCAATTCTCTCATATGCGGGAGTGAAGGACGGATACGAGCCGGAGAGAGTTTTCAGTGTTTCCGAGCTTAACAGGGAGATCGATGTGAAGGTCAGGGAACTTGAAGAGGTCATAAATGCAAAGGTCTCCAGAATCAAGGAAATAGAGGAAAGGCTGAGAAAAATTGGAGATGAGAGGAGAGCACTGATACCTCTGAAATCTCTCGGGATACCTCCGGACCTCCTTACAGGCTACAGAAATATTGAGGTTTTTGCGGGCTTTGTCAAATCAAATCCCTTTGAGAGGATTGTTGAGGTTACGAAGGATTTTGAGCTTTTCATCTCTGAATACGACGATGAGTTTGTTGTTGCCGTTTTTGTGAAAAAAGATAGTGCGGAAGACGTGTTCAGGGTTCTTCAGGAGTTCTCATTCAGGGAGATATCCGTACCTGAAATTGATGTTGGCTATGATGAGAGACTCAGACAGCTTGAATCTGAGGAGACAGAACTAAAAGAGGAACTGTCAGGACTGAGAAAGGAGATAAAGAGGTACGAGCAGGAAAATCTTGATCTCCTGCTTGCACTTGAAGAGCACCTCAGCATAGAGCTTGAGAAAAGTGAACTTCCATTGAGAGCTGCCACGTCAAAGTATGCGTTCGTGATTGTTGGCTATGTTCCGGAAGAGATGTTTGAAACCTTCCAGAAGGTTGTAAATGAAGAAACAGACGGGAAGGTTGTTGCTCTGAAGATAAATGACAGGGAGTTCAATCCGCCAACTGCACTGAAGAATCCTGTATTTGCCAAGCCCTTTGAGCTGCTCACAAAATCCTATGCTGTGCCAAAATACAGCGAAATCGATCCAACCATAATCATGTCAGTATTTTTCCCGATCTTCTTCGGATTCATGCTTGGAGACATCGGCTACGGAATTGTCATTCTCGCTCTGGGACTGTGGCTCTCAACCAAATTCAAAACAGAGGGCTGGCAGGCACTGCTTAAAGTTCTTAACTATTCCGCAATCTCCACAATAGTTTTTGGATTCGTTTACGGTGAGTTCTTTGGATTTGAGCTGTTTGGTCACAAAACGGTGTTCGCAGAGCTTTTTGGACACGAGAGTTCAATAGCTCACATGTTCGCCGAGATACCTCATGTCAACAGACTGGAAAAGGCACCGGCGATTCTTGTGCTTACAATTGCCATAGGCGTTTTCCACATGGCCATGGCCTACGTTATTGGAATAAGGAACGTGGCAAAGGAGCACGGATGGAAGCATGCCATTGAGGAGAAGTTCAACTGGCTGATGGCACTGATAAGCATCGCACTGATAATAACAGGATTCATCCTGAACAACATGGCCGGAAAAACGGCCTTTGAACTCAACTATGCCTACATTGCGGCAGTACCGTTTCTGATATTGTGGGCCGTGCTCACAATCATTGGGGAGGGTCCGATGTTTCTCATTGAGTATCTAACACTCCTCAGCAACACAATAAGCTATGCTCGATTGCTGGCTGTTGGGCTTGCAAGTGTTGGATTTGCTGTTGCTTTCAATTACATGGCTTTTGAGATGCTCTGGCCCTCAGGGCCAGTTGGAATTGTTGCAGCAGTTCTGGTATTTCTGGTAGGTCACTTCATAAACATTCTCCTCGGAATTCTTGATCCGGGGTTGCAGAGTCTTCGATTGCACTATGTTGAGTTCTTTGTTAAATTCTTTGAGGGTGGGGGCAGACTTTACGCCCCGTTTGGTAGGAAGAGGAAGTATACAAAAGAAGATTGAAGGAGGTGTTGTAAATGGCAGTTGAGGGGATGGTGGCTGTTGGAGCTGGTCTGGCAGTAGGATTGGCTGGAATTGGTGCAGGACTTGGTGAGCAGGGAATTGGAGCCGCTGCTGTAGGTGCAATGGCTGAAGACCCAAGCTTCTTCGGCAGAGGCTTGCTGATGACAGTTATTCCAGAAACAATCGTTATCTTCGGCCTTGTCGTATCGTTCCTGCTGATGTTCATGTAAACTCCGGCTCCAAATTTTTTTAAGAGGTGCAAAAAATGCCACTGGAGCCAATAATCGAGGAGATAATCAGAAAGGGGCACCAGCAGGTTTCAGAAATAAACAGATACGCTGAAGAAGAGGCTGAGAAGATAATTTCAGAGGCAAAAGATGAATCCAGGGAGATTCTGAAGAGGGCAAGGGAAGAAGCAGAGAAGGAAGCTGAGAGACTTAGAAGGCAGGAAATATCAGGAATAAACCTTGAAATGAAAAAGGAGGAGCTTCTTAGGAAGAGAGAGGTTGTAGAGAAAGTTTACCGGCTTCTTGTTGAGAAGGTTCAGAATCTGAGCGATTCAGAGAGGGAGGAGCTTCTCAAAAAGATTCTTGACAAATACAAGAATGAGGGCTATCTTGTTTACTCGAACAAAAAGGATGAGGAAATTGTCAGAAAAATCTCCAAGCTTGAGTATGCCGGGAATATAGAGTGCATAGGTGGTGTGATTCTCGAAAGCAGGGATGGAGAATACAGGATAAATCTCACCTTTGACAACCTCCTCAGAGAGGTTTACGAGTCAAAGATGAAGGAAGTTTATGAGAAGCTCTTCGGGTGATTTAACATGATTTCAAAGATAATAAAGAGAACAAAGATCTCAGAATGGGCATACATTGTTGCAAGAGTGAGGGTGATGAAGAGGAAGCTCATCCCCAGGGATGAGTATGCAAAGCTGCTTAACATGGACCTCAATGAGATAGCGAGGTATCTTGAGGAGACGGAGTACAAGAAGGAGATAGATGAGCTCGCATTCAGGTATTCCGGTGTTGATCTGATAGATCATGCCCTCTCACTGAATCTTTCAAGGGTGTACTCAAAGCTCATAAGAATATCAAAGGGTTTGCCAAGAGACCTGATTGTTCTTTACCTCAGAAAATGGGACTTCTGGAACATCAAGAACATACTCAGGGGGAAGATGTTTGGTTTCACAAATGAGGAAATTGAAGCAACCCTCGTTCCAGCAGGAGAGTTTGATGAGGACTTCTTCAAATCCCTGCTTGCAAAGGAGAGCATTGAGGAAATCGTGAATGCATTCAGGGGAAAGCCATTTTACAGCATTCTTGAGAAAATTCTTCACGGATCAAAGCTCTCGGATGTTGAGGACGAGCTTGACAAGTTCTACTACACTTCCATAGCAGGTCTTTCAGCCGAGAGCCTTGATGCCAAGTACTTCATAGACTTCATCAGAATGGAGATTGACATTGTGAATATGAAGACTATACTCAGGCTTAAGAAGGAGGGTGTTCCGGCAGAGGAGATAATACCCAAGATAGTTCCCTACGGATATCAGCTCACGGAAGATGAGGCAAGAAAGCTTGCGGCCATGGAGCTCGAGGAGATCTACAAGGCAATCGAGAACTACTGGTTTGTAAGGGATCTGAGGGAGGTAGTAATGACCCAGCCAATGTCAAAGATTGAAAATGCTCTGACGAGGATATGGGCTGAGAGAATGATAAAGAAAGCAAGCAATTACCCGCTTTCCATACTCCCCGTTCTGTCATACATGCTTCTGAAAAAGATCGAGGTTGACAATCTCAGAATTATTGCAAGGGGTAAGGAAAGCGGGATGGAGGTTGAGGATATTAGGGAGCAGCTGGTGATTGTATGAAGAAGCTCGCAATAATCGGCGATCCGGAATTCAATCTTGGCTTCAGGCTTGCGGGAGTGAGGGATATTTTTGATGTCGTCAGTGATGAGGAGCTTGTTCAGACTGTTGAGAAGGTTCTTGAGAGTGAGGATATTGGTGTTGCGGTCATCAAGCATGAGTTTTTGAAAAAACTGCCCCTCGCATTAAAGAGGGCTGTTGATGAGAGTGTTGAGCCAACATTTGTTGCTGTTGGTGCTGAAGGAGGGGCAGAGGAGATTAGAGAAAAAATAAGAAAGGCGATAGGTGTTGACCTATGGAAGTGAAGGAGTTAATCGGGAAGGTTTATCGTGTATCAGGACCTCTGGTTGTGGCAGAGGGATTGAAAGCCAGAATGTACGATGTGTGCAGGGTTGGTGATGAGGGACTGATGGGCGAGGTAGTGGGACTTGTGGGTGACAAAGCACTGATTCAGGTTTACGAGGATACATCCGGTATAAAACCCGGTGACAGGATTGAAAACACCGGGATGCCACTGAGCGTTGAGCTTGGCCCTGGATTGCTGAAGTCCATCTACGATGGTGTTCAGAGACCCCTCCCAGCCCTTAAGGATGCAAGCGGTGACTTCATTGGCAGGGGAATTGATGCACCTGCTCTGGACAGAGATGCCAAGTGGGATTTCAGGCCTGTGGTCAAAAAAGGAGATAAGGTGAATGGTGGAGATATTCTTGGGAGTGTTCAGGAGACCGAATTCATCGAACATAAGATCCTTGTACCTCCGAATGTTTCTGGAGTCATAAGCGAGATTTATGAGGGAGGATTTACAGTAGATGATACAATTGCCGTTCTCGAAGACGGTACAGAGCTGAAGCTCTCCCATAAATGGCCTGTCAGAATTCCGAGACCATATCAGGAGAAGCTTCCACCGAACATCCCGCTCATTACGGGACAGAGAATTCTCGATGCGCTGTTCCCAGTTGCAAAGGGGGGTACAGCAGCAATTCCAGGGCCTTTCGGCTCAGGAAAAACAGTTACGCAGCATCAGCTTGCAAAGTGGAGTGACACGCATGTTGTTGTTTACATTGGATGCGGTGAGAGAGGAAACGAGATGACAGAGGTTCTTGAGGAGTTCCCAGAGCTTGAAGACCCCAGAACTGGAAAGCCGCTCATGGAGAGAACTGTGCTCATAGCCAACACATCAAACATGCCTGTTGCTGCAAGAGAGGCGAGTGTTTACACCGGAATAACAATAGCCGAGTACTTCAGAGACATGGGATATGATGTGAGCATCATGGCTGATTCAACGAGCAGGTGGGCTGAGGCAATGAGAGAAATCTCAGGAAGACTTGAGGAGATGCCGGGTGAGGAGGGATATCCCGCTTACCTTGCCTCAAGACTTGCAGAGTTCTATGAGAGAGCCGGGAGAGTCAGGACTCTGAACGGCAACATTGGGAGTGTCACGGTTGTTGGAGCCGTCTCACCACCCGGTGGAGACTTCAGCGAGCCAGTCACCCAGAACACCCTCAGAATCGTGAAAGTTTTCTGGGCTCTTGATGCAAAGCTTGCTGCAAGGAGGCATTTCCCAGCCATCAACTGGCTTCAGAGCTACAGCCTTTATGCAGATACACTTGCAGAGTGGTTCAATGAGAATATAGCCCCAGACTGGAGTGAGCTGAGGAAGTGGGCAATGACCGTACTGCAGGAAGAGGCAAACCTGCAGGAGATCGTTCAGCTTGTTGGCAGTGATGCATTGCCCGAGAGCCAGAGATTGCTCCTTGAGGTTGCAAGGCTTATCAGAGAGGTTTTCCTGCAGCAGTATGCATATCATCCGGTTGACACATACTGTGACCTCAAAAAGCAGTATGACATACTGAAGTCAATAAAGGACGTCAATGATCTGTTCTACAGGGCACTTGAGTCTGGAAAGCTTGTGGAGGAGATCATCGGCGTTGAAGGCGTGGATGAGTTCGCAAGGGCAAAGTTCGAGGAGGACTACAGGAGTGCTATTGAGAATGCCATCAAGAAGATCAAGCAAAATCTGGGGGTGGAGTGAATGAAGGAGTACAAGACGATAACTCAGGTTGCAGGACCTCTTGTATTTGTTGAGAAGACCGAACCTGTTGGGTATGGAGAACTTGTAACAATAACACTGCCTGATGGATCAACAAGAAGGGGTCAGGTTCTTGACACGTCAATGGATACCGTTGTCGTTCAGGTTTTTGAGGGGACGAGAGGTATTGACACATCATCAACGGTCAGATTTACCGGAGATATCATAAGGCTGAATGTCAGCTATGACATGCTTGGCAGGATTCTGAGTGGTTCAGGAGATCCAATTGATGGAGGTCCAAAGATAGTCCCTGAGGAGAGGAGGGAGATCATAGGTGCTGCCATAAATCCCTATGCAAGAGAGTATCCAAGGGAGTTCATCCAGACAGGTATCTCTGCAATTGATGGAATGAACACACTTGTCAGAGGGCAGAAATTGCCAATATTCTCCGGTTCCGGACTTCCACACAATGACATTGCTCTGCAGGTCGCAAGACAGGCAAAGGTCAGAGGAGAGGGTGAGGAATTCGCTGTTGTTTTCGCTGCTATGGGCATAACCCATGAGGAGGCTCACCAGTTCATGAAGGATTTTGAGAGAACTGGAGCTCTGGAAAGAGCTGTCGTCTTTCTGAACCTTGCAAACGATCCGGCCATTGAGAGACTTCTCACCCCGAGAATGGCCCTGACTGCAGCAGAGTTCCTGGCATACGAATACGATCTGCACGTCCTCGTCATCCTGACTGACATGACCAACTACTGTGAAGCTTTAAGAGAGATATCCGCAGCAAGAGAGGAAGTGCCCGGAAGAAGAGGATACCCGGGATACATGTACACAGACCTTGCAACAATTTACGAGAGAGCAGGGAGAATCAGAGGCAGAAAAGGCACAATTACCCAGATGCCAATCCTCACAATGCCGGGAGATGACATAACCCATCCGATTCCGGATCTGACTGGCTATATCACCGAGGGGCAGATAGTGCTCAGCAGAGAGCTTCATGCCAAGGGCATCTATCCACCAATCAACGTCCTTCCATCACTCAGCAGGCTGATGAAGGAGGGTATTGGTGAGGGGAGAACAAGAGATGACCATGTCCAGTGGAACGATCAGATGTATGCCGCATATGCTGAGGGTGTTGATCTCAGAGGTCTTGTGGCGATTGTTGGTGAGGAGGCTCTGTCAGAGAGGGACAGGAGATATCTGAGATTTGCAGATGAGTTTGAGAGGAGGTTCATCCAGCAGGGGAGGTATGAGGACAGAGACATCGAAACAACCCTTGGAATTGGGTGGGAACTGCTTTCAATGCTGCCTGAGGCTGAGCTCACAAAGATTGAGAGGAAGTACATTGAGAAGTACCATCCTGCCTACAGGAAGAAGGCAGAATAACCCCTTCAATTTTTTGAGGTGAAAACATGGACGTTCAGCCAACAAGAATGGAACTCATAAAGCTGAGAAGAAGAATTGCAATGGCCAAAAAGGGACACGCACTGCTTAAAATGAAGAGAGATGGACTCATCATGGAATTCAGAACGATCCTTGAGGATGCAAAGAGGGTCATAGATGAGATGGTTCAGAGGTACAGGGAGGCTCAGGAAAAACTGGCTTTAGCCATGGCTGCGGATGGCGTTGTTGCTGTCAAGTCAATAGCCCTGTCCGTGGATAAGGAACCCTCATTCACCCTTAAGAGAAAAAACATCATGGGTGTTGTTGTTCCGGTCATTAAGAGAGAGGTTGTCAGAAAGTCTGTTGCTGAGAGAAATTACGGAGTTATCGGGACGACAGCAAGAATTGACGAGGCGGTTGAGGCATACGAGGCTTTGATTGATGCAATACTTGAGGTTGCTGAGATCGAGACAACTCTGAAAAGGCTCATAGAGGAAATCGAGAGGACAAAGAGAAGGGTCAATGCCCTTGAATTCAGGGTGATTCCATCAATGGAGGATGCTGCAAGATACATAACCTTCAAGCTTGAAGAAATGGACAGGGAGAACATAATAAGGCTTAAGAAGATCAAGGGCAAGAAAGAGAAGGCAGAGGCATGATATCCGAAAGAATAATAAGGTGGCTTGACAACGAAGAGAATCTTGTTAGAGTTTTAAAGTACTGGTGGATAGTCAGCACGATAAGGGTGTCTGTCGGGCTGATTCTATTTTTAATTATTGTATTCAAAGTATTCGATTTGAGCATCTTCAGGTGATCTCATGTATTTTGAGGTCTGGATAGATCTGTCAAGGAAAGATGATGTTCTCAGAGAGCTCAGGGAAAGGTTCTATGAGGTGTATGAGGTCTTTTATGACTACCACTTCATAGTGAATGCTGAGAGTGAGGATGAGATCCTTGCTGTAGATGGAGTTAAATACGTCAGGAAACATTACAACTGCTGATGAAGTCCTGGAGATTTGCCGGATTTGATGACAGCTTTAAGGGTGATGAATGCTACATTGTTGGAACTGTTTTTGAGGGAAGCAGATATCTTGAAGGGGTGATGGTTGACAGAATTGAAATTGACGGTCTTGACTCAACATCCAGAATCATATCAATGGTGAGGAGATCCAAGTTCAGGAAGCAGATAAGGGCAATTTTCCTTGATGGGGTCACATTTGGTGGGTTCAATGTTGCTGATATTGCTGAAATAAGCAGATCTCTGAGCGTTCCCGTTATTGCTGTTACAAGAAGGAGACCAGACTTTGAATCAATTTTCAGAGCCCTTGAGAACGTGCCTGATTATGAGCTCAGAAAGACCATAATAGAAAAAGCTGGAGAGATTCATGCTCACAGAGGCGTTTTCTTCCAGTTCTCAGGATGTGATATTGAAGCTGTGGTTGAGATGATAGATGCCTCAACTCTGAAAGGCAACATGCCTGAATGCTTGAGAGTGGCACACATAATTGCCACAGCCATTGTTCATGGAGAGAGCAGAGGAAAGGTGTAGGAATAAAAAATCAAACAATGAAGTTCCACTTCTTCCCATCTCTTGTGAACACATGCACGGTACATGCGAGACAGAGATCGAAGCTGTGTATCACCCTGATGACATCCCACTGGTTATCCGGGGTTACTGGTGTTCCAACAAGTGCCTCCTCAAGGGGTCCCGGGTTTCCATTTGAGTCCCTCGGTGAAACATTCCAGGTTGTCGGGGCTATTACCTGGTAGTTCTCGACCTTTCCTCCACTCGCCCTCATCCAGTGTCCCAGCGCACCTCTTGGAGCTTCTCTTAGCCCAACACCCTCACCGGTGACATTATCGGGATACTCCAGAAACGCCTTCTTTCCGGCATACTCCTTTAGCTGTAGCAGCAGGCTCTCAAGATATTCTATCATCACAAGCTCTTCCTGAATTCTTGCAATGTTTCTTGCAAGGGCATTGCTTGCAGTTCTCCCCCCTGCAAGGTTTTTTCTCAGGTCAAGAGGGTCACCGACCTTCCATCCATCTCTGAATCCCTTGGCAACCATTCTTGCAAGTGGCCCAACCTCTGCTGCCTTACCCCCATATCTCGGTGCCTTGGCCCAAGTGTACGCCCTCTCCTTCCCGTATTTTGGAACGAGCTTTCTTGTATCCTCACTTCCAACATAGTCTCCTCCAGCATCATCACTGTAGTATGAGTGGGTAACGTCCTCACTTATCTTTCTGTAATCGAACTTTTCAAGTTCGTTTCCATTGAAGAACCCCGACGGGAAAAAGAGCTTTCCATCAACATCTGTCAGGAATCCGTATGCCAGCATTGTGGGTGTTCTCTCTCCCATATCCCCAATTCCCCTGTTTGCCATCACAAGCATGAGTGAGACCAAATCGTAAAGGCCTCTACCTATCTCAGGATCGTTGGGTGGAATGATCTCTTTCCCATCTTCAAGCTTTTTGCTGACATCATCAATTATGTAGCCGGCAACATCTGCAGTTTGCTCCAAGGCAGTTTTTCCAAGACCAACGCCAAGGGCCCACTTCTTCACATCCAGAACTATGCTTATGAGCCTGGTTATGACTTTCTCATCAATTCTGAGTGTGACGCCTCCGGGTACCGGAGTCATTATGTGGGGCACCTTTCCTCCTATGTACGCCATGGCCTGATGGAGTCTTCTCTGGGCCTCAACAGCCTCCTTCACACCCTGCCCGACAAGGGGATCAAACCTCACAAGGCCCGTTTTGAAGAGAGCATCACAGTAATCAGGTCCTGTCAACGCGTAAGCCCATACAGGGTGGTCGAAGACGTACTGCAGGGCTGCTATTGTGTTTCTGAGCAGAACCGCCGCCTCGGGTAAACCATGTCCCCACTCGTTTGCAAGACCTGCGGCATTCTCTATCGCAAATAGACTTGCAAGCCTGTGGTCATTATGGCACACTCCGCATATCCTCTGGAGAATTATCGGTGCATCCTTCACATCCCTGTTTATGACAATCCTCTCAAATCCTCTGAACATTGTGGCGAGGGCCTTCGCCTCCTTAACAGTCCCGTTTTCTACATTCAGCCTAACACCGTGATGACCTTCAAGCCTTGTAACAGGATCAATTACCACTTCCACGCTTAACCACCTCCTCAACCCACAGAGGATGCTCTTCTTTTGCCTTTTCAACCTCCATATATCCTGTAAACACAGATTTGTTGAACGGGAAGAACTTCTTTCTCAGGTGGCTGAAGTACATGTGCCAGGTTGCAATGAAAACAACCGCAAGGATCGACTCTTCCCAGTGGGCAACTCTGAATGCCACAAACCACTCACCAGATGGTGAGAAATATTCAGGATAGCTCAGGACGAGTCCGGTGAGTATCATGACAACCATCCCCCAGAACGCACCCCAGTATTCAAATTTCTGAACGTAGCTGAACTTGTCATATTTGGGAACGTAGCTTGATTTCCCAAAAACGAATTTCAAATCGGCAATGAAGTCCTGAAAGTCCTTTTTCCTCGGGATCATTCCTGTTGGCCTCTTTATCAGTGCCCAGGTTATGTGATATATCCCTGCAAAAATCATAACAAAACTTGAAAGCCTGTGAAAGCCCCTTACATTCTCCACTCCACCCATAGCATTAATCAGTGCCATTCCCCAGTCTGTGTACCTGTAAAGAAGTGGCAAACCGGTCACTGCAAGGAATATGAAACTCGTCAGGAGGAGGAGATGTTGAAATCTCTGATGAACATCAAATCTCTTTATTCCATTCATTTCTCCTCCTCCTTTCTCTCTTTGTTAAGCTTGTGCTCCCTGTATGCGTGCATTGCAATGTATGCACCTGCTCCTACTAAAACGGCACCGGTCAGTGTTGAAAAGAGAGTTTTGGTGGTATCAATTTCAAGTCTGCTCTGTTCCTTGAAGAACGGTGACGTTTCATCAGGGAATCCGGGGTGCATACAGCCAATGCATGGAGCTCCGGCGTTCATGCATACATTAACTCCACCATTCCACTTTGTCTCGCTGCACGCTGAAATTGTCATCGGACCCCTGCATCCAAGCTTGAACAGGCAGGTGTTGTATCTCATATCGCTCTTTTCAAAGCTCTCGGCAAACCATCCCTCGTCATAGTATCCTCTCCTGACACAGTTATCGTGGATCAGGCTTGAGAAGAACACCTCAGGTCTCCCGTACTCATCCAGATCAGGAGCAACACCAAGCAGTGCTGCAGCAAGCACAGTCAGAAGCCAGTCAGGATGTCCGGGGCATCCAGGTATCATGATTGCCGGCACAGATGGCTGTTTTCCATTCAGGAACTGATAGAGCCCTACAGCGTTTGTTGGACTTTTTCCCGTGAAATCCTTTCCTGATGGGATACCGCCATAGGTTGCGCAGCTTCCAAATCCGACAATGGCGATCTTTGTCCTCGGTATCAGCTCGTTCAGCCATTGCACCAGTGTGACCTCTTTTCCGTTTCTCTCTCCAAACGTACATGCAACTTCCATGTCTCCAGTTGGAATGGAACCCTCAAGTACGAGAACATCAGGATCGTATTCTTCGAGAACTTTTACTGCCTCATCACCGAAAGAGGGCATCACAGTTGGGTGAAAGGCTATGTTAACCTTCAGCTCCTCAACAGCATCATACAGATCCGGATCTGATGCCTGAAGCAGAGACACTGTGCATGCTGAATCGCTCTGACCCTGAAGCCAGAAGATCTTCACGTCATTCTCTTTTGCCTGCTCGAGAGCACTCACGATCTCTGACTTGTATGTTGTCAGGAACCCCGATGCCCCTATGGTTGCCAGTATCTTGTTAAACTCCCTTCTGCTGAGCCTCACACATCCCCCCTCCTCAATATTTTTCATAATTGATTCTTGATATTGGTAAATCTGTTTACGCATAATAAAAATCACATATTTAATTTTTTCGAATTTTTTTTAAAAAATTTGAATAAAAACTAAAAAAATATTTATTTAGTGGTTGTAATTTTAAAATCTTGCCATTTTAATATCTCCCAAGTATAAATATTTTTCTACCTTCAATTATTACTGAACCGTCTGAAAAGGCATTTATGACGTATGAATTGCTCACCGCATGATCTGTTATGGCCGTGGTGGTGTATGATGTTTTTCCATCTGCTAAGAACCCGAAAACCATTATCTGGTCTGCGAGATGTCTGTCAAATGTTCCATCAGACTCAATCTCTTTGAAGATTTCCATACTCGCTTCAATTCCAACCTTTTCAGCCGGTTTTCCTTTCTCACCAAGAGAGACGGAACCTTTGTAACCGCAGAACAGTGTTATTCCCGAGCCTGTTGAAAATCCTTTTTGAGTTTCAACTGCAATGTTCGTGCTGTATCCCCTGCTTTCAAGAAAATCTCTTGCCGACCTTGCCTGCCTCTCTGCCACATGTCCCGGAAGATTTGAGCAGTGACTTATCCCCTCAATCTTCCTGCACTTCGCTTCTTGAAATGTCCTGCCTCTGAGCTTCGATTCTCCCACACTGACCACGACCTTTCCACCACCCTTTGGATAGTATCCCCTTCTGAAAACCTCAATCTGAACATCAGCACCCATCTCCTTCAGAGTTCTCAGGGTTACAAATTTCATGTAGTCTATGCTTGGACTCCAGCTAACATCAGTCCCTCCAGTTATTTCGAGTCTGCACTCCTTTCCTTCGTGAATTATGGGTGGCAGTATTGTCTGGAGAAGGAGGGTTATGCTTCCTGCCGTGCCGATATCTATCCTCATATCCCTAACTCTGATCTCTCTTGGTCTGAAAACAACCCTTGTTGAGCCTATTTTGAGCCCTTCCACATCTGCATTGCATATCTCTTTTGCAACCTCAACACCTTTGAGATGTTGAGCTTTAAGTCCCGGCTTCGGACGGTTTGCTCTGATGTTGTAAACCTCCACATCCTCACCTGTAATGCACGAAAGAGCTATGGCAGTTCTCAGAATCTGTCCGCCTCCCTCTCCAAATCCACCGTCTATTCTGATCATCCCATCACCTGTCAGGATATTGTGGCACCTCAGGGAGCTTTGTCTGAAATTTATTTCATGAAGATCTTCTGCCCTCTGTTGATATGTTTTTCAGAATTTTCTCCGGAAGAAAGGTTCTGATGAACTCGTAGATTCCCGGACTTACCCACACTACTCTCTTCCATCCACCCTCACCCCTGAGAAATCCCCCTGACTTCATGTAGGCGAAGCTTATTCCTGCAAACCCCTCAGCCTGCGTTCCGAGAATGAATTTTTCCATCTCATCAAATCTCAGTCCGAGAGGTGTTTTTCCCTTGAAACTCCTGTCAACAATGCCAAATCCATCTTTTTCAGGGATGTAGAAAACTATGGCCTGAGCAAAGTTCCCTGTGAGTGGTGGATGTTCAAGAATCGAATGGATTCTGATTCTCTTAACCCTTGACTCTGTTCTCCTCTCGATCTCCTCATTTATTTTTCTGTATTCTCCCTTCTCCCTGTCAATAACCTCACCCTTTTCTGCAGATGAGTAGTAGCCAACAACCTCAAGCTCCACAGCTGATTTTGCCTCACCATAGAGTGTTCCGCACGGTGATGGGCGTTCAGGTGTTATTATGCACGCATGGTATGGCAGGTAGACCTTGCATGATTCACATATGTAGAATTCCTGAACATCCTCGTCTTTCAGATCTCTACTTCTCCTCTCCCTCTCTGCGTGCACCTCTTCTGCCCTTCTCTTGGCCTCCTCGAACTCATCTCTATCACATATTATTCTGATTCTGACTTTTCTAACAGCCCTGATGGATTTTATGGCTTTGAACAGTATCTTTCCAACACACTCAGGAGTGAAACTGTCAAGCGATTCATCCGAGACAGCTATCAGGACGTTTTCCTTTCTGAATCTGTATTCCACTCCCCTCATTCTGCTGATGATTTCTGAGAAAAGGCTTTCTATTGCCTGAGCAGAGTCGTCACTTATCCCCTCAACGATAGCATGTATTCCCATTCTGTCCTCACAGATGCCGGCTACTTCAACCCCCTCTTTCTCAACCCTCCCCGTCTCAGCAAGCTCAAATCCATGAAGTATTTTACCATCTCTTACTTTCTCCCCTGAGAAAATATGATCCATCTGAATGCAGCCAGAATCAGCATCAATTTTGTCAGGATCAATGAACCTTTCAATCATATTCTTTAATTAGTTTTGACTGATAAATACACCATCGGACTTTTGAGGTCTCCATCAGAGGTGATGGGATGCAGGTTGGAGTTATAGGAAGCGGAAGCTGTTATGGAGACATCTGTCAGGCTGCCTTCAGGATAGGTCAGCTTCTTGCAGAAAAAGGATGTGTCGTCATAAATGGGGGTCTTGGGGGAGTAATGGAGGCTGTAAGCAAAGGAGCAAAGAGCAGAAATGGAATTGTTATCGGAATAGTTCCTGGGAAGGACAAAGGAATGGCAAACAGATACTGTGATTACGTTATCGCAACAGACATGGGTCATGCCAGAAACATGATAATTGTTCATTCAAGTGATGTCCTGATCGCAGTTGGGGGGAGCTACGGATCAATCTCCGAGATGGCAATAGCTTTGAAAGAGGGGAAGAGAGTCGTTGCTTACAAACCCTCTGTTTTTTTAGAGGGGCTCATTCTCGCTGAGACAGCCGAAGAAGCTGTTGAAAAGGCTTTGGAGGGATTTGAATGAAAATTCTTGACTTTGAGATGGACAGGGATGAGATTCTGGACATAACCAAAGATGTTCAGAGGTTTGTCGGAGAGAACGATAAGAGTGAGGGGGCAGTTTTGATATTTTCAGTAGGCTCAACAGGTGCAGTGACAACCTTAGAATATGAGCCGGGACTTGCAAAAGACCTTCCGAGAATTATGGATCGGATTGCTCCATATTCAGACAGCTACGATCATCACAAAATCTGGAATGATGACAACGGCTCATCCCATGTAAAGTCCGCGATTGTTGGAACATCCCTGATTGTTCCATTCTCGGACAGGAAGCTCATGCTTGGAACCTGGCAGCAGATAGTTCTGATTAACTTTGATACAAGAAGGAGAAAGAGGAGGGTAATTCTGCATGTGCTTTAGCAAAGTTTAAATTTCAACTCTCACTTTTTTAACCATGTTCAAAAATGTGCTAACAATCCTTCTGATGTTAATACTCCTGATCTGGACTGCAAATGCTGCCCAGACTGTTACTAAGGATAACTTTGCTGAACCAATAATTGAACCCAAACTTGACAAGTATTTTCTGCCCGGGGAGAAAATCTCATTCAATTTTACAATTCAGCCAAAAACTGCAGATGACGGAAAAATCATAGATGGTAGAGTTTATGAGTTCAATACATCACTCAAAAATCCTTGGATGAGGATTACAATAGAATATGGTGGCTCTGGTCCTGTAAGAATTTATGAGGTTGAAGATTACGTGAAAGCTGATGTGAAAGATTGGGAAGATGGTATAGTTAGAATATATATCGAGGTGAAAGGAACTGTTCCAGAGGTGAATGAAAGGGTGGCTGAGGTTATTGCACTTGGAATACACATCCAAGATTCAGAAGAAGGGGCACTAAAAAGTGTAGTTATCCGAGTAGTTAATAAAGATATGTTCTCATCATACATTAATCAGCTTGAAAAAAGATATTCAGAAATTGAAGAAAAGGTTGAAAATCTTGAAAATAAAGGAGTGGCGGTAGCAAATATAAAGGTTAAATTAAATGCAGCAAGGACCAAGATAGATGAGGGAAAGAAATATTTCAACCAGAAAGATTACAGCAAAGCTGATATCAGCTTTTCAGAAGCGGAAAACATGCTTGAAGATGCAGTTAACCTCTCAATAGAGACTGAAACAAATTACGATATTGAAATTGCATCTAAAAGGATTGAAACCATGTTCGCAAAAATGACTGAATTTGAGATTTTAATACAAAACTTAAAGAAAAAAGGAGAGACAACAATCAGCTACGAGATAAAGCTTGAAAGCTACAAAAAAGATTATTCAGAGCTGAAATCTAAACTCACTCAAGCTCAAGATTTTATGAGCAAATCCCTATATTATGATGCTCAAAATACTGCAGAAGAAATAATAAACACGGCTAACGAGAAGATTTCCGAAATTGATTCATTGATTGGTGAAATCTCTGAAAAGCTTGAAATAACTCCAACTCCTGAAAAAACAGAAACGCCAATCCCTGAAAAAACAATTGAAAAGCCATCATTTCAAGGAAAATTTTTTGGATTTTTTTCAACAATCTCAGAGTGGGTTTCCGAAAATCTTAGGGTCGCAGCCATGTTAGCCGGTGGACTGGTGGTTTTAGGAATAGGAGGTTATTTCGGTTATAGAGGGTTAAAAGGCTACATGAGAAAAAGAAAATGGGACGAGCTCAAGTAAGCTAATTTTTTTCTCCAATGATTTTTATAAGAAACCTGTTTATTTCATAAAGTGGAGATCCGTACATTCTCTCAAGCTTTGAAACCGCTCTCCCGCATCCTGAATACGGGCTTATTATCCCGGCACCCTTCAGCTCGGCTATAATCACTCCACCGTCTCTTCTGAATTTTCTGCTTATCCTGACAATCTCGTTTCCAGAAATCAGAAAATTCTTTCTCCGATTCATGATTTCCCTTACGATTTCTATGAAGTTCTGTGGATTCTTTTCTCCAATTCTGCTGAAGTAATCCAAAATGGCCTTCTCCCAGTTGCAGTTGTTTTTTACGATCTCCCTGATGATGTAGGGTATTTCAAGATCCTGCACAGTTATGTTTCTGAGTCCCCATGAGAGGGAATCTTTCAGAGATGAGACTGGAAGTGCGAGCTTTTCAGACTCGAAAAACAAGAGAAGTTCCTCATCAAGCTCTTTTTTCGGAATAATTCCAGAGTCAGCGTATCTCTCAAGCAGTCTGAAGCCCTTAACAGCAACAGAATCTGTCAGTCCATTTTTATGAGCGCACCGTAAGGACATACCTCAACACACTTGTAGCATTCAATGCATTTCTCGGGATCTATTCTGACAACCTTTCCGCCCTCCCTCACTATGGCATCTGTCGGGCAGACCTGAGAGCATCTGCCACACCCCTGACACCCCAGAATTGCTGGTGGCATCACCCACCTCCGTATTTTCTTCTGAACTCCTCAATTGTGTCAACAACCTTTCTGTACCAGTTTTCGAGAATTTCCCTCATTTCATTTGCCACCTGATCCGGATTTACAGCCCTGTACGTGTAGTAGTAACCTCCTCCTTTTATGAGTCTTTTCTCCCTTATGACAATTCCGGCCATCATAAGCTTCTGAAGAGATTTGTAGGTAGTATTCTCGCTTTTTCCTGCAATTGAACTTATTTCCTCGATTTTCTTTGGGCCTCCGGAGAGAAGAATTCTGTACACCTCAACATCACTTTCATTTATTCCATAGAAGCACTCGAGAACGTTGTCACAGCTCAGTATTGTAAGGGAATCTCTTATTGTTTTCATTTTTCATCCTCCCCGATAACTATCACCTTATCTGCGTACTCCTTAGCTGCATTCTCAAGATCTCTGATGAGGCTGAAATCAGGTTTTTCAAGCCCCACAACAGGTTTATCCCAGTCCGGCCTGGACAAGAACTGATACAGCAGTATTTCATCCACCCTTCCAATCTTTTCCATCATCTTTCTGAATCTCTCACGATCAATGAACCCGGGAATAACCCTGAACCATATCCTTATCGCCTTACCGTTTTCCTTGGCTATCCGGATGCTCTTGAGGAGATTTTCAGCGTACTTTTTTGCCCTTTCTAAGCTCAGTCCGGATAAATATGCCAAGGAATTGAGATCCTCAAAGTCTCCCTTGATCTCAAAAACGTATCTGTGAACGAATGGGAGTGTGTCTCTGATTTTTTCAGGAAGCAGTCCGTCTGTTTTCAGGGTTATCTCAATGTTTTTTCCGTGCAGTATTTCAAGAAGCTCAATCAGATCACCGTGGACTGTGGGCTCGGCTCCACCGATGTAAACAGACCTGCAGTTTTCAAGGCTCTCAGCAATCTTTTCAGGGCTGATATTTTCAGTTTCCTCTCCAAGATGGACACAGTATGGACACCGGAGATTGCAGAATCCGACCGAGATCCTGCAATCTCCTATTTTGATTATTCTCATACCTGTATTTTTTCAAGAGCCTTCTCTATCTCCCTTCTTACAACACTTTCAGGCATCGCTCCAACAAAGCTGTTTATCACCTTGCCCCTGTAGAACATCATGACTGTTGGAATGCTGAATATCCCGTACTTCATTGCTATGTTTGGATTCTCGTCTGTGTTGAGCTTCGCAAACTCAACATCCTCAAACTCCTGCTCAAGCTTTTCAAGAATTGGGGTGAGCATTCTGCACGGCATGCACCACTCAGCCCAGAAGTCCACAAGCACAAGCCTTTCCTTGTTTATCTCCTCGCTGAAATTGCTCTCATTCAGTTCCTTCACTCAATCACCTCCTTTTCAGTTGTACCTGTATCTTTCAACAATTCTTTTCAGTTCAGCTATTCTTGGCACTCCAAGGAGAACCTCCCTGTCGTTTATAATTATTGCGGGAACTCCTGAGATTCCAAATCTCATAGCCTCCTTCAATCCCTCATCTGTTGTGATACTCAGCTCAAGTGCGATAACATCTCTATCCTCTTCTGCGAGCTGTCTCACAACATCCCTCGCCCTCGGGCAGTACGGGCATGTTGGAGATGTTAGCAGCTTCAGGGTTATCATCCTCACATCACCTCAATCTAATGTTCTCATCCGGGTTATATAAAGTTGTTAGTGGTTTTGATAAAATCGTTAAAAACCATTTATTCGTGAGTCCTCTTAATCTCTCTGAAAATCCTAAGTTCTCTAAGCAGTCTGTGGAGCTCCCCTGTTCTGGCAATCCTGTGGATCAGATAGGAAAATGGAAGATTGATGATCAGAATAAAGGCCGGAATGATCCAGTAGCTGTTTATGGTCAGGAGGAAGATCAGGTGAATGGCAAGAATTAAATGCTCCAGAAATATTGCTCCCGAGAAAAGAATAACCCTGTTTACAGGTTCTGCCTTCAGGTAATCCCTGTAATTCATCTTAACACCGAATTCAAGATTGCTGTATCTGTAAAATCCATCCACGCCTATTCTGCTGATCAAAGACCCGATGCACCTCCCGACAAGAAATGACGTGTAAACGATTCCGATCTCTATTCCGAGAATTGTGATTGCCTTGACAGCCCCATTTTCCATTTTTAAAGATGCGTGGAAAAACAGAAAGTTGAAAAGCAGGAAAAGGATTGAGAAAAGAGCAAAACCTTCTCTAAACCCAATCACTGTTTCTTTCTCAAACAGCCTGTCCCTTATCCGACTGAGCCTGTTTATAACATCATCTTCACGAATCCGGGATCTTTTGACCTCCCCAGCAAGTCTCCAGAATTCCTTTCTTACGTCTTCTCCAGCTTCAAGTCTTCTTTCAATTTCATTGATTTTTTCCGTAATCGCCACCACGTTTTTACTCTGAATCGGGACAGAGATAAATGTTTCTGGACGGCACCAAAAATTTTTAATGAAGTGTAGCTTACTAATTTTTCAAGCGGTCGTAGTCTAGCGGCAGGACACGGGCCTCCCGAGCCCGTTGCCCGGGTTCGAATCCCGGCGGCCGCATGTTTATTTTTCTGAGAATTTTCTGGGTGAAACCCATAAATTTATCTTTCAAAGAATTTTACGCAATGTCCCTTGAAGTATCTATCTGGACACCATCGCTGATATAGTATCTGAAGGTCTCATCTATTGGCTTCATCCTTCTCATTTTTGGTATTCCAAGCCTGTTTACCATTTTGTCACCACTTTTCTCCGAATCTATGTCAAAAACGACGTCTGAGATGTTTATGACTATGTTGTCTATCTCCTTTGGATGACTCCCCTTGATGAGGTAGCAGTATGAGATTCCTTCCAGATTCTTCGTTGTTGCGTATATCTTGTTTACAAGCCACTCCTTGAGCCCCATTGGGACATTCAGATTGAGAAAAAAGGAGAGATTGTCGAATATTATCACCGGATTTCTCATGTCTATTTTTGAAAGCTGACTGTCAACAAAATCAAAAATATCTCTGTCCCTGTACTGATCTTCGATTATGAATCCCCCCGATTCTGAGAGATAGTACTTGCTGAAGACATCAACAAACTCAACATTCCCGGGATCTATTCCAAGGCTCTCCATGTCCTCCATTATGTATTTGGGGAGTCTTGAGGTTGTGAAGTAGAAAGTGTAGCCTCCAGATGCAAACTGATAAAGAAAAACTTCCGGCATGCTGACTGGGTTAGCGTAAACACAGACAGTTGAGCCTGAGGGTATCCCACCACCCAATCTCTTATCCAGGAGCAGTATTCCTGTGGAGATTTTCATGCCTCTTCGGAAAAATAATTACAATGAATAGAATATAAATTAAACGGTGAATATCTCAGATTTTCACTCCACATGTTGTTATTTTTGCTGAAAACTTCTGACCTTTGAATTCATCAAAGGCTTTTTTCCCGTTAACGGCAAAAACAGCCCTGCCAAGCATCACCATTGATGCCATTCCGCCACCACTTTCAACAGCTTCAATCACATCCGCTATCTCATCATCCATCAGTCCTGACTCAACAGCAAAGAGCTTGGAGCATCTGAAGAGATTATCAGTGCTTGGACTCTTCAGAAATTCCTTCAGATATTTTTTTCCAGCTTTTCTGACATTTTCTCTTTTTATTTCATCTTCCAGAACGTCTCTTGTAGATATCTTTCCCAGAACCAGAAAATCTATTTTCTGGCTGAAAGGATATCTTCTCACCTCTGATTTTGACGGGCTCCCTGGCTTTATTCTTGCCACAACCCCACCATGAAACTGAGTGACGACATCTCCAAGTCCTGTTCTGCAGAGAACCTCGGCTTTATGGGCTAAATCAGCCACCTCCATAAGCGAAAGTCCGAGATTTCTCCTGACACTGACTTCAATCCCCGATGCAAGAGCTGAAGCACCGCTGACACCAAATCCACATGAAATTGGTAGATCTGTTTCGAGCGTAATGCCGCTCTCATCAAGCTCCTCCAGAACAATTTCAACTGGTGAGATGAGGAATTTTTTCCCGTTCAGGAGAATTCCATCTCCATCGCTCAATCTCGCCTCAACACCAGAATCTATTGTGAATCCCACACCATAGCTCCCAGATTTTTCAGGCCTTTCGTGAATAAATGGAGAGAAAATGGCTGTAACACTCGCGGAGACAAACGTCATAGGCAGTCTGAAATGAAAAGCTCCACTATCTTTTCTGCAACATCCTTTTTCAGCCCTTCAACCCACATCTTTCTTTCCGGAGTTATCAGGAGGACTCTTGTGTCCAAGGTACCCATACCCTTTTCAAGAACATCATTTGCCACCATCATGTTGGCTTTGTCGGTCTCCATTTTCTCCAAGGCAATTCTTTCAAGCTCCTCCTCACTAACTCCCGTTTCAGCCTTGAATGCAATCACATTTCCATCAAAAACCTTTCTGACCTCTCTCAGTATCTTGGGTGCACATGAAAGCTCCAAGGTTAGCTTCTCTGCAGTTTTTATCTTGCTGTTTCTCTTCTCTGGGACAAAATCGGCAGCTGCGGCAGCAGAGACGAAGATATCAGCATTTTTCACCTCTTCAAGGCTTGCGTCAAGCATGTCTCTGACAGAAACGATTCTCACTGTTTTGAAATCAGGAAGATCAAATTCGAGAGGCTTTGATGTCACAAAAACGACCTCTGCACCTCTCCTCCAGAACTCAACGGCAATCTCATATCCCATCAAACCGCTGCTCCTGTTGGTTATGTACCTTATCGGGTCTATGAACTCCACTGTCGGGCCTGAGGTTACAACAACTTTTTTGCCCTTCAAATCCTTTCTGTAAAGCTTTCTCTCAACCTGAAGGCATATCTTATCAATCTCAGCAAACTTGGCCTTGTTTTCCTCGTATCTTGGCTCTATGAACTCAATTCCAGCTTTTTTGAGATTTTCAATCGCATCTTCAATAGCTGGATTGTTCATCATGCTCTCGTGCATTGCAGGGGCAATCATCACAGGTTTTCCTGAACCGAGGGCTGTTGTTGCCATTGTTGTAACGGGGGTGTCATCTATACCTGATGCAATCTTTGCAATTGTGTTTGCTGTTGCCGGAGCTATGAGAAGTAAGTCGGCCTCCCCATCAACTCCAAGAAATTCTACATGCTCTATTCTACCTGTAATTTCCGTTATGACTCTGTTGTCTGTTGCAAACTCCATTGCGTAGGGATGGATTATCTTTGTTGCAGCCTCACTCATGACTGCATGAACCTCAGCCCCTCTTCTCACAAGTTCTCTTGCAAGCCTTACAGCCTCAACAGCAGCAATACTTCCGGTAATACCAAGAACAATTTTCTTTCCAGATAACTTTCTGCTTCTTGCTGCTCTTATTCGGGAAAGGTGCATGGGGTCACCCTTGCTGTTTTTGCAAAGCCTTTCTGATTCCGTTTATAAAACCTTCTGTCTCTCCCTTCTCCACAGCCCTTCTGAAGCGGGGTTTTTTCAGAATCTCCTCAATAGCCTTAACTCTCTGTTCAACCTCATTCAGAGCATCTTCACTGATCTTTATCACTTTGATCTCCTCTTCCTCAACAGTTCCAAGCCTTTCCTCTCTGAAAAGCTTTCTTTCAGGCTCCTCAGCTCTTCTTTTTTCAACAACTCTTTTCAGAGCTTCATGCCATGATTCAACCCATGGTTCCCATGACACATTGTTTTTCGTGTAGTACTCTTCTCTTTTCACTCCTATGAGGTCATAGGGACATGCATTCTCGCAAGCTCCGCAGTATATGCAGTGATCTTCATTGAAGTAAACCCTTGCCTCCTTCTCCCCGACATACCACACCTTGTTGTGAGAGCACACCTTTATGCATGCACCGCATCCAACAGGATCGCAGCGGTACATTCTGGGCTCGTAGACAAACAGCTCTCCCTCAGCAGGCTTCACGGTTTTGATTGCATCGTAGGGGCATACGATCTCGCAGTAGGCGCAGTTTGAGCACTTCTCATTATCAACCTCAACATGGGCGAGTTTTTGGAGCTCAAAATCAATTCTCCTGCCATTCTCAATCTTTATGGCTTTTTCAGGACACACATCTTCGCAAAGCATGCAGTAATCGCAGTCCGTCTCATCAGTCAGAATGTCTTCGTATGGCATCGGATCTGTAGGGCCAGGTTCTTTCTCAACCATTGTGAAGATGTGGCAGAATTCAGCACATATCCCGCAGAGATTGCACTTCTCCCTGTCGATGATAACTCTACCCTCAATCCCTTCATTTTTTTCCTCTATCATCTCCCTCTGTATCCTGATCTCCCTGCTTATTGCATCCTCAGGACATGCCTTGTAACACAGAGTGCAGTCTGTACACTTTTCGTAATCGATCTCAGTATATCCGGCTGGTGACAGGGGAAGGCTTTCCTTCTCAACTCTCTCACCGTTGATGTAAAATTCAAAGGCATTGAATGGGCAGAGAGAATAACATATCCCGCAGTAGGCGCATTTCAGGTGATCCACAGTGACTGGAGGCATCTCAAGACCTATTGCAATATCGTGTACAGGACCAAGCTCAATTGCATTGACAGGACAGGCATAAACACATATCCCGCATCCATTGCAAATCTTGTAATCGTAAATCAGTTCCCTGACCTCATCCTTTGCCCTCTGAATGTACTTGAACTTTGTCTCACCAATGAAGTCCAGATCTCTCTCAACCATTCTTCAGCACCTCTTGCTCAATTGAACCGATCTCCCTTATTTTCTCCACAAATTCGTTAAAATCCTCTGCAATTCCGCTTGCCTCCCCTGCAGAATGCCAGATTGTTGTGACTCTCTCAGGATTGATTCCAGTCTCCCTCAAAGCCTCCTTCAAAGCCTTAACCCTCTCTTCGGCATGATAGTTGCCAACCTTGAAATGACACTCCCCAAACCGGCATCCAGAAACAATCACACCATCAATCCCCTTTTTCAGTGCTCTCAGAATCCACTCTGGATCAACCCTCCCTGAACATAAAGTTCTTATGATCCTCACATTTGGTTCGTACTGTATTTTAGTTGTACCTGCCAGATCTGCAGCACCGTAACTGCAAAAATGGCATGCAAAGACAAGAATTAGCGGATCAGCAGTTTTTTCCTGGGCAAGGGCATCGATTGCAGCAACTACAGCATCCTCTTTAAAGAATCCAAGATCTATTGCATCGGCAGGACAGGCAGAGGCACAGACCCCGCACATAACACATGCGTTTGCATCAATTTTTGCCTTCTTTCCATCCATGTACGCAGCACTGAAATTGCAGACATCAACACAGATTCTGCATCCAATGCATTTTTCAGCATCAACGTAGGCGTTGTATGGATCGAATTCAGTTTCACCCTTTATTATAAGTTCCATGGCCTTTGCAGCGGCAAGTCCTGCTGATGCTATGGAATCCTGAATATCCTTTGGGCCGCTTGCAGTTCCTGCAAGAAATATTCCCTTAACATCTGTTTCAGCAGGTCTCAGTTTTGGATGTGCTACCTCGTAAAATCCATCCTCCCCAACAGATATGCCAAGCTTATGGGCGATCTCAGTATTTCCTTCGAGACCTATTGCCAGAACAACCAGATCAAACTCCTCTTCCTGCAATTCGCCAAGAAGTGTATTCTCATAAATCAACACGAGGTTATCATTCTTTTTCTCATAAATCTCTCCAATTCTTGCTCTTATGAATCTTATTCCTTTTTCTTGAGTCCGTGTATAAAATTCCTCGTACATCCTTCCGTATGCCCTTATATCGATATAGAATACCGTAACTTCTGCATCGGGATACCTTTCCTTAATTGCGTAGGCATTCTTCAGGCTCGACATGCAGCACACTCTCGAGCAGTATCTGTTGGTTTTCTCATCTCTGCTCCCAACACACTGGATGAATGCTATTTTCTGGGGAATGCTTGAGTCAGATGGTCTCAGCAGCTCTCCAAGGGTTGGACCTGAAGCAGAAAGCAATCTTTCAAGCTCAAGAGATGTTATGACATTCCTGTAAATGCCATATCCATACTCTTCCTTTCTTCTTGCATCAAATGGTCTGAATCCTGTTGCGACAATAACAGCTCCAGCCTCAATCTCCAGTTCCTCAGGTTCCTGATTGAAATTTATTGCCTCAGGCTCACAGGCTTTCTCGCACAGCCTGCATCCTATGCAGTGCTGCCAGTCTATTGCCGCATATAGAGGGGTTGATTGCGGTATTGGAAGATAGATTGCTTTCCTTGTACCTATGGCATAATCAAACTCGTTTGGAACTTCAACAGGGCATACAGAACTGCAATCATCTATGCATCCCTTGCACTTGCTCTCATCAACGTATCTTGGGTGCTTCACCACCTTGAGTTTGAAATCTCCAACATGCCCCTCAAAATCCTTGAGCTCTGCGTTTGTTATCACCTCAATGTTCTCATGATTCAGGGCTTCACTCATTTTCGGGGCAAGGATGCAGATGGAGCAGTCATTTGTCGGGAAAACCTCGTTGAGTGTTGCCATCTTTCCACCAATTGTCGGGGCTTTTTCAATGAGATAGACCTTTATCCCGGCATCTGCCAGATTCAAAGCTGCTTCAATTCCTGCAACTCCTCCACCTATGACCGCAACAGCTTTCTTGACCTCAATCTTCTTTCTTGAGAGCGGTTCAAGATTCCTTGCGTAAGCAACAGCCATTCTTACAAGGTCCTTTGCCTTTGCTGTTGCAGATTTGGGCATGCTCTGATGAACCCAGGAGCACTGCTCCCTTATGTTTGCCATTACAACCATGTACGGATTCAGCCCGGCTCTCATCGCAGCTCTTCTGAATGTCACCTCATGCAGCTTCGGGCTGCATGCTGATACTACAACAGCATCGAGATCATTCTCTTTAATTGCCTTTATAATCTCATCCTGCCCGCTATCGGAGCAGGCGTATTTGATATCCTGAGCAAAGGTAACATCAGGAAGTGATCTGGAGTAATCGGTAACATCCTTCACATCCACAACCCTTGCGATGTTGAGGCCGCAGTGACAGACAAATACACCGATGTTCATTGAAAAAACTGGAACGGTTATTTTTTAATACTTCTCCCATGTTGAGTTTAAAATCAAATCTCTCAGCCCGATATTTTTGTTACACTTTCGGGTCAATTGTAGAGTAGCAGGGTTTTGCATCAGTCCTGTCACAGAAAACTAAAAATTTCACAGTTTCAGTGATTTCAAAGCGGTACCTTCACACTCTTTTCCAGAACCGAAAAACATTCTCTTCACATTGTACGGATTTTTACACATCTGCTCTGTCACAGACTGGCAAGATTCCTTGCTGAAAATATTCATATACTCTCCCTCACAAATTGCTCTGTGAAGCTCCTCGCCATTTCGGTCTTTGGAGTTGACAAGCCGGGAATAGTTTACAGGATAACCGATGTTTTAGCAGATGCGAACATAAACATAGTTGATATCGAGCAGAACGTTTTTCACGGAATATTCATGATGTTTGCGGTTGGAGACATTTCGGCCTGTAGTCTTGACATTGATGAGATCAGGAAAAGGCTTGATCAAGCTGGAAAGGAAATAGGAGTTCAGGTTCACATATCACCGTTCGAAAAAATCGAGCAAAGAGAAAAGGAGAGATACATAATTACAGTCATAGGTAAGGACAGGGTTGGAATAGTGAGGGATGTCTCCAAGATCCTTTTCAGCCATGGTGTCAACATTGAGAGAACAAACCTCACCGCAAGGGATCAGCTCATCTCCATTTCCATAGAGGTTGACCTCAGGGGGGCGAATCCTGAAGTCATCAAGAAAAAGCTGAAGCAGGAGATCGAAAGAACCGGACTGGATGTGGTTATCCAGCCCTACGATATCTCAAAGGAGGAAAAGAGGCTGATAGTCTTCGATATGGATTCAACCCTGATTGATACAGAAATAATTGATGAGCTGGCAAAGATGGCGGGAGTTGAGAATGAGGTCAGAGAGCTCACAAGCAAGGCAATGAATGGAGAGATAGATTTTGAGACGGCTCTGAGAGAAAGAGTAAAGCTGCTTGAGGGATTGCCTGTTGAGGTAATGGAGAGAATATATGACAGCATAAAGCTCACCGAAGGAGCGAGAGAGCTCATAGAGAGCCTTAAAAAAGCTGGCTACAAGGTCGCACTGATAAGCGGAGGTTTCACGTACTTTACAGAAAAGCTCAAGAATGAGCTTGGCCTTGACTATGCCTTCGGGAACGAGCTTGAGATAAAGGACGGGAGGCTTACAGGGAGAATCAGAGGAAAAATTATCACGGCAGAGGAGAAGGCCAGGATTATAGAGGAGATAGCAAGAAAAGAGGGTATAAAAAGGGAAAACATTGTTGCGGTTGGAGATGGAGCAAATGACAGGATCATGATTGAAAAGGCAGGCCTTGGAATAGCTTTCAATGCAAAAGAGGCGTTGAAGGAGGTCGCAGATGGTCTGATAAGCAAGGAAAATCTCATAGGACTTGCAAGCATTCTCAAGCTTCCTGCTGAGTTCAGGAAAAGACTCTGACTATCACTTTAATTAAATTTTTAAAGCCACACATGAAATTTCCCATAGGTGAAGCTCATAGTATTTGATCTGGATGGAACCCTCGTTGAGTTCAACATTCCCGTAGAGGAAATTAAGGCAGCCCTGGGGATAGAGGGTTCGATTTTAGAGGAGATAATGTGGAGAGATGATGGATGGAGGTGCCTTGAAGTTCTTGAAAGCCATGAGATTGAGTGTGCCAGAAGGTCGAGGCTGTATCCGGGGGTGAGAGATCTTCTTGATTTTCTCGGAGATAATGGAGTTCACACTGCTCTGTACACCAGAAACTCAATGAAGAGCGTGAAAATAAACCTTCAGAGACACAATCTCAAATTTGACTTCATATTCACCAGAGAGGATGATATAAAGCCATCTCCATACCCCATAATTCACGTAATGGATGAGGTTAGAGCCAAGGAAGATGAGGTGGCACTTGTTGGCGACTATTACTTTGACTACTTAACCGCTAAAAACGCCGGAATTGAGTTCTGGCTTTATGAAAGTGAGAAAGCAAGGGAAGCTGTGAGGAAATTTGGCTTTGTTCCTGATCACAGCTTCAAGAGCTATCACAGTCTGATGGATTTTCTGGAGAGGAGGATGAATGGACATTGAGCGAATACTTGCAGTGATGGAAGAGGAGGCGAGAAAGAGAAACGCTCCCGTTTATGCCTTAAAGAAAAGAACAACAGATCCCTTCAGAGTTCTTGTTTCTGCAATCCTCTCAACCAGAACAAGAGATGAACAGACCGCTGTTGTTGCTGAAAGACTTTTTGAAAGGGTCAGGGAGTTTGAAGATCTCAAAAGAATTGATGAGCACGAGCTTGCCGGGCTGATAAGGGGTGTGGGGTTTTACAAGAATAAAGCAAAAATTCTGAAAAAGCTTGCAGAGGAGCTTGATGGAAAAGACATACCTGACACATTTGAGGAGCTCATCAAGCTTCCCGGAGTTGGGAGGAAGGTTGCCAACATAGTCCTTTCCGAGGTTTTCGGGGCTGATACCATAGCTGTCGACACTCATGTTCACAGAATCGCAAACAGGCTTGGAATTGTGAAGACCAGAACGCCTGAGGAGACAGAGAGGGGGCTCATCAAGGTAATTCCTGAGGGGATGAGGAGGAAGATAAACAAGGCGTTTGTTGGGTATGGGCAGACGGTTTGCAAGCCTCAAAAGCCCCTATGTGAAGAATGCAGGATTTCAGATATCTGTGAGTATTATCCTGGAAAATTATAATAAATTTCAGTATAATTCATCGAAAAATTTTAAAGAAAAACGAAAACTTCAGTGTTATGAAAGAATACCTTATAAGAGAGCTTGGAAATCAGGGAAGAATTGAAATTTTAAGAAAACTGAAAGAAGAACCGTGTGGTGTTGCAGATATTGCTGAAACAGATGGAATATCCTTCTCAACAGCATCAAGAATAATGTCAAAACTCGAAAACCTTGACATTGTTGAGAGGTTTAATGGCAGATACAGGCTCACAGGATTTGGTGTCGCAGTTGAGAAGATACTTTTTTCCCTGGAATGCGTTTATGAGTACAGAAATGACATTCTTGATCTCTCGGAATTCATCACATTACTTCCTCCTGGATTTGTTGCCGGATTTCACAATCTGAAGAAGGCAGAGGTGATGGATATTGAAAGAGCCCTTGAAATAGGCGTAAGGGAGATAATGAATGCCAGAACCTATGGCCTGTATGTTGACAAGGTTATAAGCTATGACATATACAGACTGATGGCAGAAAAGAATCTTGAGGGAGTCTCGGAGAGGGTTATAAGCAATCATGAAACGCTTTTTGGTAGAAGATCCATGTTCAAGAAGGTTCTGATGGACATGGATCTGTGCAGGGAGGAGTATGAGATAATAAAAAGCAAGGTTGAGATCAGGATCCTTGATACTCCAATTCAGCTCGGTGTAATTGATGGAAATCTTGCAGTTTTACAGCTCAACGACAGAACTGACAGGATATATGTTTCAAGAGACAGGGATTTTGTTAGGTGGTGTGAGTACCTGTTCTGGTACCTCTGGGAGAAAGCTGAAAATGCTGAGTGGGGGAAAATAATTGACGAGGTCATGATTGAGAAAGGATTCGTTTAAAGTTCTCTTCAACCCTGTTTTTCACCTCTCTGTACAGACTGTTTTCCTTCGCGTCTATACCCACTATGCAGGGGCCGAAGTTCTCTACCTCAAAAATCCAGACAGCCTCGGGCATTCCCAGATCTTCCCAGTAAACGCCCTTTACCTCTCTTATCGCCTGCGCTGCTAAAGCCCCCGCTCCGCCGGTGTAGGCGAGGTAAACTCCTTTGCCCCTGAGCGCCCTGACAACACCCTCACCCATCCCTCCCTTGCCCACTATAACCATCCTCTCTACTCTCTCGAGAACCTTTGGAGCCAGCGGATCCATCCTTGCTGATGTGGTTGGACCGGCGGAAATGGCTCTGTATCTGCCACCCTCCTCCACTATTATCGGTCCGCAGTGGTAGATCACAGCATCTTCGATTTTGAATGGTATCTCCTCTCCTCTCTCAAAGTACTCGAGCATCCTGAGGTGTGCCTCGTCTCTTGCGGTTATCATCGTCCCGGTTATGTAAACCACATCCCCAACATTCAGCTTCCTAATCTCCTCCATGCTCACGGGAGTTTCGAGTCTGTACTCAGCCATGGGCATCACCTCAGTATGGCTGAGGCTCTTCTGTTGGCCCAGCACTGGATGTTGACAGCCACCGGCAGCGATGCTGTGTGGCAGTGCCCCATCTCGACGAGAACTGCCAGTGCTGTGGTGTCCCCTCCGAGCCCTCCGGGCCCTATACCGAGGCTGTTGACCTTTTCAAGGAGGCCCAGTTCGAACTCGTCCATCTCCGTCATGTTCCTGAGCAGAGCCTTTTTGGCAAGCTTAGCCGCTCCGTCAAATGTGGAGCCAATTCCGACCCCAACAACTATTGGCGGACAGGGTTTTCCACCTGCACCCTTTACCACTTCAAGTACGAACCTCTCAACGTCTCCGGCTTGGCTTGGTAGCAGCATCCTCAGGGCGGAGACGTTCTCACTTCCCGCTCCCTTGGGCATCACAGTGAGTTTCAGCTTGTCACCCTCAATTATTTCAGTTGTCACCACGGGCACGTGCATACCCACATTTGTCCCCGGATTTTCTCTCGTCAGCGGATGCACGGCGTTTGGTCTTAGAGGCACTTCCTTCGTCGCTCTTTTAACCCCCTCAACTATGGCATCTCTCAGGTTGAAATTCAAGCAGAGCTCCTGTCCAATCTCCACGAATATTATGGGCAGACCCGTGTCCTGGCACATCGGCACCCTCAGCTTCCTCGAGGCTTCGACGTTCTGGATTATCGCTCTCAGTGTGTTCCTTGCCACCTCATTCTCCTCTCTGTTATACGCTCTCTTCAGGGCCTTCAAAACATCCTCAGGCAACTCGGTCTCGGCTTTCCTGAATAGCTCAACTACGGTGGAAACAACTTCCTCAAATGACACCATGCCCATCCCCTTGTAATTGTCAGGAACAAAAAATAAATGCTTCGAAATTATATGCCGAGGACATCGTTCATTGAGTAGAGGCCAGGTCTGTCAACTCCTGCTATCCACCTGGCAGCCCTGATGGCCCCTCTCGAAAAAGCCTCTCTGTTCCAGGCTCTGTGTGTGAGTTCGATTCTTTCTCCAAATCCGATGAAGAAAACCGTATGCTCTCCAACAACATCTCCTCCTCTAATTGCAAATATACCAATCTCATCATCCTGTCTCGTAGCCTCTCCTTCTCTCCCAAATATAAAGCGGAGACTTTTTCTGGATTCCTCTTTTAAAATTTCTCCAGCTCTTAGAGCTGTACCGCTTGGGGCATCTCTCTTAAATCGGTGGTGAATTTCCACAATTTCCATGTCGTAATCTGAGAGCTTTTCCGCCAGCATTTCTAAGGCTTTCCAGAATATATTCACTCCTACACTGAAATTTGGAGAGAGAACGATAGGGGTGTTTTTTGCAAACTCTCTTATTTTCTTTTTCTGCTCATCAGAGAAACCAGTAGTTCCAACAACAGCTTTGACGCCCTTTTTAGAGCATACCTCAAGGAGCTTCATCGTAGCTGAAGGAATGGAGAAGTCCACAACAACATCACAAGAAATAGCTTCTACGTCGTCTGAGATAGCAACACCAAGTTTCCCAACTCCTGCAACCTCTCCTGCATCTTCTCCAACCCTCAAAACGTCAAACGCCTGAACGATCTCCAGATCATCCTCCACAGCGTTCTTCACAACAAGCCTCCCCATCCTGCCGGCCGCACCGTGAACAGCGATCTTCATGATTTTTTATGGACCTACGAATTAGAAAAAGGTTTTGTTGAACAGACTACACTTCGGCAACTCATACGGAAAATTCTGTTTTCCATCTTGAGCTACATTAAAATATTCAGAAGCATTTATAAATTTACAGTCACCTCATTCTTTAAAGGGTGGTTGGCTTGACAGAAAGAAATCCGTTCAGAATAATGACTGTGGAACACTATCCGATTCTTCAGGTAGCCTCAGCTCTGTCTGCAATGAGGGTGAGCCATGATATTGACCCTGAAACCCTCAAAAAGGCTGTTAAATTCATAAGGAAGTTTGCAGATCGGTACCATCACGAGAAAGAAGAGAAGGTTGTTTTTGATAAAGTCAGGGGAAAGAGAATTGACATCTCGCCAATTGAAGCAATGGAAAGGGAGCATGAGATGACAAGGTCAAGGGTGAGAGAGGCAATTGAATCTCTCGAGAAAGGAGATATTGGTAATGCAATTGTCAGCCTCAGAGAATGGGCAAATTTCATTCCGGATCACATAGACAAGGAGAATCACTCGCTCTTCCCTGGCTTGGATAACGTTTTCACCGGGGAGGAAAAAAATGAACTCATCAGTGATTTCATGAGGGTTGATGAGAGGCTTGGAACAATCGATGAGATGAAAAGGCTTGCAGATGAGATCTTTGTTGAAATACTTTCAAAAACTGGAAACGCAATTGTCGAGGCAAGGGCAGTGCCTAAGGAGGATAGAGACGATTTTGTTTTCAGGCTGGCTGATCTAATGCCCGAAAATGCCACTCTGACTGTGATGTATGATGAGAAAAGTGAAGAGCTTGAAAAGAGACTTGAGGGGTTTGAGATTGAGGAGATGAAAAGGAAGGGAGTTTATGCGTTCAGAATTAAAAAGGGTGAAGATCAGCAAAAGACCTAAATCAGCTCAAGTTCCCTGAGAACTGCTTTAAGCCTCTCTGTTTTCTGATCATTCAGCTCAACAAGTGGCAGCCTTGGCTTCCCAGCTGCAAGCCCCATAAGCTCAAGAGCTTTTTTAACTGGGATTGGATTGGTGTCTATGAAAAGAGCATCGTAGAGGGGCATGAGCCTGTAATGAAGCTCTTTCGCCTTTTCAACATCTCCATTCTGGAATGCCTGATACATCTCCTGCATTATCTGAGGAGCTACATTTGCTGCAACACTTATAACACCCTTTCCTCCAAGAAGAAGAACAGGCAAAGTCAGGAAATCCTCACCTGAGAGAAGAATGAAGTCTTCAGGAGTAGTCCTTATTATTTCAGCAACCTGCTTGAGATTTCCGCTTGCCTCCTTTATTCCGGCAACCCCATCAATTTCTGCAAGTCTTTTAACTGTTTCAGGAGTTGTATTTATTCCAGTTCTGCTTGGGACATTGTAAACTATGATGGGTATCGAGATCTCCTTAGATATCTCTGAATAGTGCTGCACAAGCCCATCCGGATTGGGCTTGTTGTAGTAGGGTGTTACAAACATCGCTGCATCTGCTCCGGCCTTTTCAACTTCTTTTGCAAGGTACAAAGCCTCTCTTGTGGAGTTTGATCCTGCTCCGGCAATAACGGGCTTCTTTGATGTCTCACAAACGTACCTTACAACTTCAATGTGCTCTTCATAGCTCAGCGTTGCCGCCTCTCCTGTTGTTCCCGCTGGAACGAGTGCATTCACATGCCTTTCAAGGTAATCGAGATTCCTTGCAATACCCTCAAAATCAACATCGAAGTTCTCCTTAAAGGGCGTAACGAGGGCTGGGATTATGCCCTCAAACATTCTTCCATCCCCTGTTTACCTTTCTGGTTATGTATCCTGCGACCCTGTTTCTTACAATCTTGCTTCTTATGTTTGTCAGCTCTTCAACAAGCTTCTTGTTTTCATCGAAATTGTTTGTAAATGCCTCTGGATACTTTTTCAGGAGTTCAATTGCTATGTTTTTGATGTAAGCTGGTTTTACAGTCCCCATGCTATCACCACCTGCTTTCGGGAATTACCCCAAAATATTTAATTTTTTTGTCCTGCTTTGTGGTAAAATTGTTTTTCAGTAAAGTTCTTATTCACCTATATCTCAAATCAATTGCAGTGAAGGTATCAAAAGGGGTGATAAAGTATCTGGGCATCTTTATCCCAATCTTTTCATTAATCATCCTTGTTGGAAGCTTTTACGGGCTAAAAGAGTTTCGAAAACTCTCGATAGCACTTTCATTTCTGATGAATTCCATGAGTCACACAGGGGCTAGTGTCCTGCTTTTTCCCTTGTTTGGAAGAGATTACAGAAACTTCTGGCATATGATTGCCAGAAGAGCAGTCTTTCCTGTTTTTATATCGCCAGTGATAATGTTTTTCCTCCCCACAGCCATTGTTCTGTTTTTGAATTTCATTTCCGGTAATGTGATGAATGAAGAGTCAGTGATTGCTTTTGCCTTTCTTAATGTAACAGCCTTTATTTTGCTTGCAGTTTTAAGGGTGATTTATGAAATTTTGAGACCTCCCAATCTTTATACGGTATCATACGGTGATATTCTGCTCGGATTGATCCTTCTCATGTTATCTGCACTTATCACACCTTTTTTCCTCCATTATGGGGATTTCATTACGACAGAGTTCAGCCGTAAAGGTTACAATCTCACCGCAGGCTTTTTGATAAGATATCTTCTCTCAGCAATTCCCTCAGCGATGTTTTCTGTACCATATTTTATGCTGCTAAACGTTGAAAGGATCAGGCTTCAATGACGTAAACTCCAGTTATCAAACCTCCATATCTGACATCATATCTCTGAAAATCTTCGAAATATTCTCTGGCATATTTTTCAAACACATTTCTCTCTGCTGTGATCAGAACGAGCTTTTTCTTCAAAATCTCGGATGTCGATTTCAGAAATGAGCTGTAAAGGTCCTCAATAACCTTCTTTTTTCCAATCCTGAATCCATAAGGAGGGTTTGTGATTATGAAATCTATTTCATCAAAATACTCGTTGATCCTTTCAGCGTAACCTTCAAGAAATTTTGGATAAATGTGGACGTGTTTGGCAATAATTCTCGCCCCCTCCACATGCTTTCTAAATCTTTCAACACCATACAGTTTGAGATTAACTCTGTTTTCTCTTGTTTCTGGAACTTTGCTGAAGAATCTGGTGAAGGCAAAATCTTTCCTGAATCTGCATATCGGAATGTTTCTGGCCATCATTCCAGCCTCGAACAGTATTGTTCCGCTCCCGCAGAAGGGGTCAAGCAGGGTGTTTTTGTGATACCATTCTGAGAGATAAACGAGGGATGCAGCGATGACTGGATTGAGAGGGGCTGGATGCTGGTAAACCCGATATCTCCTTCTGTGCAAACCCTCGTCTCCTGTCATGTCTATTCCCACCATGAAGTCATTTCCAATGAGATCACACCTCACTATCACGTCAGGCTCATCAAGATTAACCCTGAGCCTGACACCTCTTGATTCCATGTAGCTGTCTATCACAGCTTTTCCAGCAACCCTGCCGATGTCTATGGATGTGAAGTCATGATTTCCAGCCCTTGTTGATCTGACTGCAAAGCTCCATTCTGGCTCGATGAAAGAGAAATCCAGTTTTTTAACGACTCTATAAATCTCATCCAGCCCATTAACCGTACACCTTTCCAGAAGAAGAACAATTCTCTCAGCAGTTCTTAAAACGCAGTGCATTTCAGGTATCTTGCTGTATTCTGATCTGAAAAATACCCTGCCTTTTCCTGATTTTTCCTCAATACTATAGCCTATTTTGAGGTGCTCCACTTCCCGTGAGCTCATGAATTCCAGTCCCGGAGTGCATGTGAGGTAGAAGTCTGTTTTCACATTGATCTCTTTAAAAATATTGAGTATCAAATTTTCTGTGAAGGTTGAAACACTTGTATTGCTGTAATTCAAAGAATCAGGTGCTTACTTTACGACATACTCTCGAAATTTCACATCAGCGATTTTGATGTATCTGTCGTCGATTCTTCCAAGAACATTTATCTGACTTCTTCGCTGAGATAGGGCTCCCGTATCTTCTTCAGCCCTAAGATATCTCCAGCTGCAATCTCGTACTTTTAAAGCTGAATTGCCTGATCGATTCTGTGGTTCATAAAAGTTTTCCTTGTGGATTTTCAGAGTTTTCTGAGCTTTCTTCTTAGTGATCTCTTTGATATCTTGCTTAAACATTTCGGCAAGATTAAAATCAGACTTCAAAAGAATTTGAAAAATGGATCAGCTTTCCTCTTTCATTTCTGTTTCCCCAGCTTTCTCGCCCCTCTTTTTCTTACCTTTTCCCTTCTTACCCTTTGACCTTTCTTTCTCCTCTTTTTCCTCCTCTCCCGACCTAACAAATTTTTCAGTGAAAACAACCTCCTTCACGTCATCCATGTGCTTGAATATCTGATCAACAACCGTGTATTTGCCAAGCAGGAAGAACTGGTTGAAGCTTGCATCTCTCGGCACCTCAACTGTAACCTTCCCTGCCCTTATTTTCGGAACAAGCTCTCTTCCGGTGTATATCAGGAAGAGATACTTTATCTTCTCCTTGGGATCCTCGATCATCTCTTTTATCTCGTAATCGAAGATGATTTTTTTCCCTGCAAGCGGATGATTGAAATCAACGACTGCTCTCCTTCCAATGACCTTCTCAACTATTCCAGTTTTTTCTCCCACTTTCACTCTCTGTCCCGGCATGGGCTTTTCATTGAATTTTGTTATCGAGATCACTTCCTTGTTATTTTCATCATACTCCCCAAATGCCTTCTCAGGCGGAACCTCAACGCTTCCCCTGTAGCCAACTTCCTTGCCCTCAAGATCCTCATCAAGTCCCCTGAGCACGTGACCCTCCCCAACAACAACCACTATGTCTCCATATCTCGCTCCTTCCTCGTAAACTCCATGCTCTCTCGCCACACTCTCGTCTGTGGAGTCAATCACAGTCCCGTCCTCGAGCTTTGCGATGTAACTGATTCTGATAAAATCACCCTTCTTGATCATCCTGATCACCTCTGTCAGCAGAGTTTTTCAGGATTTAAAAATGTATGCTTAAAAACTTTATAATGCTCTGCAAAAAACAGTGATATGGAGGTTGAGGTTAAATTCAGGGTTACCGATCTGGAAGAAATTGAAAGAAAAATCTCCGAAACTGCAGAATTTGTTGTGGAAAAGTTTGAGTATGATGTTTACTTCAACCATCCATGCAGAAATTTTGCCGAGACGGATGAGGCTCTGAGGATCAGAAAAGATTCGGATGGATTCACGTTGACTTACAAGGGGGCGAAAATTGATTATGAGACGAAAACAAGAGATGAGATTAAAGTTGGAATTGACGATTTTGAGAAGACGAAGGAGATTCTGGTGAGGCTCGGATTCAGAGTTGCGGGAAGGGTTGCAAAGAGAAGGAGGATTTACAGGAGAGGTGAGATCATAATCTGTCTGGACTGGATTGAGGAACTTGGGAGTTTTGTGGAGCTTGAGATCGAGAGCGGGAATCTGAATGAAGCAAAGAAAAAAATATTTGAATATGCTGAGATGCTGGGGTTTGAAGCGGAGAAAAGCATAAGAAAATCCTACCTCGAGATGATACTGGATGTGGCTCATAATAACAGAGAAAGATAACACGGCAAGGAGAATTGCCGGAATTCTGTTTGGAAAGTATAAAAATGAGAAAATTAATGGAATTAATGTTTACCTTTCATCCGATGGTGAAAAGGCAGTTATTGGGCTGAAAGGACACATAGTTGAGGTTGATTATCCTGCTGAGTACAACAACTGGACAAAAATTCCAATTGAAAGCCTTTTGCAGGCAGATCTTGTAAAAAAAATAAAGGAGAAAAAGATTGCAGATGCCATTGAGAAGCTTGCAGAAAAGGCGGATCTTGTAACAATTGCCACAGACTATGACAGGGAGGGAGAACTCATAGGGTATGAGGCTCTGGAGATCATCAGAAAGGTAAGGCCAGATATAAGGGCAGACAGAGCCAAATACTCGGCAATAACTCCGGATGAGATCAGGAAGGCATTCAGCAATAGGGCAGAACTTAATTACAATCTCGCAAAAGCCGCAGAAACAAGGCAGATTGTCGACCTGATGTGGGGAGCTGTGCTCACAAGGCTCATTTCCCTATCTTCAGGCAGAATGGGGAAAAATTTTCTGAGTGTTGGGAGAGTGCAGTCTCCAACACTGAGATTCATAGTTGACAGGGAGAAGGAGATCAGAGAATTCATTCCAACTCCCTACTGGGAGATAACAGCTGTTTTCAGCAATTCTGAAAAGTTTTCTGCAAAGCATGAAAAGAGATTTTTGAAAAAAGAGGAGGCCGAAAAGGCATTCTCCAGAATTGGGGAAACAGCTGTGGTCAGAAAATTTGTTGAGAAGAATGTCAAGGAGGCAAAACCCACTCCATTCAACACAACAGAGTTTTTGAGGGAAGCAGGAAAGTTCATGCCTCCAGACAGGGCAATGAACATAGCCGAGAACCTGTACATGGCAGGACTCATCTCATATCCAAGGACTGACAACACAGTATATCCAGCGTCCATAAATCTCAAGGCCATAGTGAAAAAGTTTCTGAACAGTGAATTTGCAAAAGAGGCAGAGATAGCTCTCAGCCACATGAAGCCATCGAGGGGGAGGAAAGAGACAAAAGATCATCCACCCATTCATCCAGTAGGCATTGCCAGGAAAAGCGAGCTCTCAAAAGATGAATGGAGAATTTACGAGCTTGTTGTTAGAAGATTTCTTGCTACCCTCTCTCCAGATGCTCTCTGGGCAGTCAGAAATGCTGAGATTGATGCAAACGGAGAGATATTCAGGGCTAACGGAAAGAAGCTTTTGAAAGCTGGATGGAGACAAGTTTACACTTACGTGAAGACTGAAGAGACCCACCTTCCTGAGCTTAAAGAGGGAGAGATTCTCAGAGTTCTTTCAAAGAAATTAGAGGAGAAGCAGACAAAACCGCCATCAAGATACACCATGAGCTCCATCATCAAGCTGATGGAGAAGTACAATCTCGGAACAAAATCAACGAGGCATGAGATCCTGAAAAAGCTCTACACACGGGGATATGTCAGGGGAAATCCACTGAAACCAACAGAGGTGGCGTTTGCTGTCATTGATGCCCTGAAAAGTGAGGCAGAAGTGATAACACTGCCCGATATGACGGCAAAGCTTGAAGAGGACATGGACAGAATTGAGGAGGGGAAGCTGAAGCAGGAGAGAGTTGTGGAGGAAAGCAGGGACTTTTTGAGCAGAGTTCTGGAAACAGCCAACAGAGAGGAGCTTGGGAGAAGGATAATCGAGGGGATAAGAAAGGACAGTGTTGTTGGCAGGTGTCCTGAGTGCGGGAGGGATCTGCTTATAAGGAAGGTCAAGGGCAGGTTCATAGGATGCTCAGGATATCCAGATTGCAGATTCTCGATTCCTCTCCCACAGAAAGGGAGGCTTGAGATAACTGCCAAAAAGTGCAAGGAACACGGTTTTTCAGTTCTCAGACTGAGACCAAGCAGGGGAAAATCCTGGACATTCTGTCCTTACTGTGGTTATCTTGAGTGGAAAGAGAAGGAGAAGAAGACCGAGGCTTGAGACTCAATCATTAATGCATAGCATGTGACCCATCTTTTCCTTCTTTGCCCTGAGGTAATCAAGATTCTCGAGACTTGGTTCAACCTCAATAGGCTCTCTTTTTACTTCAAATCCATAGGCTTTAAGCTCCTCAATTTTTTCAGGATTGTTTGTCATGAGCCTGACCTTCTTAACCCCGAGATCAAGCAGGATCTGTGCGGCAATTCCGTAGCTCCTCATGTCCGATGGAAATCCAAGCTCCAGATTTGCTTCAACCGTGTCCTTTCCATCCTCCTGAAGCTTGTATGCCATGAGCTTATTCAGCAACCCAATTCCCCTGCCCTCATGACCCTTCATGTATATCAGAACCCCCTTATTTTCTCTGTCAATCTTTTTAAGGGCTTTTTCAAGCTGTTCTCCGCAATCACACCTCAGGGAATGGAATATATCTCCTGTAAGACACTCGGAGTGAATTCTCACCGGAACATCGTGAAGCCTGTCACCTCTCACAAGTGCCACGATCTCACCAAGTGGAGTTGAGTAGCCAATGGCCCTGAAGGTACCGTAGAATTTTGTTGGTAGAGTGGCAGACACAACCCTTTTAACAAGCTTCTCCTCTTTAAGTCTTCTTGATATTATGTTCTGGATGGAAATGTACTCCATTCCTCTCTTTTCTGCAAAATCTCTCGCGTATGAAAGTGAAGCGTGCTCTCCCCTCTCATTCAGAAGGTAACCGTAAACAGCGAACCCGGAAAAACCATTGAGTCTTGCAAAATCCAGGCTTGCCTCACCGAACGAAGGTCTTTCCAGAACCCCTCCCTCTTTTACCTCCTCAACGAAGATATTCCCCGGGTAGACTATCTCCCCGTTTTTTATTTCGTTTCTTATCAGCTTTCTTATGAACTCGGCTTTCTTGCCTGCACCACCATTATCGAAATAATCGACAGGTATGTATCTGCCATTCATGAACCTGAATCTGTTCAGGCCAAGAGCCACAATGGACTTCCATGGCATTGCAAGGATTATCCTGTCGCAGTTTTTCATCAGAAGGTTTATTTTATCCTGATCAGCATTTTCAGCAGGAAATGCGACGATTGTCCTTTTGCCATTGTGAATGAGTGCTGCCATAAACATTCACTTGCGGGAGGGTTTATAATTTTTGAGAAATTTCTCACTTATTTTCATCATGCTCCATGCTCTCCTTCTCCATCTTTAACATCTCCTCAAACTCTCCCTCCGTCATCTCCAGGACAAAACTCCCGACATAACCGCATTTCTTGCAGTAGTATTTTCCTGAAACTCCTCCAGCGTCCAGCTCAACATCTGTTGATTTGCACACCGGACAGACAAGAACCTTTGTCATGGGGTCTTTACACCTCCCCAGTTTAAAAGCCTTCACACCCCTTTCACGAAATGATTTTTCTGAAATCCGATATAAAGCTCCCTATAACCTCTTCAGTAACGTGAGGCATTATCACCATTCTGATTGCCTTTGGATTTCTTATTGTTGATATAACCCACTTTCTCCTGTAAAGCTCTTCCTTGATCTCTTCAGGATTTTTGGCGTGGAATGAGACCACATTCATCAACGGCTCAACGACAGGTTCAAACCCAAGCACTTCCATCTCCTCAACTAGAGTTCTGGTGTTTCTGATGCAGCCGTCAACCATCTCCTTCATTCCATCATACCCGAGATGCTTGAGAACTGCATAGGTCGATGCAACACCCGTTCCGGGCCTCGTTCCTGTTAGTGTATACTGGTATTTTGATGTCAGATAGGGTGTCTCAACTTCAAGAGCCCTCAGAAATCTCTCATCTCTGAAAAGAATTCCCCCTGCAGGGATTGTTGCCATTCCCATCTTGTGAGGATCAACCGTTATTGAGCTCACACCCCTGATCTCAAAATCGAAGGGGATGTGCCTGCTCAGGAACGGAAGAACCAGGCCGCCAAATGCAGCATCAACATGCAGGAAAACTCCGTTCTCTTCCGCTATTTTTCCGAGCTCCTTTATGTTATCAACCTGTCCCAGCTCGGTAGTTCCTGCTATCCCAACCAGAGCTACTGTATTTTCATCAACAAGCCTGTCAACATCTGAAATGCTGACCGTATAATCTTTATTCAGGGCGGCTCTTCTTATCTCAACTCCCAGAATATCTCCAATCTTTTCAAAAGAAAAGTGGGCTGATTTTGGAATGACTATGTTGGGATCTTTAACTTTTTTTAAATTTCTTGCAGCCCTTATCCCCTGAATGTTTGCCTCAGTCCCTCCTGAGCATATATAGCCAGATGCATTTCTGTTGTTCAGCAGCTCTCCAATCATCTCAATTGTCTTTTTTTCAAGCTCAATTGTACCAACAAATATTCCGGGATCTCCAAGATTGGTTTCAATAAAAATCTCATGAGCCTTCACGGCAACCGGATGGGGAACAGTGCACATGGAGCTGAGAACTCTGGAATAGGGGATATCCCTCTCCCTGTAGCTCATAAGCTCGTTGATTATGTCCATGGTTGGCGATGGATCAATCTATTTAAATAACTAATCTACTTTCACTGATTGTGAATGTTGCAATTCTTGCAGGAGGTATGGGAAAGCGCTTTGGTGGAGCCGAGAAATCACAGATCAGAGTTTGTGGAATAAAGATAATAGATATGCTGATGAAACGGTTTTCTTCGTTCAATACAGTTATTGTTTGCAGAGATGAGGAGCAGAAGAATCTTTTTGAGGGGTACAAATGCGTTGTTGATGAGTTCAGAGGTTATGGCCCTCTTGGCGGAATTCATGCTGCCCTCAGACATTTTAAAGATTATGTGGCTGTTGTTGCCACAGATATGCCTTTTGTCAGGACTGATGTTTTGGAGAAACTCTACAGCAGTGCAGTCCGTCACAATGCAGATGTTTTAATGCCTTACTGGAGCCATGGAAAATTTGAACCCCTTCTATCAGTTTATTCCCCTGAGATACTCCCTCTTGTTCAACACAGCCTCTTGGAAGGGGAGAAAAAAATACTCACTCCTGTTTTCAGAGCGGAAAATGTGGTTTTGTACGATGTTGAATGTCTGAGAAAACTTGATAAGGAACTGGTATCCTTCTTTAACATAAACACACCTGAAGACCTGAAAAGGGCTGAGGAGATATGCTCGTCGATAGGTTTAACAGAAAAATAACCAATCTCAGAATATCCATAACATCAAGATGCAATCTAAACTGTTTTTACTGCCACAGAGAAGGGTATGACGCATCAAATGAACTAACTCCTGATGAGATCGCTGAAATTGCAAAAGCATTCAAAGAGCTCGGTGTTGAGAAGCTGAAAATCACCGGTGGAGAACCTCTTGTGAGGCAGGATATTGTTGAGATAATCGAAAAGCTTCCTGAATTCAGAGAGATATCAATGACAACCAATGGGATTAGACTTTCCGAAATAGCACACGATCTGAAAGAAGCGGGTCTTGATAGGGTTAATGTAAGTTTGGACACTCTCGATGAAAAAAAGTACTCCTATGCAACAAGAGGGGGCAGAATTGGAAAAGTGGTCTCAGGAATCGAGACTGCTGTTGATGCGGAGTTGACTCCTGTGAAGCTCAACATGGTTTTAATTGAAGGCTTCAACACAGATGAGGTTGACAGGATGGTTGAATTTGCCAAGCAGTTTAAGGGAGATGTGATAGTCCAGTTCATAGAGCTTGTAAGCCTGAATTACAATGGAGAGGGGCATTTTGATGTTTACTCACTTATAAACAAATTTGAAAAAGATGCAAGAGAAGTAAGAATTCGAAACATGCAGAGGAGGAAGCAGTTTGTTTTTGATAACTACGCTGTTGAGTTTGTCAAACCAGTTGACAATTCTGAATTCTGCATGGCCTGCAACAGGATAAGAGTTACTGCAGATGGCAAGATAAAACCATGTCTGATGAGAAATGACAATCTTGTTGACATAAGAGGTTTGAGGGGGGAAGATTTAAAAAAAGCCATAGTTGAAGCTTTAAGTCTGAGGGAACCTTTTTACCGGGGGTGATTTGATGATAAAAATGAAAATAGATGAAAAAAATATACCGATGAACAGGTATGTTGAGGATATTTTTGAGAAGGTAATTCTTGCCATGGTGTCAACACTAAAGGGCATTCCAGAAGACTGGAAGAAAATTGAGATCGTGATCGAGAGAGATCAGGAATGAGATCAGATTTATCCGGGATTCCGGATTACGTCCCTGGAAAAAGTGAGGAAGATATAAAAAAAACATACGGACTTGAAAGGGTTGTGAAGCTCGCATCAAATGAGAATCCGTATGGATGTACCCCAAAGGCACTTGAAGTTCTGAGACAATTTTCTAAGCTGAACTCCTATCCACCCAAGGACCCTGAAGAACTCAGGGAGAGAATTGCCGGTTATGTTGGGTTTGATCCTGAAATGGTCTTCATCTCATCAGGGCTTGATGGCGTTCTTGAATGTGCATTCAAGCTGCTTGTTGAGCCGGGAGACGAGGTTTGCTTTGCTTTACCAACCTTTCCCTACTACTCAATTCTCTCAAAGATTTACCGGGCAAGAGAGAACAAAACAGAGAGAGACAGTGAGTTCAGAATGGTGAATTACTCGAAAAAAGCCAAGCTTACAGTCATTTGCTCACCAAACAATCCAACCGGAAACGTGGAAAATCCCGATTTTGTGAAAGAGATTGTGGAGAATGTAAACGGATACGTTTTCATTGATGAAGCCTATGCAGAATTTACTGAAAAGAATCTCACAGAGCTTGTGGAATATGAAAATGTCATGGTTGGCAGGACGTTTTCCAAGGCCTTCGGACTTGCAGGTATCAGATTGGGTTATGCCGTAATGCATCCTGACATGAGGAAAGCTCTCATGAAGGTCAATCCACCATTCCCTGTGTCATCCCTGGCTGTCAAGGCTGGTATTGCAGCTCTTGAGGACCTGGAATGGATGAGGAAAACTGTGAGGATGATAAAGAGAGACAGGGAGTGGCTCTTCAGAAAGCTGAAGAATATTGCAAGGCCATTCAAGTCTGAGGCAAACTTCCTGTATGTTGAAACGGAAATGGATGGAAAGAGTATTGTCGAAAAGCTTGAGAAAAAAGGAGTTATCGTCAGGGCACTGTCCGGATTTGAAGGAGCCAGAGAAAATGCATTCAGAGTCAGTGTGGGTAAAAGGGAGGAGAATGAGGCATTCATTAAAGCTCTCGAAGATGTGGTATGTTTGCAATAACAGGCACTCCCGGTGTTGGTAAAACAACTGTTGCAGGAATTCTTGAGAACAGAGGTTACAGGGTTGCGGATCTCCTTGCAATTGCAGAGTACTATGGATGCGTGGATGAAAGTGGTGAAGAGATTGAGATAGATCTCGACCATCTCACAGAGCTTTTCAGACCGGATGATTTTAATTTTGACTTTGTTGAAGGGCATCTGAGCCATCACGTTGCCGAGAAATGCATCGTGCTGAGATGCAGACCTGACGTTCTTGAGCGTAGAATGAGGAAAAAGGGATGGAATGATAAAAAAATTCTGGAGAATCTTGAAGCGGAGATTATTGATTATGTGCTGATTGAAGCTCTCAGGACGTGCAGCGAGGTTCATGAAATTGATACAACATTTCTAAGCCCTGAAGAGGTGGCGAATGCTGTGGAAAGCATATACGGAGGAAGAAAATCATTTCCTTCAGGGAACATAGACTGGATAGGCGAGATGGGTGATGGGATTTACAGATACCTGAGGCCGTGAGCAGGATTGCTGTGTTTGTGCTGGAAGAATTACATCCAAAAGCTTTATATTTCCAGAGCTGATCAGCAGATTTCACAAGATGCGGAGGCTTTCAGTCCAGAAAGCCTCTTAGATTGAGGTAGATAATTCGTAGCAAGCTCTCAAAGTTTGCAATATATAAACCGATCAACGACAAAGCTTATAAATCACAAAATCACAATATCATATTACCAAAACCGCGGGACCGGCAAGAGTCCTGAGAGGGCGTAAGCCTGAGATGAGGGGCGGTGTTCCCACCCGCGGTATAGCTAAGGAGGACGTGTTCGAAATGAACACGTCTGAGATGGGCTTGCCAGCAAGGCAAATCCGGCGGGAGAAGGGACGTATTCACTTTCCCCCGCCAATTCTGGTTGATCCTGCCAGAGGCCGCTGCTATCCGGCTGGGACTAAGCCATGCGAGTCAAGGGGCTTGTATCCCTTCGGGGATGCAAGCACCGGCGGACGGCTCAGTAACACGTGGACAACCTGCCCTCGGGTGGGGGATAACCCCGGGAAACTGGGGCTAATCCCCCATAGGTGATGGGTGCTGGAATGCCCCTTCACCGAAAGCGCTCAGCGCCCGAGGATGGGTCTGCGGCGGATTAGGTAGTTGGCGGGGTAACGGCCCGCCAAGCCGAAGATCCGTACGGGCCATGAGAGTGGGAGCCCGGAGATGGACCCTGAGACACGGGTCCAGGCCCTACGGGGCGCAGCAGGCGCGAAACCTCCGCAATGCGGGAAACCGCGACGGGGCTAGCCGGAGTGCCTGCACCTCGTGCAGGCTGTCGGGGAGCCTAAAAAGCTCCCCACAGCAAGGGCCGGGCAAGGCCGGTGGCAGCCGCCGCGGTAATACCGGCGGCCCGAGTGGCGGCCACTATTATTGGGCCTAAAGCGTCCGTAGCCGGTCTGGCAAGTCCCCCGGGAAATCTGGTCGCTTAACGATCAGGCTTCCGGGGGATACTGCCAGACTAGGGACCGGGAGAGGCCGGGGGTATTCCCGGGGTAGGGGTGAAATCCTGTAATCCCGGGAGGACCACCTGTGGC
>ENA-OSAE01000069-OSAE01000069.1-marine-sediment-metagenome-genome-assembly--contig:-NODE-69-length-75710-cov-43.809490_pt1 | contig 75710 bp, 71 predicted proteins | sample MGYA00237870_ERZ529317 | MGnify/ENA primary metagenome ERZ529317 (study PRJEB26369, sample SAMN03142812) | marine sediment metagenome | biome: marine; feature: borehole; material: sediment... | reverse complement strand
TGAAAAACTGAGAAAAACTGCGTCACCGAAATTCCACGAGACTTAGGACAACCTCTTATATTTTTCTATATATTCTTTAATAGTGTTTTTAAAATCTTTTGTGTTTAAAAATTTAACAACTTTATCATTAAAAATTATTTTGTATTGAATATTATGAAATGTCAATGTTTCATTGTTTGAAATAAATGCTTCATTTTCAAGAAGAAAATCAAAAAAGCTTTCACCAAAGATTTTCTCTATAATCTTTTCTATATTATCGTTCCTACCAGTTAACCCGGATAATTGTTTTAATTTTTTTATTAATTCTTTTTTAGCTTTATCAATATCTTTGTGAATGGTTTCATATTCTTTTTTAAGTTTCTTATTTGCAAGTAATGTAGATATTTTTTCTGATTGATAATCTTCATTATATGGTTCTACAACAAAAATATTATTAGGTTCAATTTTACTATCAGCCTCAATTATTCTTATAGTTTCTCTATCTGGAAAAGCTAAATCTTCCGTTTTTTTATCATCAGCATAATCACTAAAAGTTTTCGCAAATGATGTTTTCATTACACCATTTGGAGCATATATCGCAAAAACTCTATTTTTTTTAAATTCAAATTCCTTTTCAAGCTTTTTTATACCATAACAATATTGAAAATTTATATTAAGTTTATCCACCTTTATCCCCCTTGTAAAATATATTTGTAATATTTCTCACCTAATCGGGTTACCAAAACCTGAACATTTAATGCATATATCATTTTCCATTTCTATGATATGTGCATCATATAGCAATCCTCATCTTACTGCTAATATTTAAGAGAATAATCTTTAAAGTGTTTCAACTAACAAGCTAATTATATATAATCTTATAATTTACTAAAACTCCATCTTGTCTAAAGCTTCTGATAAGTCATCGCTTGTTGAATCCTTACCATACTCAACTTTATAGATCAATTCTGCAATCATTCTTCTTAGCTGAGCAACATTTGTAGCAAGATAACCATCCATTTTGCATCTTGGATAGTTCGTAAACTCTACCATTTTCAAGCTGTCTAAGCTTATTCTTAATATCCAGTATTTCATGATTATACTTACCGCAACAAGAATAATAAAGTCAGGCAGCGTATTTTGTTGAACCTGGGGACTATCCCCCATGAAAAGGCTGACAAACTGAAAGCTCTTCTTGCTGCTTATCGTAAGCCAGATGTTGTCTGCATTTCACTCGAAGATATCTTGGTTACCGAACATAAAGATTATCTTGATATCAATGTTCTCTACCATTTGTGGCAAAAATGGAAACCAGATAAACTCTTTGCAGATTTCAAATTTGTAGCACCAATGATCATTAATAGATGTATTGATTCAAAATCCAAAATAGGTGTTGCCAAATGGGTAGGAAAAACTATTCTTCCTGAAATTATGGATATTTCTTATTGAGAATATTAATCCCTTTGCTATTTACAATGAATTGGATCAGTTAAACCAAATAGAAGAGAAAATAAAAAAACACCTATTTCATCAACTGGATAAAAAAACGATGTTCTGTTTTATGATATCACCTCCACATATTAAAAAACAGTGAATTAAATTTATCACTTTACGATGCACTAGCAGAGCTATCAGACTGTATAACAAACACGATAGAGGTTAAAAACAGGATAAACTAATAAGAAGTATAACTGAGCCTACATTTATTCAAAAGAAGTTGGTTGAAGCCTTCGGCTGCAAGAAAGTTTCTAAGAATGGGTTTTTACAAAAAATTCCTTGAAAAGATGGGGGTTAAGATAATGTAGCGCTAAAAAAGAAGCTAATATTTTTAAAGGTTATTAATATATCAACTTATCTTTAAGTTTATACTACAAACTTGGGTTACAATATATTTCTACAAAAAACATTTTTTTCCTTCAAAAACTGAAACATTTTACAACATCACCAGTACACGCATTTTTGAGAGCAAGAAACATCAGCCTTTACCATCCCACTCTTTCCGAAGATCAAGGAAATCGCGCTGGCAACAACCGCCACATTGTTTATCCTCACGGTGATAGTTTTGATTATAAGGGAAATCACCAGAATAAACACCACCGGAAAAATCTTTCCAAATCAATTTTTGCTGTAACCTTAAAATAACTGTACAAAAAATTTTAAAGGATACAGGATGAATTATGGGACAATAAAAACCTAACCAAAATTATCGTGTCGAGCACTTTAATCTCAAAATTTTAAAAATCCTCCGCTAAAGTTCCCATCTTTTTAAATTTTTAAGATTAAAAAGGAAAAACTGGAATTTTGTTGAATATTGTAATTACATTGACCGAAACACTTTGTTAATTAATGGATATTATTTATAAAACTATTGCAATTATAACTTATAAGTTATATAATTTAAAAAGAAGGCGATACTAAATGATAAAGATAAAAAAAGTTGAGAATATTTTATATCCTGAAATTTTCCAGACGGAATATATCTATGCCTATAACAAATTTAATAAAGAATTGAAAGAGATAATTGAATACAGTGGATATAAAAAAGAGTTTATTAGAAAATATAGAAAATGTTTAAAGTTTTTGGAAGCATTAAGGGAAAATTGCATCAAACAAAAATCATTTGAAAAGCTTTCTGATTGTGAAAACATTTATTCCATGAGGCTGATCGGAGAAAAAAATATAAGAATATTGTTTACCTTCATCAAAAAAGGTGAGAGAAAATTTACAGTATTGTTATACGCATTTCAGGAAAAAGATGATAAAAAAAATAGTAAGTACAGTTATAACTATGCTATAGGGATAGCACAAACAAGAATTAAAGAAATTTTAGAATAACATATTAGGGATATTAAATTCTGTTTAAGGAGGGAAAAAAAATGACCTTTAATGAAGAAATATTAACAAATCCATGGGATTTAATCGAAGAAATAGCTGATGACGAAACAAAAGAATATTTTGAACTTGATGATATTTTAATAGATATATCTTTAAAGATTATTAATTATAGAATAAATAACAATTTGACACAGCAGCAATTGGCGGAAAAGTTGGGAATTTCGCAGGCAATGGTATCAAAACTGGAAAGTGGGGATTATAATCCTACTATAGAACAATTATGGAAAATTTCGAAAAAACTTGGATGGAACTTCAAAATAATACTGGGAAAAGAAACAGAAGCACAAATCTGGAATATTAATGATGAACTTACATTTGCTTCAGAAACATATAACAGTGAAACTTTAGAAAAACTAGGGGAGATTGCATAATGGATATTAAAAAAATCAGCGCTGATTTTCAATTCATTGGAAGTAGAATAGCCAGGTTTTCAATTGAAACAAATTCTTTAAATATGAAAAAAAGTAAAGTGACTGTCAATCTGGATGTTGATTATAACATTATAGAAATTTCAGAAAAAAATGAAAAATATGTCGGGATAATCAATTATATTGTGGATATAAAAGCAACCTCACAAAAATCTACATTGTTTAAAATTTGTCTCAATATGGAGGGCATGTTTGCAGGTAATTCTAATAAAATAAACAAAGAACAATTTAGAAATATGCTCGAATTGAATGGCGTTGCTACCTTATCACATTTAAGTAGGTCTTATATTCTTGCAACTACCTCCATGTCAGGTATAAATCCGCCAGTAAAATTGCCGATGATTAATATTCACAAACTAAAAGAAGCAAAAAATAAAGAGAAAGCTGAAGTCTGAGAAGTGTGTTGCGGAGTTTCTTACCTTATGATATGCATACAGCAAGGTATCTACAAAATCTAACTTTCTCTCCGCATAAAGCCTTAATGCTTCATTAATAAGTTCAATATCCCCTACTTGTAAATTCTCATAGTCAAAAAGTTCTATTAAAGAATCACTTATTTCTTTATTTTCTACTTTATACACTTTTTCCAATACATAGACTACTTCTGCTATTACTTCATTTGGAACAAAAACCTCGTTATTCTCTAATATATCTGCAGCCTTATCTGATAAGGTTTCTGTGTCGTTTAACAAATATCTCAGTATAATATTCGCATCAACTATTATCATGTTTATCTACCACCGCTTTCGCCCATGCACCCTCTTCTAAATCTTGGATTCTCTTATTTTTATATTTCTCTAATAAGCCTCTAGCTTTTTTTACTTTCTGTCTTGTATTATCTTCATTACTTATATTTTCATATGGGAATATTAGTATCTCTACTTTCTTGTGTTTTAGACTTTCTGGTAGTTCAATAACACCAGCCAATATATCACTATTCGCAACTTTTCTAACAAAATCCACAGCAAGTCACTCCTTTCATTCTATGATACACAAACATTTGAGATCATTATAAACTTTTTTTGTAATTATATTATATTGGAGAAGCCATTATCTTTTTATCATATACCTGATCCTTCCTTGAAGACTTCTTTTTCCAATATTATTATATCTTATTTTGCTTTTCTTTCTTGCTGTTCTCGGCATATTTGGTTTATTTCTTTCCTTTTTCATAAATAACTTTCCCAACTCTATCAATATGTTCCCTTAGTTCCTTATGGCTGAGATGGGTATAATCTACAATATCAAAAAAATACGGTAACGGCCCCTTTTCCTCTAACATAGCATGAAGAGCTGATACAGTATCAAAGGTTATATTTTCACCATAAATCCCTATATCCACATCTGACCCTGGTTTGTAATTTCCCATGGCCCTTGACCCAAATATGACAGCCTTTTCTATTTCATGAAATTTTTTTATGGTATCAATAATATACTTTAGTTCAAATTCCTTTAATCCAAAATTCATAACAACTCCCCTAGCTTAAAATAAAGCTCCTTAATGATTTTATAATATTTTTCCCTTATTAGCTTTTCTGCTTCCATTGCTCTTTTTTCATCATAAGTATGTGCCATTAGATTCCTTTTTTCCAATGCATCAATCCATGTATGTCCATCAGTAATTAGCTGTATTTGAAAAGCTGTTTGTATTGTTTTTCTAGGACTTTTCACATCAAAGCCCTCTTGTTCTAAATAATCTTTCATAGTTTTCCAAGCCAATTCAAAAGTATATTCAAAACATTGTATTAATCCTTGAACTTCAAATTTGTTTAATTCTTCTTTTTCTATAAATTCTGTGAGCTGTATCGTAGCCTTCTTAAAATTTTCAAATCTCTGTTTCCACCTAACATCAATATTCATCTATATCAACCTCTTCCTTAATTTCTTTAATAATTATAAAGCTCTTCAAACCCTAGTTTATTCATCCCACCTGCTGCCCCAGTTTTGGGTTTTCATAAGTTCTATATACTCTTTTCTATTCTTTCCATCAAACGAATTGCCGAATTTTCAGCAAAGAGCTTTTCAGAAATATATCGGTAAATGTCCTCTAAATCTTCTGCTGCTTTAGGAGTAAATTTTAACATGTATTTATTTTCTGACATATTTACCCCTCAGCTTTTCAAAAACATCTTCAGCATCTAAAAGAATCTCACCCTTTTCGACTTGTTTTTCCGCTTCTGCCAGTTTTTTATATAAATTTACCCTGGCCATTTCGCCTTCATAAGTCTCCATGCTCATTATTACTAAATCGCCATAGCCATTTCTGGTGATGAATATAGGTTCCTGCTTTCTATAACAAAGCTCTGAAATTTCAGTTGTATTTCTTAAATCCTTTATTGGTCTTATTTCAGGCATAATATCATCTCCTTGTATATATTATGCCTTAATTATAGCATAATTATGTCTTAGATGCAAAATCATAATATTTCTGTTGCCTTTTTGTATATTCATGCTTTCTCCTCCAATTAAAAAACGCCCGCATCCCGGACGTTTGAAAATTGCTGTATTCTATTTAAATCAGCCAGCCATAATCCTGGCGGCAATCCAGTATGCGGACATGCTGCACCAGCATTTCTCCCGCTCTTTCAGAGATGATGACATGATACCGTTTACTTTCGCAACTCATTGGCAGTCTCCCGAAGGCTTCAATCTCCCTGATAAACCTCTTCCAGTCTTCTTCGGTCACAACCCCGGCATTGGACTGTCTGAGGGCGCATCTGGCCATATGCCCGATTTTATCATACATCATCATGTCTTCTAAATCTGCAGGAATTTCTTTGCGTTCTCGAGCAGCTAAATCATACATCTTTGTGCTCATTTCCTACCACTCAATCTCTTCTGGAAAATCTAAATCCAATCTCAGGTCATCTACGCTGCAGTTATATTTCTTTGCCTCTTCCATTAGTTCCATTTCTAATTCGCGGTATTCCTGCCCGCGCTCTACAATCCGCTTTGCAATAGTTGATAAATTCTTTAGGCGTTTTTCGCTATTCATCTTTATAAATCTGCTGTTAAGAATATCTAAATATTGGGTAATATATCTGTCGATATATACATACTTCCCATTTATTACATTTAACATCCTTGCATAAGCGCCTTTTGATACGGTTTGCTTTAAACATTCTGCCACAGCTGCTTGCAGCATACGAACCTGGGCTATGGAACTGTCCCAGACAACCTTGCTTTCGGTAAACAAATCACTGCTGTATCTCGTCTTAGCTAGTTTTTGCGCATAAAACACCAAAAATTGATTCAACGCTATAGTGACAAACAACATCTCGGGCCATAACACATATATTTTCAGGTAGACGTTCTTGTCCGGTGCAAGCACTGATAAACGTTTCTTCTTTTCTTCATCTATTCCATTGTCCATAAATTCAATCTCACGCTCTCCCATCAAGGCGTGCCTGATATCGTAGCAAACGGCTAAAACTCTTATGCGGGCAGCATAACATTCAACAAATTCTTCTTGATCCCCCACAACAGTATGCAATGCTTCATAAAGGTTTTCAAAATCCATGTAGTCGCCATAAATGGCCACTCCTGTATTGTTTGGTGTATTTTTTACAAATATCATTTTCATCACCTGTCTTTTTGGTTTTATTCATCCAGTTCCGATGGTAGACCTCCATACCCTGTTCTTCGATTCTTTGGCGCAAATTTTCATCCAAGGAGCCGTTCATGTCTATTTGGCTATTTCCAATGTCTTGCTATAATCACTTTATACATCCCTATCCCAATAAAACCACCAGCACAATCAATAAACAACCCGATAGCAGAATTCTTTCTAGATAAAACTGAAGATGCTTTTTGCCCAATCTATGATATGTGCCTTCTATAAAAGCCCTGACATTACCAATTACAGTATGCAGCATACCACAACAGTCCCACCCATTCATGCAGTCCCCTCAAACAGCTGTCCAGAGAACTTCTATTGGGCAGAAAATCCAGCACATTCACATCCGAGCCCCGAAGATAATCACAGGGAGCCGGTATTATTTCATACTCCCGAAAACCTTCCCACCGCTCACACAAACATCAAAACCCGTCTGCTTGTGTATCCTATATCCTTCATACAACCTTTTTAGACTCGATCTACCAATTTCAGCATCACCCACGGGAGACCCCCTTACCACTCCCCCTCCCAGCACAACAATGACGCTCCTGATGCCATCAGCAGCCAGCTCATCGCCCTGGACAGGTTTATAATCATCCTCAAGCGTTCCGGCAAAAATCACCTCTCCCGGATAGGAACTCACCAGATAAACAACAATAAACAAAAAGGCCAAACATAAAGTAAGACCTTTCCTTGTGCTTCTCATATTCAGCACAAGTGCAGCAATTACAAGAACAACAAGCAATCCTGGTGGGAGAACAAATGCAGCTATAAGTTTTGACATGAATAAAAACATATTCACCCCACCCAAATCTCCAAAAATACTCACCTCTTATCAATCACCGTTACACCCATCTCGTTGTAAACATTGAAATCCATGCTTTCCAGAAGCTTTTGAAGGGATTTGTCCTCTGAAAGCCCCCGGGATTTTTCCTTCATGAAAATCACCTGAATCGTTCTCAAAATAATCTTAATATCCAGCAGAAGAGAATAGTTTCTTATGTAAAGCAGATCAAACCTCAGCTTATCCTCAGGGCTTGTAGAATACTTACCCAGAATCTGGGCAAGCCCGGTAATCCCCGCCTTCACTGCACTCCTGTAGTGATAATCAGGGATTTCCCTCTTAAACTGTTCCACAAAGAACGGCCGTTCAGGCCTGGGACCCACGATACTCATATCCCCTCTCAGAACATTAAAAAGCTGAGGAAGTTCATCCAGCCGTGTTTTTCGCAAAAACTTACCTACCCTCGTAATTCTCGGATCATCATCCTCTGCCAGCACAGGACCCGTATATTTTTCCGCATCAGGCATCATCGTTCTAAATTTATACAACCTAAAACTTCTATTTCCCTCAGTAAGCCTTTCCTGGGCATACAAAACAGGCCCCGGAGATGTAAACTTTATCAATAATGCCACAACAAACATAACAGGAGAAAAAACAATTAACCCCATTAAGGATAGAGCTATATCCATCATCCTTTTTAAAGCTCTTTGTTCCAGAGACAGCCCAAGCCCCTCGATTTTAAAGCTCGGAATATCATCAAACTGGACAATCCTGGAGTTCAGCAGGGCTATCTCAAAAAGCTCTGGAACAATATAAAGACTCTTGTTTTTCCCAAGACAGTATGCAACAACCCTGGATTTATCCTCATTGGCAAAATTCGAACACACAAGGACAACATCCACATCATCTATAAGATTCCTGGCTTTATCATTAAAGGTATTACATATGTATCTCACCGTGTACAAATCTCCAGAAACAAGAACAGTCTTTTTGGCAAGCTGTTCCGCTTCCTTTTTAGGGCCAAAGATAATCACAGGCTTAATTCCATGGAATTTTTTCTGAAGCTTCCACACCAGCATCTTCCATAAAATAATCAGCACAAATTGAACGGCAAAAGCTATAAAGAAAACACTCCGGGGAAAATTAAAGCCCCTGTTAAAGAAGGTATAGGCCATGGTGAAAATCGATAACAGTGCCAGGGAAATGGAAACCGACAGTAAAGTTTCATACAGTGATTTTCTCAATTTGGAAAAAAGCCCGTAAAAGTAAAACAATACAATGGCCGTGACGGTAACAATGGGCGCAATACTGGTATAGGTCTGAAAACTGCTGTGAAGTTCTAATCTAAACCTTATCAAAAACCCCAGAACAAAACCCATGTTTATTAGTAAAGCATCAACAACAATTTCCAGTATGGTAATAAAATTGCTTATCCTGTTGTTTCTCCTTCCCATATTTACCACCTGCTTATTTCCAAACTATTCTTTTTTATATATTTTTTGACAAAACATCAAAATATCCTTTAAAAAAGTTTAAAATTTACGTTAATTAAATATCGACCCGGCACCTTTATCCAGGTCGATATTTATAGCTTTTTAATATAGTGTTTTAAACCTATACCACAATAAATCAACCCATTCAAGCAATGCCCTCAAACAGCTACCCGGAGAATTCTTATTTGGTAAATACTCCAACACATTCACATCTGACCAGCGGAGATAATTACATGGAACCGGAATAATTTTATACTTCCAGTGTTGCTTTAAGGAATACACAGGCCTTTTCATGTGAACGGCACTAGTAACCAGTATAATCCTCCTGTAACGGATCCTGATCTTGAATCATACAGCATGGAAATGGTCACTAGTAACCAGTATAATCCTCCTGTAACCCATATCCTTTAGAACAGAACACGTTTTTACCGCATTCCCCCATGTGTTGTTGGAATGGGATTCAGTTACAATCCTGTTTTTATCAACACCCCACTCAAGCAAAACCTATTTTGCCACCTCTGCCTCAGAAGCCCCTATCTGCCCCAGTGCCTTACCTCCACTAAAACATACATCTTTACTGTATGTATATGCCGGTCCCATCCCCCAAATCCTTCCTGATTTTCTCGAAGCCGGCTGGCAAAACTGCCGGATTACCGTTTTGCAAACCCTGTTGGATGTTTTCTATGCCACTCCCAGGCGCTTTGTATTATTCGTTCCAAACTGGTTATTTCAGGCTCCCAACCGAGTTCTCGCTTGATTTTTTCAGCACTCGCGACCAGTATAGCAGGATCCCCAGGGCGCCTATTTCCAAATTTATACGGCACCTTCCGACCGGTCACCTTTTCGGCAGCTTTAATAACATCCAACACAGAAAATCCATTACCATTACCCAGGTTGAAACATGTAGTTTCTCCTCCATCTAAGAGATATTTTAAAGAAATAACATGGGCCCGAGCCAAATCATCTACATGGATATAATCCCTTACAGCAGTCCCATCCTTTGTAGGGTAATCTTTGCCAAATACAATAAGCTGTTCCCGCTGCCCTAATGCTGTTTTTAAAACTAAAGGTATCAAATGAGTTTCCGGTTCATGGTCCTCCCCTATATCCTCCCCCATATGTGCACCACAGGCATTAAAGTACCGGAGTGAAACAGATTTCAGATTGTAAGCCTTGTCATAAGCTGCTAAAGCCCGTTCTAAAATCACCTTGGTTTCGCCATAGGGATTTGTCGGATTAAGAGTATGTTCCTCATCTATTGGTACGTATTGCGGCTCACCGTACACTGCCGCACTGGATGAAAAGATAAAATATTTGATCCCCGTCTCCAAAACTACGCTTAATAAACTTAAACCACCAGCAACATTATTCTCGTAGTAGAGCTCTGGGTTTTCTACCGATTCCCCAACCTGACTGTTGGCTGCAAAGTGCAGCACTGCCGAAATCCCTTCTTCTTTTATAACCCTTCTTAACCTGTCCTTATCCCTAACATCACCCCTGACGAAGTTAAAACCTGAAACTGCTTCCCTATGCCCCCGTGATAGGTTGTCGTATATTACAACCTCATAACCTTCTGCAGCTAACTGCCTGGCTGTATGGCTACCAATATAGCCTGCACCACCTGTAACAAGGACTTTCAAAATTCTCACCCCTTAGAACAAGGTTTTAGCTTCACCAAAAACACACAAGCACGAATATCAATGCTGACCCCAGTATTCTCATTGCTAAGCTTCTCAGCACAGTCCATTTGAAATCTTCCTTTCACATAAACAACCAAGACACATCTACTGTTGCACTTGAATTTTTAGGCCGGTAATTGCTTTTGTCGAAAAAGTGTTTGTTCCCGTTTAGAGAATCGCCTCGCAGGGTTACAAATCAAGCAGAAGCTTTGCTACTTTTTCGACGCCTTTTCAAGAAAACGATGATATTTTTGGACAACGTCAGTATTTGACTCATCTCACTTCTGTAAAGAAGCATAACCATGAGCAGAGCTATTATAGAGCTTGTTATTTGGATAATTACATTCGTCATGAACGTATTCACAAAAGACTGGGCGACTAAAGCCAGGGTTGCTAGCGTAAACCTGTCCAGTGAATAATCTACGGGGTATAGCTTTTGAGAAATAAGAGTGCGCATATAGAAAAAGATGATATAAGATACACCTGTGGAGAACGCAGCTCCTTTTGCTCCATACACTGGAACCAAAAGTGTGTTACCTATTAGGTTAGTAATAGCCACTACTATAGAGATCCACAAATGCCAATGGGTTTTCTTTTTGAAATTTATCCCGCTGACGGTTGTTTCAGAGACTGTGTACATTACGGGGTTGAATATAAGAAAGGGCATAATGCTGGCAGCGCCTCTATACGAGCTTGCCAGTATAATGATGATTGCATCCTTGAAGAGGATCGCAAGAGAACCGACAATCATCATCAGGGCAGCGATCATGCTAAAGGCTTTTCGGTAAAGGCTTGTGTCATCAGGGTTCTTTTCGTAGGTCTCGTAAGCTGTCGGAGTCCAGAACGTAGTAAAACCAACCTGTAGAAGCATCAACACAGAGACAAGTTTGAATGCTGCAGCGTACAAACCAATTTCTTCAAAGGTAGAAAAACTTCTCAGGGCAAGTCTGTCCATAGACTGGAAGATCCATGTTATAAGAAAAGTTGGAACAAAGGGTAGACCATAGAGCAGTATATCCTTAACTTCTCTCGTAAATCCAAAAACAGGCCTCCAGAACTCTCTTTCCATTGAGACTGAAATTACTAATGTAACAAAATGCCCCACAAATATTCCTACAATAACTGCATAGAAATCTCTGGAAAAAAACAGCGCATAGGCAATAGTGGTTCCAGCGGTTATTGAAACGTTCACCACCCTTAGAGAAGAGAAGGCAATTCCTCTCTTTTTCATGCGAAGTACCAGGGTAGAAAATCTTTCCAGTACACCAACCACAAGTGTCAAAGCCAAAAGCACAATGGGAAGCAAAAAAGTCGTCTCACCAAACAGGAGATTTGAAGTCCAACGCCAAGAAATTATCAAAACAGCACTTATTACCAATGCCCAGAGAAGGGGTAATGATAATGATTCCCAGAGCAATTTTCTTCGCAAATTCTCTTCCTTTTCATAAAACATTCTTACAAAACTCTGGTCTGTACCCAATAAAGCAACTTGCATCAAAAGGCCGAAGGCCAGGGTGAACATAGAAGCCCTTCCTAATTCTTCTGGAAGGATCAGCCAGGTAGTAATAGGAGTTGCGATAAAAGAGACGAAGGCCGATAACCATGGCCCAGTGGAAAATTGAAGAAAGGACTTTATCAATCGTTCTGGTTTGGTGCTTGTCATGGTTTCACCTTCAAGAAAAATTTTATTGCTAAACGTAGCATTAACTGCTTCAAATGACGATTCTGAAAGCGTTTTGATTCTTAGCCCTTGAAGTAAAAGCTGGCACGGCGAGTCAGATCCAAAAATGAAAATTCGTTATTAATCACAATATTGTCCTTCCTAAGCGCTTCCTGAGATTAGTAAATAACACCTTCGTCCCGTCCTCATAATAACATTCGCTGATCTCAATCATTCCACTACCACAAACAACTATCGCGCTTCCCCCGCTGATTCGCCACAGCTTACCAGGCTGTCTGATTTCAAAAGCTACATCTTCGACTATTTTTGCCCTTTCAATGATTATTTTCTTATTGTCCATATACGTGTAAGCACCTAAATAAGGGCTACCTAATGCTCTTATAAAATTATAAATTGTTATTGCATCCTGATTCCAGTCAATCTCCATGTCAGAAATATCTCGCCATATACTATAAGTTGCCTTTGAGTGGTCTTGCGGAGTACCGTTTACATTTCCTCTGCGTAAGAGCTCAAGAAATTCTCCTAGAGAATCTGCGTATCCTTGTGCTATCATTTCGATTACATCACCTATATACATATCATCGTCCACAAAGAAACGCTTCTGCATTATTATGTCACCGGTATCCATCTCATCTTCAGCAAAGAGAACAGAAAACCCGACTTCTTTTTCTCCACGGATGATTGCTGTTGGTAATGGAGCAAATCCCCTAAACCTTGGTAGTAACGAATCGTGATAGACAATCATTTTTGTATCAAGGTATTGATTGATTACGGTCGGGAGCAAGAATCTCCATCCGACTAGGATTATGTGCGTTATTTTCATACTCTCTATGGTAGGAAGTAAACTGCTTCTTAGTGTTTTCCATTCAAAGAAAGGAACATTGTTTTTGTGACATAATTCGGCGATTGCATCGTAGTAGTTTTCTCTGACAAAAGTCTCTTTGAAAGAGCACACTGCACCTAGATCATCCAAAAAACACGTTACGAACTTTTGAAGAACTTTGAAACCTTTCTTTGTAGCACCAAAGAGAAAGATCTTCAACTTAATCTCCCCCCGCTTCTATACCATTTCCATATGTACTTAATTACTCTATCAATATCATTAGCTTCAATACTATAGTATATCGGCAATCTCAACAGCCTTCTGCTAAGGTTTTCAGTAATCGGCAGGGAGACGCTGCCATACTTGTTACGATAGAATTCTGAAGTGTGTAAAGGAATATAGTGGAAAACAGCATGAACACCGTTTTCTTTTAGGTATTTCATCAGAGCATCTCTCTCTTCTTCGGTATTGAGTAAGATATAGAACATATGGTAATTTGGTTCTGCAAAGTCGTTGATTATCAAAAGCCTCAGTAGCCCTTTATCCTGAAGTTCCTTCAGCCCGTCATAATACGCATTGTATATCTGTTTTCGCTTTTCCTGAATCTCATCCATGTGTTCAAGTTGACACCAAAGAATAGCTGCGTTTAAATCTGAGGGAAGATAACTTGAACCTATGTCCACCCAAGTGTATTTATCTACCTCTCCACGTAAGAATCTGCTCCTGTTGGTGCCTTTTTCCCTAATTATCTCAGCCCTCCCTTTGAATCGTGGATCATTAATGACGATTGCTCCTCCTTCACCCATTGAGTAATTCTTCGTTTCGTGGAAACTATAACAACCTAGGTGTCCTATAGTACCGAGGTAACGTCCTTTGTATTTCGCGTTTACCCCCTGCGCTGCATCTTCTATCACAAAAATGTTATACTTTTCCGCGATTTCCATTATTTTGTCCATGTCGCATGCAACTCCTGCGTAGTGCACGGGAACTATTGCTTTGGTACGTTCATTAATTAACTGCTCAATTCTCGCTTCATCCATGTTAAGGTTGTCTTCTCGTATTTCACAAAAAACTGGCTTTGCTCCTCGGAGAACGAAAGCGTTAGCCGTTGAGACAAACGTGTATGACGGCATGATTACTTCGTCTCCGGACTTTACATCAATTAAGAGAGCAGCTAGCTCAAGAGCATGTGTTCCTGAAGTTGTGAGAAGTACTTTGTTTGCTCCAAATTTTCTCTCCATAAACTCACTACAAAGCTTTGTATATTTTCCATCGCCAGATATCTTTCCATTTTCAAAAGCGTCCCTTATATAATCTAGCTCCTTACCAAACAGGTTTTGCTTATTGAAAGGTATCATCATTCCAGATCCTCTCCTAATCTAGCCAATCTTTCGAGATACTTACCATAATCAGTGTTAGCCATCTTCTTCGCGATATCCAGTAAATCTCGCCTCTTAATATAACCCATCCTATAGGCAATTTCCTCAATACATCCAATGTAAAGCCCTTGCCTCTTTTGAATTGTTCCAACAAAATTTGAAGCTTCGAGTAATCCATCATAAGTGCCTGTATCAAGCCAGGCGAATCCTCGACCAAGTACGTGAACCTTAAGCTTCCCCATTTTCAGGTATTCTCTGTTCAAATCGGTTATTTCAAGCTCCCTTCTTAATGAAGGCTTCAAAGTCTTGGCGAGTTGTACCACCATTTCATCATAGAAATACAACCCCGGGACAACATAGTTTGACTTTGGCTTAGCAGGCTTTTCCTCTAGGGAAATAACATTTCCCTCTTCGTCAAATTCCACGACGCCAAATTCCTGAGGATTCTTCACGTAGTATGCGAATATGACAGCTCCTTCTTTCAAAGAAGCTGCTTCTTGCAAAACAGGAGAGAATCCTTGACCATAGAACACATTATCACCAAGAATGAGACAAACCTTGCTACCCGAAATAAACTTTTCCCCAACGATAAATGCATCAGCAAGACCGCGGGGTTTTTCCTGAACCTCATAAGTAATGGATAATCCTATTTGATTACCATCACCAAAGAGACCTCTGTATAAGTCAATGTGTTCCGGCGTCGAGATGATCAATATCTCACGTATCCCGGCAAGCATAAGAACAGATAAAGGATAATAGATCATAGGCTTATCATAAATGGGAAGTAATTGTTTGGAGATGACTTTGGTCATAGGGTACAGTCTAGTACCCCTACCGCCAGCAAGGATAATTCCCTTCATGCACTTGTCCCCCCATTTCAGCTTCTGGATGCATACCATTTATCCATGAATTCTCTGTATTCCTTGTCCTCGTCGATGATTCTTTGCCACCATTTCTGGTTATCCAGATACCACTGAATCGTGTAATCAAGCTTTTCTTCGAATGTGCCTTCTTGAGTGAATCCAAGCTCGGTTCGGATCTTTGAATCGTCCAGTGAATACCGTCTATCATGGCCTGGCCGATCCTGGACATGCTTGATTAGACTCTTAGGCTTACCTAATTTCTGAAGTATGCGGCGAACTACTTCGATGTTCTCCCTTTCGTTTCTACCTGCGATATTATATACTTCACCCGGTTCTGCCTTGTTTACCACAAGCTGTATGGCTTTAACCGTGTCTTCCACATAGAGCCAGTCTCTGATTTGTTTGCCATCACCATAAACTGGAAGAGGTTCATTTCTCAGTGCTTTGATTATCATTACCGGGATCAGCTTCTCCGGGTACTGATAAGGTCCGAAATTGTTCGACGGTCTGACAATGTTCACGGGCAACCCGTAGGTCTGGTTGTAGGCGTATACCAGCCTATCGGCTGCTGCCTTACTTGCTGAATAAGGATTCCTGGGGTTTATGGGATCAGTCTCAGTGAAACTCTTCTCTGTTGCCACACCGTAGACTTCATCAGTGGATATATGCACAAATTTCTTTAGGTTGGGGCACTTTCTGGCAGCATTTAAGAGAACATATGTTCCATAAACATCTGTCTTGATGAATTCATTTGGATTGAGAATGGACCGATCAACATGGGTCTCAGCAGCAAAGTTTACAACTATGTCACTTAAAGACATGAGTTCACTGACAATATAATGATCTATTATGTTTCCTATTACAACTGCAAGGCGAGATGGAGAAAGACCCATAGAACTAGAGCCAGAGAACACCTTTTCAACGTACGTGCATACTTTTCTCGTGTCAGTCAATAACAGACGAAACCCTTTGAGCTTGCGTTTTATACGCTCAATCTTGGTTTTAACATTTGGAATAGAATCGGCTAATTGGCCAGAGGAGTTTATCACTACTGGCAGTAGCTCTTTATGCATCTGAGGGTATATCACATTTTCATCTGATAAGTAACCTTCAAGATTAAACAGATTTCCAGCATAAGTCAAAGCATCAAGGACAACGATTCTTGCTGATTGATCTGTCTCAATAAGGTATCTAACATAATTGCTTCCAATAAATCCCAAACCACCGGTTACCATGTAAATCATCATATCCCCCCAATCTACGAGTCAAAGATCCTTTTCCATAATTTCACACAATTCTCTTCAGAAAAATACTCTTTTATGATCTCTCTATTTGCTATAGCTTTATCAGGTTCTATATAAAAGATATCATCGGAAGCTGCTCCAAGAATCTCATCTATATCAAAGACGGTAATCCCCATGTCCCGCAACCAGGAGTAAGTCGTAACTTCCTGCCGCAAAAAGACTTTTTTCCCTAGATACAACAAAGCAACTATGTTTCCGACCGCTTGCTGCCGTTTATGATTCATTATAGCAGCATCTACGGTGTTGAGTACCTTAGCATAGTCTTCGGGTTTCATATATTCTGTTAAAGGTTCAAACCTTGATCCAAGCTTTGTTTTTCCATATTCGATTACCTTTTTAGCGTATTCCATGTCTCCATAAGACAGGGGGCAAAGGACGTTGAATTCCTTATTCGAAAGTTTAGTTAGAAAGTCAATTGCTTCAAAATGCTCGTTTGTCTTTGAAGCAGAATTACCAAGCAGAATTGTCGAAACTCGTCGTTCCTCCGGTTTTCGTTCAGCAATAACCCTATCAAGAAGCTTGAAATTAACGGGAAGAGGGTAAAAAGCTTTATACAATCGTGAATTAGTAGCGTAATTCTCTTTCACGACCGCATAATCCCCAGGCACCAATGCAATTATCCCTTCTATTTTCTTTATAAGTTTACTCTTAATTCCCCTTTTCAGTCTTGCTTTAAGCCCGCCATCAGGAAATAAGAGATCATTATACAGATCGCCTCCCCAGAGGACCCATCTACTCTTTCTTGCAATTCGTGATTGCACCGCGTATAATAGCTGAATTTTCGGGAACCACAAGCCATGAAAAATGATGATATCCGCCTGTTTCCCTTCTGATTGAAACAGCTTTAGCTTTTCAAGACTTCCGAGTCTATCATTTGAAAAGCGAATTGTTATATCGGCACATTCTTCAACGCTGAAAGCCCTATTCCCCTGGAAAAGAAAGACATGGTGCACTCCTTCCCTTAATTCTGGGTGCTGAGCAACAAGTTTGTAAAACTCTCTCTCATAGAAATGCTGCCCGAGAATATGTAAGATACGTCTGTCCGCATTTGACAACATTTAAAACCCCCAAATCCTCAAAATAATTTATCTCTTCTCATTCAATTATAGATTTACATCTCCAAAGCATTTAGATATTTAAGTTTACTGCAGCATTCTCAGAAACTTAAACAATTCTAAGCTTGTAAGCTATACTCTGATTACCTGGAAACCATGAATACCGATCCTTAATATTTGGATGTGTATATTCGTAATATCCACTCAGGAAGAAAAACATAGTTCCGATGGACCCGGATTCACCTGAAACGCAAAATGCAAGCTCTTTTAAGAGAAATTATTGAGAAGGTCATTTTCATTCTTTTTCCAAAACTCGTACACTGGATATTTAATAGTCTTATTCAGTTCCGAGAGATTCGATTTATTACTATCACTTTGTTCAACATCAATATGCACCTTGAGTCCAAAATATCGTTTAGAAAGCTCTCTACATAATTTGCTGTGTCTTGCGGTGTGGGAAACATGATCTGTCTACTTGTATTGGCTTCTCTGAAGCAAGATATTCGTATACTTTTCATTATTCCTGCTCCTTCTTGAGGATTGCTCCCGGTCTAAGCCAGTGTAATATAGTAGTAACAACATTAGCTCAAGATTGCTCATGCGGCCTTGTGTCAATTGACTTAGTAGTTTAGGATCATCTATACCATTGATAATGGCTTCGAGCATAGAACGTGCTGAAACCCCAAGGATATCACTTGCTACTGATGAGAGCTTAATGTTTGCGCCTTCCAGAACTTTTTGCATACGGTTTATTTCACGTGATCTTTCTTGAATTAGTTTTTTACGATAATGTGCCAGTTCACGAAGTTCTCTTTGTTCACGGGAGGGGATATAACTACCTTTTAAGAGACCATGCCGTAGAATGTCAGCTATCCATTCAGCATCTTTAACATCGCTTTTATGCCCGAGTACCACCTTTATATGTTTGGTATTGACAACGAGGATTTCAATTTATTCAGATTCGAGGAGGTTATAGATACGCTTCCAGTATACACCGGTGCTTTCCAGTCTACAAGAACAATAATGTCATTAGTCATGGTGCCGAAAGTTTTGATTTCTTTCCCATCCGAGAGTAATGATACAGGCAGTAACACTTTTTTTGTGTACATCCAGGCCGCAACAGTGTTCATAGAGTATTTCCATATCAATTCTCTCCTTCTGTGGCTTTAGATTTTAGGAGCAACTGGTGCAACAACCTATTTTGAAAAATATTCTACCCTACCCTGCGTATCTCTATATAGGAGCGACAATTTGTGGTGCACCAGGTTGCTGGGGTCCGGCTAAGAGTCGGACTTTAAAGCACCAAGGTAGCTCGACCTCATTTCACCAGCCGCAGGAAATATATTCTACAAAAAGTGGTTTTCATCCTCCCTGATAGTGCCGTGTTAACGGCATGAATTTCTAAAAGTATTTACCGCTGTAAATTAAAGGCTCTTATACCGACCCTGCTGCTAACTGGGGATGGGATAGTTGCCATGAACAATGGTTCTACGGGTACACTTTATACTCTATCATCTCAGTTAATAGCCCTAATGACCCTCCCAATCTTTCTATCCCTGGTCTAGGCCTCTAGACATAATAGCGTGACTTTTGTCTTCTCCTGGGTCGAAATGCTCAACCTTTATCCTGAATTTGATTTCTCTAAAGCTATCCTGGATTCCGCTCATGATGTATACGCTATTTACCACCTGTTAAAAGCTAATAATACTGAACCGGTGATTGAACTACTTCTTCCTGAGTTCTTCACCAACAATGTCTCTTTTTACATATTATGGGCGTGCACCGATAAGTGAGATGAGTTTCATCTGTGACTCCTTTCCTCCAGCACTTTCTCCAGGAAATCCTTGAGTTTTCTCATTTTAACTGACCAATCCAGATTCGCTTCGGCATACCTTCTCATCTTTTGTGGATGTTCGGGATCAGAGTAGACTCTCTTTGCGAATTCAATAACTTCAGAAATATCAATCGAACTTTCATTAGACAAAACTTTCAATCTGTACGGGAAACTGTAAGGAAAATCATCATCATAAGCGCTACAAGTGAAGGGAATTCCTCTGGCACAATACTCTCTTGATTTCAGAGGAGACCCTGCACCTGCTCGATGAATGGCAAGACTCCCTATCCCAATATGGCATTTATCAAACAGTTCATCAAGCTCTACTCCTGTCTTGAACCCGTGAAAAACGACCCGATCCCCAAGTTTCAGATCATTCGTAATCTTCTTCAGGTTAGGAACCTCAGATCCGTCACCAACTATATGCAATGTTACCTCTGTTTTCCCATTATATTTTGCCAGTCCCTTAATTAAACGATCAAGACCATGCCACTTCGCCACTTGAGCTACACAGAGAAGGTCTAACCTCTTGCCATCAAAATCCGGCGGAGTTCTCTGGGGTACTGATGATACATCAATGCCATTGGGATTAGTTAGATGAAGTTTATCCCAAACTCCGGAAACAGCAATATAATGCCTTGTTATTTCCTCCGTCACTCCTACTATTCCATCGCACTGTTTTAGAATGCCCGGTAGGAATAACCGACTCATCAAAAGGTTCATCCTTGAACCCCGTATTCTCGCCTCATTTTCTGCAATTGACTGGATTTCAAACACAATTCCTGCTCTTCGTTCTCTTTTCATTGCTTTAAGAAGAAACGGCGAGGGAACCACTCCACGACAATAAAGAATGTCACATGTTTGAGCATTCTCAGCAATAGCGTTTGCAAAATCCCGGGTAAACTGAATTTTTTCTCTAGTAGACCTAAAGGGTGGAACAATGGCTTTGTAGAACTGCACATCAAGTTCTCCAGGAAACTCGATTTTCTCTCTAGACAACATCACCAATTGTGCATCAACTCCCTTTTGTTTCAAAGCTCTAATCTGAGCCATTATTTTCTTGGACACACCGCTCTTTTTATTGTTGTCGTACACCGCAATATAGATTACTTTCACTTTCATCTCTACTCCTTGCTGTCAGTAGTTTTTAGTGATGCTTTTATCATCTTATTGAATCGAACAACCTGATTAATCCTTTAAACTTGTCAGAAAGGTTTTAGTATTATATACAAAAACGCAAGAAAATTACTAATAAGCCAAAAAGGTATATACTTATGTATCTTTACACTGCTAGAATCTGATATGACCAGTAATAAACCGAAGACAAGCAGAATCTCTAATGGCAGACGGTTTCTCGTTTGCCAATTACCGAACTTTGATGAATACATAAGCAATGCGAATAAATAAGAAGTCAAAGTTAGCAAAACCAACCATTTCTTCGCACCAAGATCTGTAATTCTCTTAGTAAAAACTATGAAGAATATTAGCGGGAGAACAATCCAGTATCTATATAAGTCCTTGAAGATGTTCAAAACTACTTTCAATATGTTAGACTCATAAAAACCCGTTGAAAAGCCCCCTAGATTGAGGTACATTCCCTTTAAATAGCTTCTTCCCAGAAATGTAATTGGACCTCTCCCTATAGCTCTTAATGCTGCTACTCTAACAAGTTCATTCTTGTCTGCAGAATATGCTTGAGTTACGCTCATAACAGCCTCCTCACCCAGTATTGTCAAACTGGAAACATACTCCATGTCTCTACCTGTCAAAACCACCAATGGTCTTACAAAGCGTATTGGAGCAACAATGAGAACAAAAAAATAAGCTACCATAACGAAGACAGCAAAGAGCCAGAGTCTTTTTTTCACAAGAAAGCTGAGGAATAGGGTAACAACAAAGGTCATAGAAAGTAAGTAGACAAAGCTAGTGCGGAAAAAATATAGCGAGAAGCCACTGAACAGAAACAATGTAATTCCTTTCAGACCAAAACCACGGCACAAAAAATTTACCATACAAATCAGAAAAAGAACTGTGAAAAATGTGATAAAAGTATCCCGAGTTGTAGCTAACGCTACAAGTGGTACGGAAGGATTGAAAATTACCAAATACCAGAATAAAGACGGTACCTCCAATCCAAAAAGCTTTCTTGACCAAATTACAAGCACTGTAAACAAAGCTCCAAAAAGTACGAAGTTAAGCAGAGTTGCAGAAAACACATAGAGAAACCAGTTCCCAAAACTTGTGATATACAGTAATGAAAGAACTAAAATGTACCCCCAATACTGGTAGTCTCGTTCGATCAGTAACATAAGATTCCCTGCAGTTCTTTCTCCATAAAGCAGGTAGGACTGTGCATCAGAAATGTCCGCAAAGGGAACAGGGTTATCGAAGTTAAGAAGAAGATTTAACAAAGTCAAGCAAAGACCGGCCACCAAAAACAGTAAAATAATTGCATGAACTTTCCCATACTTCATTTGAAGCCTCAAGTTAATAACAAACACCAGTAAATAAAGTGCAATCGAAATCATCCAACTACTCCACTCCCACTGTATGTTTTTGTTAAGGAGTACCCTCCTCTAGTACCTAATTTCGTAAATTCTCGATTGTATTTTTCAGCTGAGCCCCTTTCACTTCGCGTTTTCTCCATACGAAAGGTTGGACGTTTTCATTGTGTGCTTCATTGAATTGTCTGTTTTCTCGCTCAATTCCTCCTCGTGTTGAACACTCACCCTCGCAAGGACTTTTCGGCTGAAAATCCCAAACCAGATTTCCACCAATTTCAACTAACGGACCGTGGTGGGAGTATAGCGAAAGGCCACATAGAGATGATTCTGTGTCAACTCGCCAGACACTTATGAATGCTGTGATTGACCACAATCACGTGTATCTGGGTTTGTTGGGGGGTATTCTTGAACGACTTGATCCATAAACTCCAGAACGTCGGTCTTCTTTTTACTGCTCGTTGTCTTTACGTGAATTGTTCTAACTCGGCTAACAGATTCATCATTCCATGTCGGTTGTAGGTGCTCTGCAATCTTCGAACCACCTGCGTTTCGTGTCTGAATATACCCAATTTTTCGGTCCAACACCTGGATGGTTGGCTTTTCGTCTACAGAGGTGTTCTTGTTGACCCATTTGCTGTATATCCTAATACCAGTATATGCACTACATCTGTATTCCTTATGGGGCTATTTTTACAGGAACTTTTTTTATCCTCGCCACCAGCATTCCCCAGAGATTTTTGGTTGAGAGGAACGTATGAAATATGTCTGGCTTGAACTCTCTGGTTATTTTGGAAAGTTTTCTGAATCTTTTTAAGGGTGTGCATTTAGTTGAATTGGTGCAATAGATCTTTATACCCGAACCGTCAAGCATATGCTCATAATGATTCATGGAAGCTAATCTGTAACAATGAGAAACTCATACCCATTCTTCGTGGTCGCCAGGACTGCGTATATTAACTGCCTCTCGGCTTCACCAGAGGCAAGACTACCGGTGTAGTATAAGACTCTTTTCTCAAAAAAACACCTGCCTTCAAAAAAGGTTTCTATGCTTGTTAGCTAAATCAACCCCATGCCTTTGAAAAGAACAGGGATAACGTTGTCCACATGGTATTTATTTGACTCTTCAATGCAGTTGCAGCACATTTTCATGATAACTTTTATTCTTTAGTACATGTATTCTTTAGTACATGCTCCACTCTTCTAATAATTCATCTGAGGTTTTATTTTCGAGAAAAAATAAACCAGTTATCCAATCATGAACTAGGATCAGAACAATTCCCTCACTCTTGCAACCATTGAAGAAACTTTTCTCTCTGACAGTCTCGCTCTGGAATACATCAAATCACTTCTTTCTTAGCTATTTTGCTCTCATATAAGCCAATCAAACGATGGTAATTACCAGAACAATCGATGCTCACCGAAGCTGGGTTGACCTCCATATGGAGTGCTTTCTTGATGTTTGATAGCAGGTCTTGCGCATCTCCTGTCTTGAAGGTGAGTACGCCTTTAGGTCTTCTGACGCAATCACTTGCAATAACTGGCTTTCCAAGCATGAGAGCTTCCTTCACGGACAAAGGATCACCATCTGATCTGTTAGCTCTCACGAATGCATCACTCATTGCAATAATCTCAACAAACCAAACCGCTCTATCAATTATCAAAATCCGTCCATAATCTATGTCGTACCTGTCAATAAGCTCATATATGTAACCTCTGCCGTATTCATCAAGCCCCGGGACACAAACACAAAGCTTTGTATTCTCCTCCTTATAGAGCTTAGAAAAAGCCTCTAGCATTGTATCTATTCCATATATGTCTCTTTCATGTTCAATTACAACTCTCCAAGCATTGAAACTTATAACCCTTCCTTGGGAAAAAAACTCTCTCTCTCTCTCGTCAAGGGGTGAAAAAAGATGTCGTTCCTCTTCTGTAAATCTGAGAAATGGGGAAATGGTTATTACATCGGTGCTTCTGAAACGTTTTACTTTATCTTTTATCTCATCGTTCACACATATGATATAGTTGGGGACGCCAAAAACAATTTTACCCGCTGCAGGAATTTCTCTCAGACTGTGAAGAGTAAGCAACACGTTCTTCTTCATCAGCTTTCGCAGGGCTAAAAAGTAAGGCCAAGCAACCCTAAATGCCTTAAAGCTGTGCACGTGAATTATATTAGATTTTAGAGAAGACCTCAGTATTTTGAACACATTCTTGATGGTAGGCTCCAAAACCACAACCTCTATTCCATCAGCCTTTAATGCACTCAGAAGTCTTAAGGTATGCATAGTAACGCCACCCACTGGAGGAGGAATCCTTGACAGTAATAATATTTTCATGTCTTGCCCCTCCGGTGCAAACTTACTTCAATAGCAACACAACTAACAGTAACAATCTCTTCAAAATTCATTGGCATAGATATGTCCTTTATGGAATTAAACATATGTACGTATTCATTCACAAACCCCTTATCCTGCTCTATTTTTCTCATGGTCTTCTTTTTGGCTCCATAGATCTCAGCTTTGACGAAGTTGTGGATCTTTCCGACTTCTCCGTTGCAAAAGACAAGAATTTCCTCTTTGGGATAGTTCTTTGAGCCCATGGAGGAGTAGATTATGTTTGCCACCGAACCGTTCTGGAATGCCAGGTTTATGCTGACATTATCGTTTCCGTCGTATTGGCCTTGTGTTGTGTCCAGGGCGGTAGCCTGTACGTTTTCTGGCAGCGATCCTGTAAGATAAACCGCCAGATCTATGAAATGACATACCTCTCCGATGATTCTTCCACCACCTACTTCCGGATCCTGTATCCAGTGAACTTTTGGAATATAACCAGCGTTTACCGTGTACTGAATAATACAGGGGTACTGATCTGTCTTCATGTTTTCTTTTATGAACCTTGTAAAGGATGAGTATCTTCTGTTGAATCCCACGAAGACATGCTGGTTGTTTCTTTCATAGGCTGCCTTTACTTCTTCAAGTTGCTCCATGGTTATGGCCAATGGCTTTTCCACATACACATGCTTGCCTGCATCGAGGGCTTCAACCACGAATTTTGCATGGGTATTGTGCGGGGTGGCCACCACTATGAGATCGATATCTTTGTCCTCCAAAAGTTTCCTGTAGTCCGTTGTTGCATATTTGAAGGGAGTTCTTTTTGTAGTTATACCTGCTGAAGTCCCGGAGGTTGTTGCTAAGCCAATAAATTGAAAGTCTGGAATTTTTGACATATTGGGTATGATTACTGACCTTGTGAAGTTACCCGCACCGATGAAACCGACTCCTATCTTCCCCTCCACTTTTTTAAAATTTTTCTTTATGTTGATTGTTCTGTCAGTTTTCCCTTCCCAGGAGGGGTATTTTATGAGAACGCCGAGGTATTTTTCATTGTTGGGATTTTCGGTAATAAGCTCATAGGCTTTCTCAGCTGCCGAGATCTCGAATTCATGGGTTATGAGCTCTTTCACAGAGATCCTTCCAGAATGGATCATGCGAATGAACTCTCCCATGTTCCGTTTTTCTGTCCATTTGACGTAACCGATGGGGTAATCAATTCCCTTTTCTTCGTAGTTTGCGTCATATCTTCCGGGGCCATAAGACCTCGATAGCTTGAACGTCAACTCTTTCTGGTAGAACGGCCTTCGGGGTATGTCCATTCCTGTTACTCCAACCATAGAGATCGTTGCCCTGTCGCGTGCAATCTCAGCAGCGAGTTCAACAGGTTGATTGGAATTTGTCGCGGCAGTTATGATCACCGCGTCGCAACCATGTTTTGTAAGATTCATAACTTCATTCACAACATTATCAGAACTGCTGTTAATGAAGGCATCCACGTATCCGTCAGTTAATTCTTTCTTTGCATCGTCTATGTCAAGGCCTATAACTCTGCAGCCAGCAGCCTTTAAGATTCTGACGGCGATCTGCCCCAGTAAACCAAGCCCTATGACGGCAACCCAGTCGCCAAAGCTTACTTCTGCCTGGCGTATACCTTGCATTGCTATCGCGCCCAAAGCGATAAAGGCCGCTTCACGAGTGTCAGCAAAACCATGTGGAAGCTTCACGGCAAGATTCTTCGGCACGAAGCAGATCTCTGAATGATTGGCAGTCTGCCCAGCACAGGCAACAAAATCACCAACAGAAAAGTCAGTTACGGTAGAGCTGACTTCTATAACTTTACCCACCATGCTGTAACCCAGTGGCAAGGGCTCATCAAGCTTGTTTAAGGCTGTCTTTAATGTCGTCAGAATACCATCGGTTTTCATTTTATCAAGAACCTTTTTTACTTGATCAGGGCGTTCCTTAATTTTGCCGATAATGCTCTTTTTGCCAAAATCTATAAGCATTCTCTCTGTACCCGCAGAAACCATTGAATAAAGTGTCTCTACCAGTACTCCATTTTTCTTGCACGCTGGGGCCGGAACATCCATCACGAAAGGTCTACCTGTTTTTACATCCATGAAAAGCTGTTTCATCTCATTTCACCCACCGTATCAAAATAAGGTTTAGTTTGTATCAGGTGTTTCAGCCCATCTTTAAACTGATTATGTGCCACTGTGTAGACAAGGTAGTCAGCACTCTCAACAAGTTCTTCAAGACTTACATTCTGAATACCGTCGACCCGTGCCTGTGAGATATTGGGCTCACATGCAATTATATTATAACCCAAGGCCTGAAGTTGTTTTGCAATTTCAACAGATGGGCTTTCCCTTATATCATCAATGTTGGGTTTGTATGAAAGGCCAAGGATGCCGATGGTTACCTTCTTTTCACCAAATCTTTTCTTCACATCCTCTACAACTTTCTTCACGACCCACTTTGGTTTGTATTCGTTAATCTCTCTTGCCGTTTCGATAAGTCTTGCTGTCTGAGGGAATTTTCCCACTATAAACCATGGATCGACAGCAAGGCAATGTCCTCCAACGCCCGGACCGGGGTTAAGGATATTGACTCTGGGATGTTTGTTGGCCAGTGAAATCAGTTCCCAGACGTCTATACCGAGCTCATCACAGATCAGGCTGAGTTCGTTGGCAAAGGCAATGTTGATATCTCTGTATGTGTTTTCCACCAGCTTGCACATCTCTGCAGTCACGGTGTCCGTTATGTAGATGTTTCCGCCTGTCACGATCGAGGAATACAACAATTTGGCCATTTTCCCTGCCTTTTTGTTTGAGGCTCCTATTATTCGGTCGTTGTTGGCAAGTTCATACAGTATTCTCCCTGGAAGGACCCTCTCAGGACAGTGGGCAATGTAGAAATCTTCGTTCATTCTCAAACCTGATTCTTCTTCAAGGATTTTTCCCATGACATTTTCTGTTGTTCCTGGAGGTACAGTAGATTCAAGTATAACGAGGTTTCCTTCCCGTAGAACCCGTCCTACACTCTTTGATGCGCTTTCAATATAGGAGAGATTAGCTGTTTTTTCCTGACTATTTTCTTTGAATGGTGTTGGAACGCAGATTATAAATACATCGGATTCGGTCAATTCTCTTGTCGGAATAAGATTCCCAGAATCCAAAACGCTCTTGAAAAGTCCCTGGAGATCGGGTTCAACGATGTGAACCTTCCCTGATTTCAGGGTGTCGATAACTTTTGCGTTGACATCACAGCCCATGACCCTGTAACCCGCTGCAGCGAACATTGTCGCTGTTGGAAGGCCTATGTAGCCCATGCCTACGACTGTGATTTTTATCTTATGCCTGTCTTGAAAACCATCCATCGTACTTCTCCTTCCTTTTCACTCAAAAGAAAACCGAGTCTCTATAACAAGATCTTTTTTCCTTTGTTTGCTTGAACAGATAACGATTGTCTTTTTTGACGATTTATGCCCATACATCTTTGAAAACGGTGTCTCAACGATCTCTGTTTTCATCGGCTCAGAGGCTTTGACAATAATCCTGGTACGATCGACTCCATTGGATGTCAAGACGTACTCTTTATTGTTGGGTATTCTGGGCTGTATCTCCGGATCGAGATGCCAGTAGACTTTTGCTGAACCTTTACCGCTACCCTTGAGTATGTCAATGACTTTCATTTTCTTCATAGTCCTGTCGAGAGTTACCTGCCTTATGTGCAGCACCCCGTATCTTTTATATCCATTGTGAATTCCGGTAAATAAAATGTCTTTATCTGATTCATCTATGTTCCATTCAACTACCCTGGCGGGATGTAACCATCTAAAGGTTGACAGTTGTTTAGATTGATCCATCTCGTTAAACTCAAGTGTATTGTGTGCAGCTGTGCTGCGGAAGTACCTTCTGTCTTCTGCAACATTATTGTATCTGAACGTACCACTGTCTATAAGAATCGGTTGCCCTGCGATTGTGAGTTCAATATGAAAAAGATCGGCGTGTGCGTGCCACTTGTGGGGGCCAAACTTAATCAGAAACCAACTGTCTTTTCTACTCCAGCCCGTGCGATACGTGTAAAAGCCCCCCTCAGGAAAAACGAAGCTTTTATCAGGTTCAACAGCCCTTAGACCTTCCCAAGTATTCCGCACACTGGGGATGAAAAGTTCTGATTCGGGTGCAAGTTCGCCCGCAGCGAATTTCATTTGCCCATCTTGCATTATGGCTGCCACGGTTGAAAGAACAGACAGATAATCCTTTTCCAAGGCATCGTCGTGCAATCTGATTACGCATCCAAGGTCATCATCACCTATGGATGGCCAACTTCCATCAGGTTTTCGAAGGGCCATCAAGAATCTACCCGCCTTATCAAGGATAGGAGTTTCAACATCGAGAAAAAGGTTTGCAATAATGACAAACTCCAATGAGAATTTGTGGTACCTTACCGACTGTTCCACGTTGACACCATCTGAATAGAACTGCCGGGCTATTTCCTTTTCCAGGAGTTTGCACAGCTTCTTGCTCTTACCGCTTTCAAAGACCTTTGCCAGGAGTGCCAGAGCAGTGAGTTCACCCAAATAATGGTTGTTTCTGATAGCACCTTTTGAAAGCCAGAGCATTCTTTTCAGGTATACATAATGCTGATGAAGATAGGGCACAAGTCTTCGATCTTCTGTCGCACTGTATATGAGTAGCAGGTTGATTGCTCTGATAGCAACATCTAGAGCAACGGCCCAGGCAAGACCGTTAGGATATGGGTTTTGATCGAGCCAAGTTATTATCTTATCAGTAGCGATTCTTTCCTTTCTTTCTCTCTTTGCCTGAATAACAGCCGGCAGCCACTGCCAACCCCTTGCTATCTCCCAGAAATCTTTTGGATCAAATCCCTTCCAGGAAACTTTCCAGAAGGGGATGCCTGCAGCCGGGTCAATCATTTCTTTACGGGTTATACCGAATATGTTATATGAATTATTTTCAAGGTTTTCTGAATAATGTACAAAGAATTGTTCTTGTTCTGATATTTTTAATGGTCTACTTATATGACCGGTACGCGTATTTCTTGCACTGAGCAAGACTCTGTATAATCCTGACTTCCTGAGCAGTCGGTCAACGGCTTTGATGGCAACCGTACGAAACATGGTGTTATAGCTCCGGAGTATGCTTGCAAATGATAGGGCAAGCATTTGATATCTCATTGTAAGTTCTTATGGAGTTGTTACATTTAACTGTATCTACGAACCCGACCCTATCATTATCCAGGTGCCTTCGAAATTCTTGAAGCATGAATCGGTTTTTCACGTTTTCTCCCCCCGAATTTGCAGCTATTTAAGCGTAATAATCTAGATGCTCATTTTACTCCTCTTTTTTTATACTCTTTTATTGCCTTTTGTAAAAGTCCTTCAAACTTGTCTGCAGTAACTCACTGACAGAGTGTTCTTCAATGTACTTACGACCGTGTTACTCAATTCTTTGCGTAACTCAGGATTCTCAAATATAAATTGAATCTTATCAGCTAACCCTTTGCACACGGGCAAAGCTGGAAGGAATCAACAACAAAACCAAACCACGAATATTTTATACTCAAATTAAACAGGCTTGCCCAAGAAAAACCCAACTCTTTACCAGTTGTTTTGGAGAAGAACCAAAAAACTAACTACCATTAACAGTTTTATACCAAGAAACCATCTTGTTTAAGCCGTACTCGATAGTATATTTCTGCTTAAAACCTTCTTTTCTAATTTTTTCTGCAAAATGTTCTGTAGAACTACAAAATTTTTTTATTTTTTCACTAGAAATTGGTATATCGTTACTCGTAAAATACGAAACAATATCAAACACTTTACCTCCTAATAAGCCAATAAAATAAGGAATATAAAAAGGTGGTTTGGTCTTATCTAAAGCTTTATAAATTAAATCAATTATCTCTTTTGTAGTCAGAATTGGATAGTCTGTATAATTATAGATTTCTAATCTTCTATTTTTGTTTTTCATATTGTTCCACGCAAAAATAACAGCTTCATAAAGGTTTTCAATATAAGCCATAGCTTTTTTGTTACTTCCTCGACCTACTTGTAAAAACCGATTTTTTGCGATTGAATCAATCAAATGATAAACATTTGCCCAATTGTTCTCACCATACACCACTACAGGTCTAATTATTAAAGCCTTGTTGAAACAATTACTTCTAACCCAATCACATATTAATTTCTCTGCAGTGAGTTTTGATTTGCCATAATCCGTATCCGGTTTAGGATTTTTTGTTTCATCTGATGGTAAATTTCTTTCTCCATATACAGCTACTGAACTAAAAAATATAAAATTTGAAATATTCAATTCTGAAGCTATATCCAATAAATTTTTTGTGCCTTTTACATTCGTTTCATAAAAATCTTTTTTATTTATTTTTAAACCCTTTTGGGGACCGACAGTAAATTCATGGTGTTTAGCAGCCAGATGAAAAATAATTTTGCATCCTTTCATTGCATTAAATACTTTATCCCTATCTAGAATATCTCCCACTATAAAATCATCGAAATCTTTGTTATTAAAATTGTTATTTATATCAATGCCATTAACTTTCCAGCCTTCTTTTTTTAGCTTTTTAGCAAAATATGAACCTATAAATCCCGATCCACCTGTAATAAGTGCTTTTTTGCTAATATTACCACCTCTTCCTCAAAAACTAATTTTAATTTCATTTAATTTATTAATCAATTGTTCAAACATTTTCTCCATATTATATTTTCTTATAACTTTTTCTTCTGCTTCAATAGCAAATTGTTTTAACTCCTGATAATTTTCTTTGATATAAAGAATTTTATCTTTCAACTCATCAGAATTTTCACTTTCAATCTTAAATGTTGAACGGAATTCACTTAATATTTTTTCTGCCTCCCCTTCCAACCCATATATGATTGGTTTTTGATAGAGAAGATACTCAAATATTTTTGAAGGTATAACCTTTTTAAAATATGGATTCTTCTTTAAATGAACAATCAATACATCAGACAAGTGATATATATATCCAATATCCTCTTTTCTAAAAGGCCCTTCTATTATAAGATTATTAATATTTTTCGATAGTTTTTTTATTTTTTCTACCTCTGATCCATCTCCAAATAAACATATTTTTATATTGTTTTTCAATTTCTTGGCTGTTTCTACTACAAAAGAGAGGTTTTGACAATACCCTATGTTTCCAATATAGCTGACTATAAAATCATCTTCTTTAATTTTGTGTTGTAAATCAAACCTTTTCAGGATATCTTTTCTTTCTATATGTGTCTTCTTTAAATCTGTCTCACTAATTCCATTAGGTACATAAAAAATGGGGCCTTTGAAATATTTGTTGATATGCTCTAAATATCCCTTACTTACTGTTACAATAGCACTAGAATTCTTATAAACGTTACTTTCCATTTTTTCAAAAATTTTATACAAAAAGTTTTCTTTACTTATTTTTTCAATTGCAACAAGTGTTTCCGGCCATAGATCTCTTATTTCTACTATTAAAGGAACACGTTTTATTTTTGAAATTATCACTCCAAGATTGGCTACAGGAAGGGGGGGAGAACTAACATAAATGAGATCATATTTTTGTGAATCAAAAAGCATTTTAAAAAATGTTTTTACAAAAAAAGTTACAAAGCTTATTCCTTTACCCAAGATATTATCTGCAATTTTTATACTTCTTGTTCGAACTAATTTTTCTTTATCTACTTTGTTATAATTTTTTATATTTAACTTTTCTTTTATGTTTTTATATCTATTTGGATAAGAAGTATATACCGTTATATCATGACCGGAACTAATCACAGTCTTTACAAATTGTTTGGCTCTAAATGAAGGAGCTCCTATATCCGGAGGGTAATACTGAGTAATGTATAATATTTTCATAAGCTTTCATTCTCCCTTTTGTGAATTTTAGAGCTATCTCGAAGTGCTCTACTACGCGTCTAATTTTTTGATTTCTCTACACATAGGGTGGCTTCGTTCTGATTGATGAAATCTACTCCGTCAATATTTTCCCTAATAGGGGTTTTTCTTTATAATTGTCATAGACTTCCTTCTATAAATCTCATTCGAATTCAATACACTCTTTATTGTTTTAACTTTGTATCCCGAATCTTTGCAAAATTTGATAAAATCATCAAATTTTTCATAAGTTTTGTCCAATCCGTAGTAGTGTCTGAATTTATAGTTCAACTTTATTCCATTTACTCGTGGTTGTTCCGAATCAATCTCCCACGGATGCATGTAAAATACGCAGATATCATGGTTAGAAAAATATTTTCTCACAAGTTTTTTGAAAAGACCTAAGGGAAATATTCGAAAATATCCGCCTCCTGAAATTGGTATCCGTATTCCATAGACTTTTACAAGCGGCATAGGGAATTCGGTAATACCGGATTCGTGCAAAAATACCTCAGATAATTTTTTGTCAGTTTCTATGTCTCCGTATCTATCATGTAATGCGAAGGGATTGAGACTGGAATCGTATTTGTAGCACAGATCTTTTAAAATGTATAACAGATCATCATTTATTGAAAAACTCGGTGCTCTGTAGCCGATTACTTCTTCGTCTGTAATTTCTTCAAGTATTTCCTTTGAGATTTTCAAATCATTGTACAGTTCCTCTTTACTTAATTTGTAATTCAATATATGGCCGTATCCGTGTGAGGCCACTTCATGACCGCTTCTGTGAATCTGTTTTACAAGTTCCGGTACTCTTTCAGCTATATTCCCCAGTATGAAAAAAGTAGCTTTTATACTATGTTTGTCAAGTAATTCTAATATTCTCTCAGTGTTTTCTTTTACCCTGAGCTCCTGTGTTGACCATGTTTCGGTCGGAAACTTGCTTCTTAGATTCTCAACTTGAAACCAATCTTCGATATCAAACGAAAAGCACACCGTTTTCTCCACTTTATATCAACTTGACCCCCATCTTCTTTATTTGTTTTGCGTTTTTTCTTGTGGGAAAGCTATAATAAGTAGCGCATGAGTTGTCATTCGGTTTAAGCGAGTCTTTCAGCTTATCAAAATTCAGTAGAAAATCTCTCACCATATTTGCTCCAAAATGCTTTGTCTTGATCATTACTTCGTGGACCGTTCTGATATTCGAAATATCAATGAATTCTTGCATTACTATATCGCCATTGTCCAATTCTTCATCCATTTTGTGAATTGTTATTCCAATCTTTTTATTTCCATCATGTATCTGCCAAAATACCGGCATCATGCCGCGGTATTTCGGCAGCGGACCACTATGGATATTATAGCAACCATATTTTGGCGCATCGAGTAATTTCTTTTTAAACTTCCGCGAAGCCGCAACGGAAAAGATAATGTCCTGCTGTCTGGAAAAGTCTAAGAATTCGTCTGAATGAAGTTTTTGAACATTGTAATAGGGAACGTTCATAAGAGCTGCATAATATTTTACAGTTCTGTAGCGCTTCAAAAGATATTGTATACCAAGTTTGAATGTTCCAAATAAACCATACGGAGAGAATACTTTCTTAAACAACTTTACCTTACTCGATTGGCCCAGTGGTTCCAGAGAAACGAGTCCTGTTATTTCAATTCCTGATTTTTTCAGTTCATCGCGATAGTTCTTAAATTCTTCCCAGAATTCTGCAACGTAAATGGGATCTTCCTGGGTTATAAAAAGCAGTTTCATCACACCGCTCCTCTTTTCCAAAATATCGCTTCTATTTTTGTTTTAAGATTATTTCGAGTCAAGGGGATACACTTGATTTTCATACCGCTAAAAAAACTACTTTACTTTTCTCTACAGGCCCCTTAATATCTGTGGTTAACAAAAGCATATAGGAAATTCTTCCCTTACGGTTCTATATCCGGACCGTATATCTGCCAATCTTTTATTGGTTCTTCTCAAAACAGTCGGTTAAGAGCTGGAAAATTGGAATCATCATGCCTGTTAATTTTTGTGTAAGGTTATTCCTTTTATCTCAATATACCCCTCATCATTCCCATTATGATCAAACCTCAAAATCTGCTTACCCGGTTCTATGTCTTTAGTGGTTAAAAACATAAACTCATATCTTTCGAATTCTTTGCTGAGTTTTATACCTGTCTTTTCAAGCTGTTCCCGGGTTCCATTTTGGCTGATTACATATACATCAAAGGTTTCATCTGAAACGGTGCCTCTGGCTTCAAAGGAAAGGGAATACAAGTGTCGGGGTTGTAAGTTCAGGTTTTGTCTCATGATGTAAGCCTCTTTTTTGCCTGAATTTGTTATTCTAATTATTTTTTCCCGGTCCTGTGCTTTTATTTGAACCTTCAAATTGTTTGCTATTCTGCAAAGGTCAGGGATATCATCTCCATCCGTATCAAAGGTTAGACCATTGTACAGAACAATATTATCTACCTCTTTGGCTGCTTTTTTATCATCAATGTTATCGTAGAGATACCGCATCTGCTGAATGCTGGTTAGGATTTCAGAGGTAAGGTTTAATTTTTCCCGTTCATACTTGGGTATGTTCATGTTTAGTTTTGTTATCGCCTTTTCCAGCTTCAGCCCTTTTTCCAAAAGAGGTGCTGCTTTCTGTTTTTTGCCTTTGAGAATATAGTGTTTTGCTATGTCTCTGTAGGCTCTGGTCAGGTATTCGTAGTAATCCGTTTTGAAGGGGTATAATTTACCTGCTTTTTCAAGGTATTTTAAGCCTTCATCGATTTTGCCGCGGGACAACAGGTAATCGGCATATCTCAGGTTTATTTTATCGTTGTATGGATCCAGTTTAAGAGCTGTTTTAAGTTCCTCTTCCGATTTCTTTAACATTTCTTCGGATTTGGTCTTTTGACCTATAACTTTGTAAATCTGGCTTAAGTCAACATGGTAAGAAGATGTTAAGGGATCAAACTTTGTTGCTTTTTCAAAGGCTTCTTTAGCTTTTATGATATCCTTCTGTTTTATATATGCAACGGCTTTTTGACCGTAATTATACCCTATTAATAATGATGTAGAAATTAAAATGAAAAGCAATGATAAACCAATACAGGCAAAATATTTTGTAATAATAGGTCTTTGATTATAATACTTTCTGCTTTTTTCAGATACTCTTTCCGCCGTATTTGTCATATTTAATATGTATATGGATTTGTTAAGGGCAAAAAGCTGCCACAGATAAAGGGATATTGCCCCAAGGGATAGATTAAAATCTATCCAGCTGTGGGCTCCAAGGGCAAAGGCTGAAAGGAATATTCCTAAAGATAATGTTCTGCTGTGAATGTCTCCCTGTTTGAAGTTTTTATAAGCTATAAATAAGAGTACAATCCATATCGCTATTAAAGCAATGAATCCTACTGTTCCTGTTTCTACCCATGTTTGGAAAAACTGACTGTGAACCTCGGTGCTCCAGTAGGGTGCTGACTGATATTTTGTAAAAAGGACTTCCCAGCCTCCTCCACCGGTACCAATAATGGGATAATCTCTTACTATTTTTAATGCATCTTTGTAAAATACAAATCTTTCTAACTGGCTTTTGCCTTCAAGATTTATTCTCTTTATTCTCTGAACCAGGTTTTCAGGTATAAACTTATATTTTAAAGTAATGTGTTTTATGTTATGAGGGCTATCTTTTTGAATTAAGTTTACATTTTCAAAGGTTGCCTTTGTGTTCTGGTAATAGTTAAAGAAAAGGATTTCTACTTTTTTTACCTTTTCAGGGGTTTTAAAGCTTAGCTTTTCACCTTCCTTTAAGTTCTTTTCGTGTTTAACCAGCAGGTTTTGTCTATTACCCTTTTCATCAACACTTCTAACAAGTATTCTCCATGCCCAGGGTTTGTCTTCCGGATTGGAAGATTTTATATCTACATCCAGTATGTATTCAGTATCGGGTTTTACTTCCACTTCCCTTACTAGGGTTTTCCAGCTGTCGGGCTCGTCAGCAGTATGCTGCAGTGTCAACGGCTCTTCTATATTGATAACAGCTATTACTCCAGTAATTAGAAGTAGTAAAATAGCCGCAGCAGCTATTATTTTTATTTTTCTGTTTAAATTAACAATATAATTTACTGGATAAATACCAGCTGTGGAAAGGATTATACCAATAAAAAACCACATCCATACAGCAGTTGAATTCTGGGCAGTAACACCCTTCCAGAATCCCGGAATGCATATGGCTGAGGATATTAAAACCACCATGAAGTATAAAATAGAGGTAAGTTTTTTCCCCTTAGGCAGTCCCAGGAAAAAGAGTATAAGGATAACAGGCAGGGTCAACCATGTTCCTCTGGAATAGGTAAATATGATTGTAAAAAAGAGTATGAAGTTAGAAGCTGAATATATATATTTATACCACTGTTTTTTTGACAATGCCTGCAGCGTAAAGGAGATTATAAGGGCTGCTGTAAGGTAGATTGCAAGGGAGTTGGGGTACTGGATGCTGGAGTTTATTCGGTTATTAACAAAAGCTCCGTTGTATGTAAAGGTTCCAGCAGCAGCGCCTATACCCAGTATCGCCACACCGAGGGCACTTGCCAGCATTATGTTTAGTATTATTTTAATGTCATTTTTGCTTTCAGCGATTTCACTTACTATCAGGTATACCATGAAGTAGTTTATGTATTTTAGCAGTTCACCCACAGCAAGGCGTATGTTTACTGCAGCAAACATGGATATAAAGTATGCTGCAACAAGGGCGAATGCGGCATAATCAAGGGGTGTTTTGAAGAAGGTGTAGTCTTTTTTAATTGATAGTTTGTATATGCACCAGAGGGCAAATATTATTCCTGTAAATATATGTGTTGGTAGGAGTTCTTTGTCGAAGAACAGGCCTCTGAAGTATGGGGGATAGAATAAGAGTAGTGCCAGCAGTGTAAATGTTATCCAGTATAAGGTTGTTTTATTTGTTTTTTGTTTTGAGTGCTTTTTTCTACCCATTGTGTTGCTCCTTTTATTTAAATTACTCATTAATTAACTATAGCGGCCGATTTGGATGATTGTTCTTCAGAGTTTTTCCAGAATTCTATGAAGAATACGGTGAAAACACCCACCATTATTCCCAGGACTCCCGCTATTGCTATGTTGAGTTTTTTGTTGGGAGATACAGGGTTTTCGGGTATTATTGCCGGGGATACTACCATGATGTTAGTTTCTCCTATTTCAGCTGATTGGGTGATTCGGGATTCCCGGTATTTTTGTAAGAATATGTTGTAGTTGTCCTTGGCCATACTGAGTTTTCTCTTAAGTTGTTCATATGTAATTTGTTTTTCTGCCAGTTCTGCCTGCAGGGTCTCCAGCTGTTTTTGAGTTTCCGTAATTTTCTGCTGAATGGCTTTTTTCAGGGCGGTTATTCTTGAAAGTTTAACATTGTAGTTGGTTATTGACTGCTGTAAATTTATATAAACAGGATTGATCTGCTCGCTTTCCATTTTTAGATTGCTTAAATCTGTTATATTCAAGTTTGTTTTCTCCTGTGCTATTCCCTGCATAAGGGGATCATCGGTGATTGATTTGGTAGTTATGAGAGTCCTCGGCTGGTTTTCAAGTTCTGCACGTGCTTTTGCCAGAGAAGCCCTGGTTTCCTGTTCATCTACTTCCAGGTTTACCAGCTGGGTTTTGAACTGTGTGAGCTGGCTTATCTTTGAGTTTATTTCCTGCTGAAGCTCGTTTACTCCCCTGGGTTGTGCCAGGAATGCCTTCAACTCCTGGGTTGCTCTGTCAAGGTTTTGCTTTTCTTCATCAAGCCTTTCTTTTAAAAACCAGGCTGATTTTTCTATCTGCTCTTTTGTTTTATCGGAAATAAAGTCTACGAATTTCTGGGTCAGGCTGTTTGCTATCTGTGCTGCAAGAGCTGGATCGGTGTTTCTAACTTTAATCTGAATCAGGTTTGTATCCCTGACTGCTTCTACCTCTATGGATTCTGATAGAGATCTGATGGTGTATTTTTCAGGGTCCAGTTTGAGTTCTTCTATTACCTGTTTTAGTATATGCGGGTTTTTCACCTGGGCCCTGTAGGTTTCCATGGTGAGCCGGGGATAGCTTGAAAGGGAGTCCAATAGAGCCTTGAAGGCATTTTCTTCTTCTACATTTAGATTATTGGGTGTTATTGCTGAAACCATCAAAGTTGTTGTTGCTTCATATTTAGGTGCAATAATGAAAAAACTAAAAATCCCTGCTACCAGCACGGCAAGGATGGTTATCCCGGCTATTATCTTTTTACCCCTTAAGAGGACTTCGATGAGTTCCCTCAGGTTGATTTCTTCTTCGTATACTTCCTGCCTTATCTGTTCCAATTCCTTTCCTCCTATCATACTCTCTGCCGAGTTTGTTTTAATGCATGGAGTTTGTCTCTTTTTTACAATTACTTTATTATTCAACATCATTTTGCAAATTCCTTCTTTTGAAAAGGAAAAATTTATTACAGGATTCCCCATTTCTTAAATGGCTCTGCACGGCGGCAGCGATGCCAGGGGTTTTAGAGAAGGAACACGCCATGGATTGGGAAAAGGAAGCAGCTAAAAATTGGTTATGTTGGCATGTATAAAAATTCAGCAGGGTAAAGTTTTACCCTGCTGTTTATATGATGAATGTGTATAAATCAGGTCTTGATGATAAGCAGCATCTCTTTCTACAACAAGGATGCCTATTCAGTGGTTAAGACTTTTTCTTTATTTTCTATCATTGATTTTACTGCATTTCATATCAATATTTTTTCTATTTTCATTGAAAAATCTAGACTTTAAAAATATTAGTATCGTTTTAGTATCGCTCTTTTCACTCATTGTTTATATTTTTTATAGTATCAATCATATCATTTTATAACCTTGGTTAAGTCCATTCTTGAATTGATAATTCGGTGAATTTCAATCGTATCTTCTAATACAACATAAAATACCAAATATTTGTCAACTACCATTCTTCGATAACGAAAGCTCATTACATCTACTGGATATTCTTCATACATAAAGGGAAATTCTTTCAAAGCATTAATTTTTTCAATAATCCTATCATATTGTTTTAAAGCTGTACTTGGGTAAAATTGTGATAAATAATCAATCATATCACCCAAATCAACCTTTGCAGTAGGAAGCATTTTTATTTTATATTTTTTCAATGAGTTTTTCCCTCATTTCCTTTGATACTTCATCAAAATCATATCTCACATCTGTTGATTTTGCTTCCAACGCAGCTTCTTTTAATTTCTCATAAATCATAATATCCAATTTAAGTTTTTCATAGGTTTCCATACTCATTACAACCATATCACCATAACCATTTTTGGTTAAATAAACTGGTTCAGATGTTTCATGAACAATCCTTGATATTTCGGCAAAGTTATTTCTTAAATCTGAAACTGGTCTAATATGTGGCATAATATCACCCCTTTAGTTAATTTATCATAATTCTATCATAATTATGATAAATTATCAATTAGGTTTAAAAGTTACTATTCGTCATTAGGCTGGTCAATTGACATATTTGAGATATTTGTTTTGTTCCTTGGTAAGCTTCACTGATGATTCCTTCTCCAACATATTTTTTCTATATTATACCATAAGTAAAAGAACTTACATTCAAATAATGTAAGTTCTTTTACTTACTGGTGTTTAGTCATGCACCCCTTTTGCAGCTATTACCATTGTTTCATAAGCTTTTCCTTCTAAATGAGCAATCATACCATCCAAATTCATTTCAGAACTAATATGTTTTTCATTATTCGCTTCAAGTGGTTGTCGGGCTGCTTTCTGTTGTTTCTTCAGTAGTTTCTTCTGTGCCCTGCTCTGATGTTTCCTCAGTGGTTTCTTCAGTTACTGTCTCCGCTGCTTCCTCTTCTTGCTGGTTTGCACTGTCTCCATCAATAATTACCATGTGTGTTTCTGCATCATATTCAACATTTGCACCGAAAATTTCATTTAAAAATCTCAGAGGCACGAAAGTCCTGTTGCTTATTACATCAGGTGTTATATCTATTTCCACGAGCTCGCCGTTTACAAGTGCTACCGCTTCACCCAAAGTTAAAACTACTTCTATATCATCTTTCACAATAGTAACCTGTCTGGTCTCAGGATCAAAACTTACTTTGGCTCCCAGGCTTTCAGTTATAGCCCTTACGGGTACCAGAGTCCTACCGGCCTTGATTACGGGCGGAACATCAAATTGAGGTATTCTGCCATTTACGAAAACCTTCAGATCTTCTTCCCCTATCTTCCTGTAGAGCTTGCCAAGTTCTTTGTAAGCCTTCTTTGCCTTATGGTCTGCTTTAACATATTCTTCTAGCAGGTCTATTAGTTCTTCCACATCTTCTTCTTCAATACTTTCATCAATAATGCTGTCTATTGCTTCAAATATATCCTCCTGTATTTCAAGCCCTTCCTGGAGTCTTTCCTGGAATCTTTCCTGAAGTCTCTCCTGAATCTCATTTGCGATTCCTGTCTGTTCCTGTATTCTTTCTTGGAACTTATGCTGTTTTTCTTGCATTTTTTCCTGGGCTTTATTTACTTTTTGCTGCATTTTTATAAGTTTCTTCATGAGCTTTTCCTGGATTTTGTTCATAACTTTTTCTTTATTAATATCTTCATCTTCTTCAATTATATCTTCGTCTTCTTCAATGTTTTCGTCTTCCTCTACTCCTTCTTCTATCTCATCATCGTCGATTTCTTCATTTTCTTCTACATCTTCGTTTTCATCCACATCTTCATCTTCCTCTAATTCTTCTTCTCCCCATAACTCTTGTTCAAGCTTAACTACATTTTTAATCTTTAGCCTGATTCCTTTTGGCAGCTTGAGGTCTTTATCATCATCACTGTCCTTGGCATAACCCCCCGCTGCAAAACTTAAAACCAAGACTACAATAGTAATTAGACAAAAAATTTTTCTAAGCTTTTTCATGCTTCATTCCTCCTCCTTTCAGTGTAATAAAAATGTTTTTTGGGTAGCGTGTACTAATAAATACGTTTCATGGTATGATTTTTAGGGGGTAATAAATAAATTTTTTCATCCACCTTTTAAAAAGTTTTTTTCAAATACATCCCGGAAACCTTACGGTGGTAATACTGCTTTCTTGCTCTCTCATCCTGACTGAGTTCCTTTAAAAAATTATTTTCCTCCTTATTTAAAAAAAAGACCGTCAGGAGTATTTCCTGCCGGTTTTTAAGGAAGTTTTCAGGATATTCGAATTGTCGGAATTGTCGTGCCTGACATTCTTCATATTTTAAATTCAATATCTTCGATGCCAAGCTGTTTTATCTTTTCCTGTGTTGGAAGGCCGGTGTTTAAGTCCCAACCCATGCTGTTGTAATATTCCTTAAGCAGTGTTTCGACATCAACGATCTGGCCTTTACCCGGGCCCTCTTTTGCCTTTTCTTTTAAAAACCTTTCTGGAAGTCTGTCATCTTTTTTATCAAAGCCTTCCCTTGCATTGTAAAGCCGTTCTAAATTGATGACTCTTTCTGAAGCCAGAAGGAGGTCCTGCAAGGAATATGTGTTACCTGTTGCACCGGAAAGGAGTTCTGCCCATGTTGACCCCTTCACAGCGAGGGTTATGCTGGCAAAGAGACAGACCCCTAACAGGTTTGTTGCCATGGATAGTTCCTTTAAGGGTTTAACCCATGCCTTGTTTCCATCTTCAACGGGTGAAATATCGTATGTAATGCCCAGTTCTTTTTCTCTATAGCCGAAGGCATCAACGGCAGAAGCGTATGGCCTTAAGTGGTCAGCTCCCCTTTCAGATGTCATATGGGAGATGGCTTCACCCTTGCTTGCCCTTACACCGTCTGCTGCCATTTCCATCCCCTTAACATGCATTACATACTGTTCTGCCCCTTTCCCAATTTTTTGTGCTGCTCTGAGGGAGCCTTCAGCCAGCAAATCTCCCAGACCTTCTCTGCGGGCAATTTTGTCAACCATTTTTACCACGGCATCTGCGTTTCCAAAACTGAGTTCTATTCCATCTGTATCATCCTTTGTGATGATGCCCTCTTCATACCATTCCATTGCAGTGGCTATAACCTGGCCCGTTGATATTATATCCAGGCCATAATCATTTGCCTTGTGATTTGCTGCTGTGATTGCATATAGATCATCTACCATACATTTGGAACCGAATGCTGCGATGGATTCATATTCGGGACCTCCACCCTTCATTCCCCTGTAAGGGCCTTCGGGGATTTCTGTATACCTTCCGCAGCCAATGGGGCAGCCATAACAGTGCCATGCTTTAACATTCAGTTTTTCATGATAAGCTTTATTGCCTATTTTATCCATTGCATCAAACATTGTGTGCTGCCAGTTTTTTGTCGGCAGAATTCCCAGGCCATTGATTGCATCTGTGAAAGAGGGTGTCCCGTAAACCTTAAGTTCTTCCCTTACAAAATCTTCTTCTTCCAGCTCTGCCCGTGCTTTTTTAGCCGCACTATTCAGGGCACTTTTATCAGCAACAGCTATTTCTTTTGTACCGTAAACGGCAATGGCCTTTAGATTTTTGCTTCCCATTACCGCTCCAGGTCCTCCACGACCGGCAGCTCTATGGCTGTTGAACATGATGGCTGCAATCCTGGAAAGCTTTTCTCCAGCAATTCCAATGGAGGCAACAACGGCCTTTTCATTGCCCACTTCCTTGAGAATGGTTTCTTCTGTTTCTTCAACTCCCTTGCCCCACAAATGAGATGCTTTCCTGATTTCGACGTTATCATCATGTATCCACAAATACACGGGTTCTTCTGCACGACCCTTTATAACCAGCACATCATAACCACATTTTTTCAATGTCGGCGCAAAATAACCTCCTACATTAGAAGCCCCGATGGTATTGGTAAGGGGAGACTTGAACACTACACAGAGTCTGCCTGAAGTGGGTGCCGATGTGCCCGTTAGCGGTCCTGTTGTAAAAATCAATAAGTTCTCCGGTGAAAATGGGTCTGTCTTGGGTTTTAAATTGTCAAACAAAATCCTGACACCAAAACCTTCTCCTCCTACGTAATCCTTCATTATTTTGTCGGGTATTTCCACTGTTTTGGTTTCTCCTTTTGAAAGATCAACAACCAAGCCCTTGCCCATATAACCCTTAAGCATGCTTAAAATCCCTCCTCCGGTTTTTTGTTGAGTCAATCTAACTGCTATTTTATTACTCTTTTGATAATATTTCTACACATACCTAAAAATACCTTCTAGAATATTGCAAATTTTTTAAATGTTAAATCGGAAGGAGAGATAGAGAATGAGCAGCGGCATTACAAGTATTTATTATGGTATAAACAGGTTGAAATAATCTTTTTACGGTTTGAAATCCTGGATTTCTTATGTCCCAAAGATTATATCCTAAAAAATCATTTTCCTTTATTAAAAAGAAACCGACAGGTTTGTTTCCTGCCGGTCTTTAAGAAAGTTTTTCAAAATATTCGAATTCTCGTGATGGCACCATCTCTACCGTTTTTAGTTCTTCTTTTTCTCATATTCTTCTTTGATTTTTCTTATTTCGTATTCATTCAGTTTTGTTATCTTTCCAATAACCTTTATTGGCAATCCCTGATCTAGTAATTTATACCGGTTATCTTTGACAACAGCTTCAGGTTCAGGAAGAACCCGTCTTTGTCTAAATTCATTTACTTCCATATACCTGGTTCGCTCTAACCAGTCCCTTATCTTTGTATTCTCCCAGCTCAGCATCGTTTTGAGCTGTCTTAACCTCTTAGTATCCCACAGAGATTCCCCGTAACACTTTTCAATGTTTTTAATCTGGGCCAGTATATGTTCTTCAAATTTAGTTTTATAGTAATCAATTTCTTCTTTCCGCTCCGCTAACTCCCAGGTATTATCCGCAAATAATTTTTTGTAGCGCTGTATTCTATCTGAAATAAACAGTGTAGGCGTTATTTTGATCGATCCGAGGCCCAGAGGTTTCCCCATGCCCAGTTTGTGGTAATGATTTTCTGGCAGGTCCAGGGCAAACAAAAGAGCTCCCAGTTCAATGCTGGAAAGATTTTCAAAGTGTATACGGCTTTTGAACTTAACGCCTGGTTTTATGGGTTTCATAACAGTGTGTTGAGAATCATTAATTGAGTTTTTTTCCATCCAGTAATAAGAATTATTCCGGTGGTTTATATCCCTATGCCAGTAAAGTTTGTTCCCCCTTATATTCGCATCCGCGTTATTCCAGTGTTTTAACTCTTTAACATTATCTTTATCCTGTTCAAGATAATGCTGAAAAGTAGTGGGCTTAGGAGAAGATAGAATCTTTGGAACAATCTCCTGCATAAAAACATCTTCTTGACCCTCTAGCAGGTGGGCATCTTCAAAGAAAACCCGGCTAGCAAATTCGGATTCTTTCCCGAAAATAGCCTCTGGTATATCTATTATACTCTCATCCTTATGCTGTGCAGGGACATGGTCTCCAACAGTCGTTTTATAAGCCAGCCGGAAAAAACGTGTATGTCCAAAGGATACCCTTTCAACTCCTTTGTTATCCTCCCATCGAATATAAAAACAAGGTACCAAGCCTTCTTTACTTACTTCAAGCTGACGCAGCAAATTGCCATCTTTTTTATCTTTATCTGCTCTCTCACTTTTATCTTCATACCGATTTTCATCTAGTTCATAAGCTTTAATATCAATATCAGAAATAGAGATCTCTTCAGCGTTATAATCAGGAGGATTAATAAGCCAGTCATGTTTCTTTTTAGGTATATCACCTGATACAATGATACACTTTCCATCATTCCTTCTTATTACAGTAAATTCACGATAAGAACGATCTTTAGGTATTTTTACAAATTGCTTTCCATCTTCATATTTTGCAGGTATAATGTAGTATCTGAATCCTCTTTTGGCTAAATATCCGGCATTGGGAGATGACAGATTCTTTTTATACTCGTTTCCGAGACTAGTTTTATCAGCTACCGCGCGATAATACAACTGCCTATCCTCAAAAAATCCAAACTTACCCCAGCTCACAATTTCCACCAAAGTTCTAACCATCCCCCTGAGGCTGCTGCCTGGAATCCTGACCCTGCCTCCCGGCGAGAAAAAGTCAGAATTGTGTTTGGTTGCTGTTTCTTTTTCATCACCTGTATCTCTTATGTAAAGGGGAGTAATAGTCTCCAGTTCAAGGTCTATATGGCCGGTTAATCTATCCTCATTTCTGTGTTCACCGTTATATGTATCAAATCGGAACTCATTAGGATTGAACTCTGATTCAATAACAACTTTATTCAATGGGACAAAGTTATAAGGGGCTGTAGGTTGTTTGACTTTAATGTCGCCTGTTCGTTTACCGCTTTGAGGTTTTTTGTTTCTTGTGAATTTTCTTTTATTCATCCTTTTCCCCTCCTTCAAATCTCACAAACCTGCAATCAACATATCCGGCTTGACCAACTTCATTGAAATCTATATAATTATAGGTTAAAATCTTCACTCTTCTTTTACCTTCTTTTCCGACCAGTTTGGGGTCTTCAACAGGCAAAATCAGTTCTGTACCTCTCTCTTCATAGATTCTACACCAGCTTCCTCCCAGGTCCTCTGATTTTGTACCCCATAACACCTGCCTGGCTGTTACATAATCCATCGGCTTTCCTTCTTTATCAATTCTCAACCTCATCCTAAACAGGTCCTCACTCTGCCTCCATAACAGCAATTCTTTATCTTCATTAAAAACCCTGAGTTTCTGTAAGTATCTGGGTTCAAAGCTTTCATTATCATAGAAAACAAAGACTCCTTCATCAAATTTCCCTATCAGAACTTTATAATCCAGATAAGCTACTACAAAACCGTTATCATTGAATATCTCCCTGACTTTTTCTTCAAGTTCTGCATAACTTTTAACAGTCCATATCTCCTTATCCCGCTCTACTCTGGTGCTTATCTTATCTATTTTCAGCCCTTTCCATTCAGGCATAATCAACCACCTTCCCCTGGCACTTATTCACCAGTGTCTGTACAAAATTCTCCAGCAGTTCACCGTTTCCTGATATATGGACTTTGTTGCTGTCTTTTCTTGTAATTACCACTTTTTTATCTTTAAAGGATATTTCGGCACCAAGGCCTCTTAAAACTCCTCTTCCAATATTCTTTTCTCCTCCTATGGCCAGGTCCTCATTCCACAGGTCTTTCAGAATTAAAAGCAGCAGACCGGCCTCCCAATCTTTATAACCTTCTCGGCCTCCCTTAATAGTCAACCTTATATGAACCATCTCTTTTTCACCATTTACAGGCCATAGGGGCATTGTATCGAACAAAGCCGTTTTTATCGTTCCGCCGGTAAACCGGTCAATCTTTATCCTGTGCTGTATCTCGGGTACTGCGTTTCTAATCTCTGTTTCCTCTACAATTACTCTGCTTTTAATCTTCTCTTTCGTTTTTTTATCAACATCCCCAAAAAGCTCTTTTACCAGCTGCTCCCCGTTTCCCCCGAGGGTGTTTATTATCCGTTTTGCCCTCTGTCTTATGGCTCCTTTAACCGAAGTGCCAGGCAGCACAGGTTTTCCCCTGCTGGTAATATGCACTGCATCCGGGTCATCGGGATTTCCGGAGTATGATCTCACGATTAGTGAATTCTTTATTTCCATGAACGCATCTATGGCGAAATCATTCGCTTCAACATGGAAGGTAGCAATGTCATCTATGAATATTTGCTGTTTGGATGTATATTCCTCGCTCAACCAGGCTATGACATCCTCGTTCTGGGAGAAATCTAGCTCATAAACTTTTTCATTAACTAATCTGCATCTACCAAAACCCTTTGTGGTCATAGCACCGACAGCTATTCTACCTTCCCGTAAGGCTTTTACCAAAAAAAACAGTATCTTTTTAAATAAGTCTTTTTCATATTTTTCCCGCAAATTAACCTCCATTTTCAATCTAAAGCTTGTCTCCGGTTCCACAACCTCGTATTCAAACTTTTCCTCATCTGCAGCTATACCGCAGTCAGCCAGAGCCACACCATCTCTTACACTGATAACGGCTTCACTACAGGTTGTGGCATCACTAATAAACAGGGCACTCTGGTAAACATCTTCCTTTCGGTCTTTATAATCCTTGCAGTCTTCTCCCCAGAAATAAATCAATTGTTCAGGATTTTCTATGCCTGACAAATCTGCATTTTGATAGAAGTAATGCCGCAATACCCCTGCCAGGGAGGTGGCAGGAATATAGGGTCTCCCCTCAGCGTCTTTAATCACGGTTATATCAACCTCTTCCTTCTTCTCTCCGCCGCCAATAATTAAGGGAGATTCCAATTCAATTTCACCTTCCACCAGCAGCTTACCTGTTACTCTGGCTTTATCTTCCATCTGTTATCCCTTCCTTTTTGTTCAGTTTCCTTATCATCCTAAAGAAGGTTATCCAGTATTTTTTATATAAACGCTCTTTTAGGGTTTCGTCTTTCCTAAAATCATAATCAATTTCTCTGGCTATTCTCTCTATATCCCTCAGGCCATTGAATATCTGCTCCCAGTCTAAATCATTCGAAACAGCCTCCCACAGAGTTTCCCGGTTTATACAGCATTCTTGTAACTTTGTCTTGGCGCTAAAGCGTAATTTTTCTAAATTTTTCATAAAATCCTGTCGCTCTTGTGAAGTTCTGAGCATCAGCTCCAGCCTGCCCAACAGATTTCCGGAAAGCTTTTCACTGTTTTTACATTCCCCGGCATTCTTCAATGCCCTTTTGTTTAAATGCCTGGATATTCTGTCTTTTATAACTTCGGTAAGTATCTTTTTAACTAGCTCCGGGGGAGCTCCGGAAGGCTTTTTCACTTCTTGCTTCCATTTTTCCTCATAATACTTTTCTGAAAGGGGCCAGTTAATCAATACCCTGCCATATCCTTCATTTTTTCTTTCTCCTATTCCACAAACAGCCAGCTTCATGATTTTATCCCTGATTTCATCGGTTATGCTGTTTTTAAAAGTGATTTTAAATGTAGAACCACAGCTAAAGGCTTTATCCGCAGGCTTTTTCAGCTTCCATACAGATATGTAGTTCTCAACATCTTCCGTCCTTGCAAAGCAGTTTTCTATCTCGAACTCATTGATCTCTAATATTTCTGTCAGATACGAGGATAGCACTTTAACCGACACCTCGGGAAAACCAAACTGGTTAACTAAAACAGCCGGCGAAATAAAGGTTAATACGACCTGGTTGCTATTTACATCGATATGGGGATTTAATTCCTTTATATCCAATAGTTCTATTTCTGCATTTCCGTACTGTGCTTTTTTTGAGCGGCCCAATTTAGCCGGCAATCTATCTCCGAACAAATTCTTAAATTCTTCCAGGTCCTTTTGGGAACCCAAAATTGTGCCAAAAAACTCCTGGCCTTCTGAAAGAGCCTCGTAATAAAAAATACCTCTCTCCTCACTGTGACCCTTTATCCTGTCCTTTCTGAAATGATGAAAATACAACCGTTTTTCAGGCGAATGGAGAAAAATACTGTTTTTATTTAACTCACAGCAGCCTCCCAGGGGCTTTGTTGCTTCATCGGGTTCATTATGCAAAAGGTTATATATGTTCTCTCTGGTTTTATCGCTTTGTACAACCAAAGGTATGGGTAAAAGCCTGCGTATACTTCCTTTATGGTGCACTCCTGTATAAGCATTGGAAAAAATAATATCCCCCTTCAAAAACCACCTGTAAAACCTGGGATCTTCATGGGCTTTATAATACGGACAAATGTTTTTTTGAATATACTTTGCAGCAAATACGCCCAGCAGAGCACCTCCGGTGATATAGTCCTTTGTGGCTGTCATATTGTTGTCCCCTTCACTGCTGGTTATCACTACAGGGGAAAGGGTTTTTACCCTATATTCCAGCCCATACACCTTATATTCCCCCCTTTAATTCTTCTAAAATATGAGAAGATACATCCCTATCTTTCTCCCACAGGGAGCATGTTACTTCCCCAAATCCTCTGCTGCGATTGCTGCCTATGTGCCTCAAATTGACGCAGGCCAGGGCAAGCAGTTTTACAGCGGTTTCATCCTCTTTTTCAAAGGTGACCTTTCCCTCAAATTCGGCTCCGGGTTTTAGAACCCTTAGAGTGCGCAGGCTGTTAGGCCTGACAGTTCCGTCGTTGTTTACAGCGGTTTGCTGGCGTACCTCTGTTAACACATCCAACACTGCGTCAATGGTAACTACCTCAGGGAACTTTTTAAAAGCCCACTTCAGCCAGCTTACAACATCTTCGTATTGGGGCACATACAAATTGTTAAAATGAGCAAATGAGCCCTTTATATCTCCCTTTTTTCCAAATAAGGAATCCAAAACCTCCTTCTCTTTGTCCCAGAAACAATCCAATTTGGCCTTATCAAACATCTCAACTACTTCCAGAGCGCTTTCCCTTAACAGGCCTTTCAATCGCCGGGCAGGGAAATAAGGTAAACCATAGTTATCAAAAACAATATCTATATCTATCAGAGAACTCCAGCCTTCCCCTGACCCCAGCAGGAGGGGGGAATTTACTTCTATTTTAATTTTATATTCTTTCATCAGTTTTCACCCCTTTCTTCCGGTTCTAGAAATCTTTCCGGATAAAACTCAAGCAGTTCGATCATATCAAAGTAAGGTGTGCTCTTATTTTCCCATCCTTTTAAATGATATCCGCTGCCTTCCCTCATTTTAGGCAACTCTGCCCCTCTTGCTTCTATTTCTTCTATGAACTGTTTAACCGCCTCTTCGCCCAATGGAAGGAGCGAACGCAGTTCCTTCACCTTAGAACGGGACCACCTCTCCCTATCTCTGAAGACTTTCATGCCTTCCTTTAAGTATTTAATGCTCTTTTCATGGTCCTCATCCCCACCTGAGAGCAAATAGGGTCCAAAGTGAAGGTTACCGTGCTCTACTTCAAAATGCCTTGTTCTGATGTGCTCTAAATCACCGGAAAAGCCTCCGTATACTATGTGAAAATCAAGCCAGGATGTACCATCATTTCCTTTCTTTTTAGCCTCCTTTTTTGCCTCCCTGCACCGCTCATCCGCCAATCTATAACTCCTGAAGAAGGGATACTTGGTTCTCGTGATGGCAACCCCTGCACAGGCAGAAAGCCTATCTGCGCCGTCTACAGAATTTTGCGTGAAAAAGTCAATGAACTTTTCAGCAAGGTATACCCCCAGCCGTCCATCCGTAACAAAGGTAATATCATCACCACCCAGAATTATAGGCAGTATTGGCAGTATAAACCTTCCTTCTTCATCTCGGTCTATCTTGAATCCGTTATTTTCTTTCAAGAAATATGTCATTTGGTCTTTTATGTGTTCGAACAGTTTCCTGTATGAGTTTTTAGTATTCTGATCAATTACAATAGAAAGTTTTCTTAGCTGTACAAGGGTTTCACAATCATTCAGCTTCTTACCCACAGAGTTGCCGTCTACATGCACCACAGCAACATGGCTGTTGCCTTCCCTCTGGCCAAGCCTGTCTATTTCATCCGTAAAAGCATATTTCTCACCCAAAACTTCTTTGTATTCCTGTTGTATTTGTTTTTTAAAATCTTCAGCAGCATCCATGCGGGCTTTGGATACGCTTGAAATATATTCTTTAATATCTACATCCTCATGGTGCACTTCTGCTGAAAATCCCGAAAGGGGGCAGTCGGCTGTAATACCGTGTTTGGGGAGAATTGTATTGGGGAAATGCTTGTTTTTGTTTGCCTTCAGCTTTTTGTATAATGCTTTCATTTCCTCTTTGAAATTACCTAAGAAAGCATCCAAATCAGTTTCGTGTAAAGCTACAGCGGTATTGAGTCCTGGTGTTCTTACAAGCAGTATTTTGGTCCAGTTTTGTACAAACTTTCTAGCATCGTCCTGCTGCCTAAAAAGTATAAGGGCATTACCTCCCCCTATGTAACCGATTTCATACGGTGTATGGGGATTTTCTTTGAGCAATATTTTTTTGGGATGCTTGTGCCACGCATTAATATTTGGCTCTAAATTGAAAGCATCCTTCAAAGCTTTTTTTAGATATTCCCTATAAATATTATTTACCAAATAAGACGCTCCAAGGTTTTCCTTCAACCTGTTGCTGGAAAAAACATACTTTTGAATGGAAGATGTATCTATCAATAAAGCCGTTATATGCTCCATGCTTCTTCCTCCTTTCTCAATCAAATATATACTCTTTAATTTCCTGCCATAAGACATCCTCCTGCAAATGGGATTTACCCAAAACCTTGAGTTTTTTCTCGGTAGAACCGGTATCTCTCATCAAATCATCTGAAATTCTTCTTACACCCACATCATCCACACAGGTTACAAGAACAGCCCTGCTCTCATCCCCACCAATCTGGTTAGCCCTATGTATTACTTCCATACCCTTGAGTTTTAATTTTTCCTCGTGTCCCCTGCCCAGTGCTGTTCCACAAGAGATACAACAAACTTGATATCCATTTAATATAATCAAGTCCAACTCAAAGTTTTTTTCACTACTATCTCTGTTGTATATATTCCAGTTCATCTCCACAGTAATATTTTTTCTCTTAAAATCTTCATCTTCTTGGGCTTTTTTCGTCAATACTTCATTCACGTACCGTTCTAAACAAAAACCCAAGTTTTTTCCCTTTATCTGTTCTTTGAATTCTGCATAATCATTTATTTTAACCACCTCCCTGAATCGCTCAAATTTCTCTTCAGTGCATTTTTCTTTTCTTTCTTCACGTTTTTCCTTCCTACAACCATGCAATTTTATAAGGTTGTTCAGCGATATATCTATTTCTTCTCTTAAATCTCCAGTTATATCACCAGTATCATCATCAATCAATGTAAATTTTCTAGCATCAAGATAGGAAAATGAACACCTGTCCTTTACTTCCTGCTCCAGTGCCCTGTAAACATGGACAGCCATAGCCTTTGTGCCCCCCGTATAGTTCATGTGCATCCTCCGGGTATTGCGTTCCTGCAAAAAGTCCTCTAAAAGCTTGCTTCTAATATCTTCTACAATACTTTTAGCTAAACCGGCATCGCTTAAAGCAACTTCGTTAAATTTTACATGCTTCACCTCAGAACCTAATTTTTCCTTTAACACACCTCTCAGATATTGTGCAAATTCTCTGGTCCCCCTTTGCCAATTCCTTTCCTCGGTGTGAACCAGCCAGATTCTTTGTAAGTTTGAGTTGTTTTTAAGGAAATACTTAGCCACAACATAGTTAGGTAAGGGGTTTGTCCCTATAAGCAATACCAGATCAGTAAAATTGCAATTGATCATTTTATTTTTCTCTCCTTTCTAAACTGTATTATATTTCCCTTAACTTCTTTATTACAAGGGGCCGTCCAGACTTCATTCCAAATCTTCTAATGATGAATAAGATTTGAACCAAATTTGTAATTATTTAAACTCATTCTTGATTTCGCCATTTTTTTCCTTCTATTTTGGCAAAAAAAGTCAAAAAAAATATTTTTTGAAAATTTTCCTGTACATTGAACTTGTGTTGCATTTAAAAAAAATATGTATCCCATCAATTCAGTAATTTAATATGTTTTTAATGTTTTTGGACACGTTTCATAGAAACTTAGTGTTTTAACAAAAAAACAGCAGGAGTATTTCCTGCCGTTTTAAGGATGAATTTTAAGGCTTATGTCTTTCTATTTCAAATTTGGTAGCTTTTACTGCTGCTTCGGCGTCTGTATGGCTACATCACTTAATGCGGAAGGTATACCTGGAATATTCGAGTCGTCGTGAAGGTGAAGGATATCAGCCTTTTCTAGTCCAAAAGTGTTTTCGAGTTTATTGACAGGACATCTATGTCTTAAGTTTCAGTTGCTTAATGTGTGCAAAATGTTTATCAAATGATACTAATTCCAGATTATTAGATATAGCCGTAGCAGCAATCTACAAATCATTTTCTGGAATGTTAATACCTTTTAAAATCAATTCCTTCTTTACTTTTCCATACGTTTCACTAGTCTCTAAATCAATATCCAAAACAGTAAATTCAGAAACAAAATCCTTAAAAAGCTTTATATTCTCTTCTGACCTTGTAGATTTGAAAGCTCCATAATACAATTCTCCTATGACTATTACAGAAATAAAAACTTCTTTTAATTCATCAAATACTAAAACAGCTTCTTCATCTCCTTTAAGCAATTTAATAATAACGTTTGTATCAATCAAACTACCATTCATTTTTATCAACCTTTTCGCAATCTTTTAATGCTTCTACAATCTCCTTATAGCTTTTATCGCTTAACTTCCCAACATATTTTTTATAAGCATTTTTATCACTTGGCAAAAATTCATCTAGCAATGTAATAATAACTTTTTGATTTTTTTTGACTTCAATATTATCAATCGCTTTAAAATTTTCACCATCATAATAACCTTTTATGGCTCTCATTTTAATCCACTCCTTATTATTTTAAATCCTTTTATGTTGATTCTTCTCCTTGCCATATTTCAAATCCTACTCAAAATCTTTTAAATCGTAATGGCGAGCAATATTTCTTTTGCCTAATTCTTCATGGAATTCCCACTTATCCATTTTGGCTAACTCCCTTGCTTTACCAAAAGACAATATGCCCCGCTGATAAAGAGAAACTGCTAATTCAATTAAAAGAGTTTTCTCTTTTTCTTTCTCAGGTATCTTCAAAGCCAAATACACTTCTTTAGGTAAAATATGGAATATTTATGTGCTATATTTATTAGAAAAGAAATGCCCCCTGGAGGAAATCTCTTTTTGGGCAGTTGTTTAGCAGTTTAGGCGCCTATTGAACCAGAGAAAACACTTGCTCTGAATCTTTCATCAGCGACGGTTCCAATTGTTTCCTAAAAACTATCCAAGTTGGTTGATGCAGCTCAGGTCGCAGTTCACTTTCACTCGGTAGTTTTGGGCAGCTTTTACTGCCGCTTCGGCGTCTGTGTGGCCGCATCACTTAATGCAGGAGGTGTGCCTGAAATATTCGAATCGCCGTGATGGCACCATCTCTACAGTTTTTAGTTCTTCTCTTTCTCATATTCTTCTTTTATTTTTCTTATTTCCTCTTCACTCAGTTTTGTTATCTTTGCGATAACCTCTATCGGCAATCCCTGATTCAGTGACTCTTTTACTACTTCTTTCTTTCCTTCTTCTTTCCCTCTTTTCAATGCTCTCTCTATCATTATCTGCTGGTATTTCTCCTTGGATTTCTCATCAAGCAGCCACTTCTTACGCTGGTAATACTGCTGCCTCGCTCTCTCATCCTGACTGAGTTCCTCTAAAATCCTACCAGCCATATCTATCACCTCACTCTCCTTCCTTAAAGCCTCAAATATTTCCCTTTTAGTCCTATCTGCCGCATCCTTTATGAACACCAGCCACTTTTCTAAATCATTCATACTCTTGATATCTTTCCTGTCATCATCAAATTTCGGCAGTTCTATGTAGTGGATCTCTAAATCCTTCAATAGCTCATAGTTCTCTTCTACTTCTTTTACCCTGAATATGCTGTGATACTTCCGCGTCTCATACAACAGATTGAAATCCAGTATATTGATAACTACACACTTTTTCAGGGTTTCATAAGCCTCCCCTTCTTCTATTGTTTCTCCATACATCCTGGACCAGTAGTAGAGAGACCTTTTGCGGTAGTTATCTCTGTTGTTTATCTGTACTTCTATATCTATCAGCTCTCCATCCTGGGTTTTTACTTTTATATCAAGTATGGATATTTTGTCTTCTTTGTATTCTTTATCATTGTATGGATTCAGATATATTATTTCTGTTATTTTTTCATCTTGTTTTAGCTTTAAAACGGAGTTTAATAGATGTATTAACAGCTTCCTGCTTTCTTTGAAACTGCCCGCAAATATTTGTTTGAATACGAAATCTACTATTGGTTCCATTTAGGGATATTGTGCCATGCTGTTTTCCTCCTTATGCTCTGTAGTTTTATTATATCATAAAATTACGAATTGCCGCACCCGGCACTCTTTATGTTTTATGGCCTTTATGCCCGTTGCTTCACTATGGAGGGATAGTGTTGGCTGTGCGTTTTAAATCATCTGCCAGGTCAGAGACTGGATTCAATGCAGCTTCCTGCCTCTGAATCCTTTCGGGGAGGCCATGCCCCATCATTCCGATTTTTAGTTATTCCGTTCGGCCAGTCAAGGGTAAAGCAAACGGGTTTCGCCCGCCCTTGACAGGCCTTACTCCATAACTTGATATAAAGCTGTTTTTTTTTATTTTAATTTGCTCTCTCATCTTTCTCATAAGGTAGTCCATATTATTTTTAATAAAACTCCAGTTAAAATACCAAAAACAGCACTTATAGAGGTGCCTAATATATAATACTCTCCAAACTCAGGATTATTTTTTACTTGATTAAATCTAATGGCTGTTTTTGAAGCATATAGAGCAACTAGCGCTTGATAAGCACCAGCTATTACTGCAGCAATTGTTAATAATCTTTCAATGGAACCTATGTATCTACCTATCTTTATTTCTTCCTCATCCTGTAATAATTTTAATTTTATTGAAGATAATGATTCTTTGATAAATACATTTGAGAAAGTTGTTGCGATTATTAATAAACATAATGTCATTAAAACTTTTTCACTTTCACTAAATGTATATTGATTTATTAATAAAGTGATTTCCTTAAAAAAATCCCTCAAAGGAAAAACATTTAATACTATATGTAATTTTCCAAAATAGGTTAAAGTAACAATAATAATTAATATTATATGCAGTAACTGATCTAATAAAAAAATCATCAAATTGTTTTCATGTGATACATCGCCATTACTTTCTTTGTTTCTTCGATATTCTATCACTTTAGCCTTTAACATATCTATAATATGATGACTGACTGTCAGAGCAAATATCCAGAATAATATACTAAATTTTAATATTCCGTTAAAACTTACATATATAATAATACTTATAATAAAAAACACTGATGAATGAATCAATAAAGCTGAATGACTCTCTTTTTTATCTTTAGATATCTTTCTTTTAACTAATAATTCTGTTTGTAAAACAAAATCCATTAGTAAATGGGATAATAAAAATATCAAAAATAAGTTTAGCATTATTGCCTCCATTTAGTTCTTTGGAACTAATATCACAGTGTAGGTTATAATTTTAATATATAACTATATAAGTTATAACCTCAAAATATAACTATATGAATTATAAATAGGCATTTATTGTTTTGCTAAAAAATAGCTTAACAATCGTTGCATCTTATTCTCTAATTCCTTAACCTCTTTCCAATAGGCTTGTTTAATAAGCTTACTTACATATGGTTGACTAACCCCAATAAGTGCAGCTATTTCTTTTTGTTTTTTGCCTTTCCTTAAATATTTGAGTATCTTCCAAAATGAATTATTCCATAGTTTTTTAATAACAGAAATGGATTCGAACATCATATTTATATTATCTTCTTCATGTTTATTCAAAATGTTTGATTTAAAAACTATCGCATGCCCTTCTTTTTTATGAGCAATACTTATAGCATCTCTTGCTAAATAAAATGCCGGCCCATCCATCCCTAATGCTTTATTTTTGAAATTTGTAGTTATTTTGTCATAACCTAAACCTATACGAATTTGAATAGGATATACTTCTTCTATTATTTCACATATTATCTTATAGATAGGGGCTGAAGGCTTTAATAATCCCTGGAACTCATCTCCTAGAGTAATCAAAAATTGGGATACTATATATTGGCTATATTTTTTATTTATGTTTTCTAACGTCTCTTCTAATTCTAACTGTATCTTTTTTCTGTTTTGCAATTCACGTGATTTGACAATATCGCCAATTAGGCCGACATAAAGATTTTTCATACAAATTCTCCTCTTATTAACAGTTGACTATTCTTGCAGCAGAAAGAGTATCTAAATCAACTAAGTTTTTTGCTTTGGAAAGTTCCAATTGGTAATGAGATGGGGGAAAATGGGGATGGAGCATTATTGCCCTGGTGAATATTGTTGCAACCCCTACCGTAAAGTGTGACTTAACGGCAGAAATCAGTAGAGACCCGGGGTCGGGGAATTTAACTCCGACCCCTATCTTAATCTACTGATTGGTTTTAGTGTGTGACTTGCTCAATTTGATAATGAGCAGTTAGTCACAGCTCATTTTTATTCGGCAGCTTTTACCGCTGCTTCGGTGACCTGTGTTGCTGCATCGCTTAATGCAGGAGGTATGCCTGGAATATTCGAATTGTCGTGATGGCACCATTTCTACAGTTTTTAGTTCTTCTTTTTCTCATATTCTTCTTTGATTTTTCTTATTTCCTCTTCACTCAGTTTTGTTATCTTTGCGATAACCTCTATTGGCAATCCCTGATCTAGTGACTCTTTTACTACTTCTTTCTTTCCTTCTTTTATACCTTCTTCTTTCCCTCTTTTCAATGCTCTCTCTATCATTATCTGCTGGTATTTCTCCTTGGATTTCTCATCAAGCAGCCACTTCTTACGCTGGTAATACTGCTGCCTCGCTCTCTCATCCTGACTGAGTTCCTCTAAAATCCTACCAGCCATATCTATCACCTCACTCTCCTTCCTTAAAGCCTCAAATATTTCCCTTTTAGTCCTATCTGCCGCATCCTTTATGAACACCAGCCACTTTTCTAAATCATTCATACTCTTGATATCTTTCCTGTCATCATCAAATTTCGGCAGTTCTATGTAGTGGATCTCTAAATCCTTCAATAGCTCATAGTTCTCTTCTACTTCTTTTACCCTGAATATGCTGTGATACTTCCGCGTCTCATACAACAGATTGAAATCCAGTATATTGATAACTACACACTTTTTCAGGGTTTCATAAGCCTCCCCTTCTTCTATTGTTTCTCCATACATCCTGGACCAGTAGTAGAGAGACCTTTTGCGGTAGTTATCTCTGTTGTTTATCTGTACTTCTATATCTATCAGCTCTCCATCCTGGGTTTTTACTTTTATATCAAGTATGGATATTTTGTCTTCTTTGTATTCTTTATCATTGTATGGATTCAGATATATTATTTCTGTTATTTTTTCATCTTGTTTTAGCTTTAAAACGGAGTTTAATAGATGTATTAACAGCTTCCTGCTTTCTTTGAAACTGCCCGCAAATATTTGTTTGAATACGAAATCTACTATTGGTTCCATTAAGGGATATTGTACCATGGTGTTTTCCTCCTTTATGCTCTGCAGTTTTATTATATCATAAAACTGTATAAAATCGTATCTGAGGCGCCGTGTTGATAATGTAGGAAGGCATGATTATGTATCGATATATCGGGTGGGTGTATACATTTCAATTGTTAGTCCTACACATTTGCTCAATAAACTGAATGAATTCTTGTAGTTCTTTTTTTGTTATGCTTCTTTTTGCTGTTGTTTCGTAAGCTTAAAGGCACTGCAGCGGGGCAAAGCCCTTCACCTTTGACAGGGCCCTGGAACATTGTAAAATCAATAAAAATAGGTTTTGGATAGTTTTTTAGGAGGGCAATACTCTTTGTAATTATTTAAATTCATTCTTGATATCGCCATTTTTTTCCTTTATTTTAGTTAAAAAAAAAAAAGGAATTGTTAAAAGCTGTTCTCCCCACTATATGTATGTAAGAATGGTACATTTATTGCGCAACCATGGCAATGAAACGAAACATACTGCATCTGGTAATAAAAGAATAAAGGGGGAATCGAGCATACAGTGATGTGTGAGGCAAATAGTGGATTTTACTGCTGAATGCACCCACAGTTTTTAATGCCTCTTACATGGTTTTCAACAAACAATAACGGTTATGGCAGTTTATATGCCAGGGGGCTAACTGAGCAGTTTGGCTAATGCTTCAACTGCTTCAGCTTCATCTTCTCCCTCTGCGGTTATTTTAATGCTACAGCCGTATTTTGCTCCCAGTGTGAGGATCTCTATAATGCTTTTAGCATTAACCTTTTTGCCGTCTTTTTCGACGCTTATTCTGCTTTTAAAGGTGTTTGCTTTTTCAACAAATTCGGCAGCAGGCCGAGCGTGCAGTCCCAGTTTGTTTGATATTTTCACATTTCTTTGTATCATTTTCATCCTCCTCAATCTGCAGGAAAATCTGACCCCGCTTTAACTGCGGGGTCTTATTGTTAGCCAAGTTTACTGTATTTTTTTACATCCTCTGTTAATTTTTTAACTTCTTCCAGGCTTTTCCCAAAACTGGCTTCCAGTGCGGCGACAACCGCTCCTTCAACAAAGGGGGCATCGGCTATAAGGGTAGTGGATCTTAAAGACTCATCCAGCTTCTCTATTGCAAGTTCAGTGCTCATAACTGCACTTCCAAGGTCAACCAAAACCAGGACCCCATCTCCGCTATGTATTTTTTCTATTTTTTGTTTGATCATCCCTGCATCCGTTCCCAGCCTGTTATCCGCTGTACCTGCAGCAATATCTATCCTGACTTTGCCTTTCGTCATTTGTTCAACCAATTCCAGAGTTCCTTGAGCTATTTTGGAGCTGTGAGATACCAGTAGTATTCCAACCATCTTTATACCCCCAGTTTACAGTCCTTTATTTTCAGTTATCCAGTCAACCATCGTTTTCAGCATCAGGTAACATGAGGTGGCACCGGGATCCTGATGGCCAAGGCTCCTCTCGCCGAGATAGCTGGCTCTGCCCTTCCTGGCTATTATTTTTTTTGTGTACTCCATTCCTTCTTTTGCAGCTTCAACTGCTCTTTTAAGAGCGATTGCTTCTCCCTGTTTTTTGTGTTCTTTTATCGCTTCAACAGCCGGTTCCAGGGAGTCAACAATTGTTTTTTCTCCTTTCTGCGCTTTTCCTCTTAACTTAATACCCTCCAGGGCCGCCTCCAGCAGCGATACAAAGTCATCAAAATTCAATTCGGTTTTTGAACCCACAACCTGTCCCGCTCTCATGAAAGCTGTGCCGTAAAGGGGGCCTGAAGCACCTCCCACCGTTGACACCAGGGTCATTCCGGTGGTTTTCAATATGCTTCCACAATCCTTATCCTGCATTTGAGAAATCCTGTCAACCACTGCTTTGAACCCTTTGGACATGTTTATACCGTGATCGGCATCTCCAATGGCGGAATCCAATTGGGTTAAATACTCCTTGTTTTCAGCTAGTTTTTTATTGATTTCTGTCAGTATCTGAATAAGTTCCCGGGAATTAACCATTTTTACCGTACTCCCTCCAATGTCTGTATACTATCAGGCCTGTTTGAAAGCCGGGGTATCTGCAGGAGCAGTCAGAAGTTCTTTCAATTCATCATCCAGTTTTAAGAGGGTAATGGATGCACCTGCCATTTCCAGTGAAGTCATAAATTCCCCTACATAGGTCCGATATGTTTTAATTTTTTTCTGCTTGAGAATACTATCTACTTTTCTATTAACTATGAAGAGCTCCATGAGGGGAGTGCCTCCCAGACCGTTTATCATAACAGCCACTTCATCACCAGAAGCCAGAGGAAGGTCTTCCAGGATTTTTGACATCATGTGCTCAACTACCTCATCGGCCGGCTGAATTTTAGTTCTTTTAGTACCCGGTTCGCCGTGGATACCCATTCCTATTTCCATCTCTTCATCCCCTAAGGTAAAGGTGGGTTTTCCTGCAGCAGGCACTATACATGGAGTCAGGGCCATCCCCATGCTCCTTACGTTCTTTATGACTTTCTCAGCTACAGCCTTCACTTCTTCAAGAGTTCCTCCGGCCTGAGCTTTTGCCCCTGCTATTTTGTGCACGAAAATTGTTCCAGCTATACCCCTCCGTCCCACGGTGTATGTGCTGTTTTCTACGGCAATATCATCATTAACTATTACCTGAGCCACATCGATGCCTTCACCCTGAGCCATTTCACCAGCCATTTCAAAATTCATTACATCTCCTGTATAGTTCTTTATTATCAATAACACACCCGCTCCTCCATTTACTGCTTTTATGGCTTCAAAAATCTGATCGGGAGTCGGGGAAGTAAATACTGCTCCGGCCACACCAGCATCCAGCATTCCCTTTCCTACAAACCCGGCATGAGACGGTTCATGACCACTGCCCCCTCCTGAAACCAGTGCCACCTTACCTTTAACAGGGGCATCAGCTCGTATCATCACATTATAACCCTCTAACTTTTTCACATATTGAGGAAACGCGGCTTCCATGCCTTCAAGCATTTCCTCCACTACTTCTTCCGGATTGTTGATTAATTTTTTCACGGAACACACCTCCATGGGTTTATTTTTACTCTTAAGTTTTATCTTTCGCAAAAAGTATGCCACTAAAAAAGCAAAAAAATACCCAGGAATAAGTTAAAATATGCATCTAACCTGGTAATTTGTATCATGTGTGTTGATATTTTTTACCAACCTTTTTGACCAGACCGTATTTTCTTGCCTTCTGAGCGACAGTTTTATGAGTAATCCCCAAAACTTTAGCCGCCGCATTAAAGCTCTTATGCCTCCTAAGGGCCAGCCTGATTATTTCCTTTTCGTATTCTTTATACGATGCAATTTCACCATCTTCGTTAAAATTAATCAGGCTTTTGTTGTATCCTGTTCTCTGCCCGCTTATATAGGAGGGAAAATCATCAAGATCAATTATGTCATCATCGGTTAAGTTTATTGCCCTCTCTACAATGTTCTCCAATTCCCTTACATTCCCGGGCCAGTCGTAACTAATAAGGCATTTCATGGCCCTGGGGGTGATGGAACTCACCTCTTTTCCCAATTTTGCAGTAAGTTTTTTTCTGAAGTGTTCTGCTAATAAAGGAATATCCTCTTTTCTTTCCCTCAAGCATGGCATAAAAATGGGCACAACATTCAATCTGTAATACAGATCCTCTCTAAACTCGCCCTTTCTCACCATTTCTTCCAGGTCTCTGTTTGTTGCTGCGATTATTCTCACATCGACTCTAAAAGTCTGGTTTCCTCCCACCCTTTCAAATTCTTTTTCCTGGAGAAACCTTAAGAGTTTGGTCTGCATTTCCTTGTTCATCTCACCGATCTCATCCAGGAAAACGGTACCGCCGTCCGCCAGCTCAAACTTGCCTATCTTTTGATATATGGCACCGGTAAATGCACCCTTCTCATGCCCGAATAGTTCGCTTTCAAAAAGGGTCTGGGGAATGGAGGGACAGTTCACACGTATAAAGGGGCCGTTCTTTCGCATGCTTGCATTATGAATGGCCCGGGCCACAAGTTCTTTCCCTGTACCGCTTTCACCCCTTATTAGCACCGTCGAAGTGGTTCTGGCAGCCTTTGATGCTATTGCAAGAGCGTCCAGCAGCTTGCCGCTTTTGCCGACAATTTCATCAAAAGCCTTATCAAGCTGTTTGCTGCGCATTAATTCTTCCTCCAGATACTCCATCCTTGCAACTGCTTTATTAAAATCTCTCATTTCCCTGAGAAGCCTCTCAACCCGGGATACGCTTTGGAATATTATTACTGCTCCTACTACCCTTTCGTAATTTATAATGGGAGTTATATCTGTTATTACCAGGCTGTCGTTAAAAACCTTTCTTTTTTCATACTCGGCCTTACCCTTTATAAGGACGCTCTCCACTCCCGTACCGGGTATTACGGAATCAATGCTGTTACCTATTGCAAAATCACGGGGGATACCGGTGATTTCTTCAGCAGCTTTATTGAATAAAACGATTACGTAATTTCTGTTGACTACTATTATACCGTCAGTTATGTTATCTAGGATAATATCAGATGTAATGGCATTTTCCTCAAGGATAAAATCAATCTTTTCGTTTTCCTCATTGTTTTTGGGCATTAAATCTCCTCTTAAGAATTTCGAAAAATTGTCCAGAGCTGTATCCGCCTCGCTGCCTGAAGCCATCAAGGTAATTTTTTCTCCCGGTTTGATTTTCAGCGAATGGAGTGCCATAAGAGCCGTAACCGGCACTTTGAGACCTCTCTGTGTTTTGATAAACAGACTGGCATCAAGGTGCTTTTCAATTTCATTGGCCTTTTGAACCAGCATGGCAGCAGCTCTTATATGGAGGTTATTTACGCTTTCAAAAACCAATTCCCTCTGCATCATAATGTTTCCCTCCAAAAATGTTTTCATTTTCCCCAGCTTCTGGTTGAAACCACATCCACATTGCTGCCCGCAACATTCGGGCAAACAACTTCCCCCATTTTAACGGGAACCTTAACCCGCACCTCCTTCAATTCTTTTATTGCTTTAAACATTAACTCCCTGGGAATGGCTCCTGCAGTTTTCACAGGCAAGGGGCGGCCATCTTCGAGCCTCACCGTTGTTGTTAACACCCTTTTGGGTTCAACAACTTCGCTTTTGGCGTATTCTGCCCCTTTTTTACACCTGTTTCCATTTATTTCTATTATTCTGTTTTTTTTAACCCGGGCAACTATTTCACAGCCGGCAGGGCAAACTATACAGGTAACTTTTTGTTCCCTAATCACCATTTTCACTCCCTTCACAGAGAGATATCTTTAAACAATTGCTCTGCTGTAAAATCTCCCTCTTGACTTTGATGCTGATCATTTCACTGGGCCTGATAAACTTTAAAATTTTAGACATGACAACACCCCTGTCCGATTGTATCAGGAGCCTGCCCCTATCCATCGGTTTTACGCTTCTCATGAAAAAGTTCTGAGTTTCTTCTAATGCTCCATCTAAATCTATTCTTTGAGGGAGAACATATCTCAATCCTTCTCCCGGAATTACAGGAACTGTGGCAGGTCTGATCCTCTTCTTCTTTTGCTTCAGAAAATCAGCGGCTCCTCTCGCAGCAACCCTGGCCTCGATAGTTACCAGATCTACCACATCGTGGACATGGAGCACATTTCCACAGGCAAATATTCCTTCAATAGTGGTCTGCATGCTCTGATCCACTACAGGGCCTCCCGTAACTTCATCAATCTGCACCTTTGCCATCCTGGAAAGTTCGTTTTCGGGAATCAAGCCAACGGAGAGAAGGAGGGTATCACAGGAAACATATCTTGCCGTCTCCATCCTGGGTTTCCTGTTTAGGTCTACCTCGGCAATTGTTACTCCCTCAACCCTCTTTTTGCCATGAATGTTCACAACAGTATGATTGAGCAGCAGGGGAATATTAAAATCCTGCAGACACTGAACAATGTTCCTCGTAAGGCCATTCGAGTAAGGCATTATTTCAGCAACACATTTTACCTTTGCACCTTCCAGAGTCAGGTGTCTGGCCATTATGAGCCCCACATCACCCGAACCCAGTATAACCACTTCTTTTCCAGGCATGTATCCCTCAATATTTATAAAGTACTGGGCCGTTCCGGCGGTAAAGATTCCCGATGGCCTAAAACCCGGAATGTTGATGGCTCCGCGGGTCCTTTCCCTGCATCCCATAGCAAGAATAACTGCTCTGGCCTTTAGTTCGACAAGTCCATCTCTGCTGTTAACAGCAAGGATACGTCTATCATCGGTTAATTCAATAACCATGGTATCGAGCATTATTTCTATCCCACGCTCCTGTGCTTCTGCTATAAAGCGTTCAGCGTACTCGGGGCCGGTAAGCTCTTCTTTGAAAACATGCAGGCCAAAACCTGTATGAATACACTGTTTTAATATACCTCCCGGTTCGGATTCTCTATCGATTATCAGAACATCCTCCACACCGAGTTTTTTAGCTTCAACAGCTGCCGAAAGGCCTGCAGGACCTCCCCCTATAATTACCAATTCTCTAACTCTCATTGAAATCACCATCCGAATCGATAAAATCTTTTGTTCTACCCTTCAATATTTCAGACCCCTGACCGCATTTGGTAACTTTCAAGGGACTTATCCCCAACTCGCGAGATAATATCTTTATAACCCTTGGAGAACAAAAACCTCCCTGACACCTGCCCAAACCTGCTCTCGTTCTGCGTTTAATTCCATCCAGGCTTCTGGCCCCGACGGGTCTTCTTATGGCATCCACTATCTCACCTTCTGTAACCGTTTCACACCGGCATATAACATGACCGTAAGCAGGATTGTGTCTGATCAGTTTTTTTCTCTCTTCATCATTCAGTTCTCTGAAGGGATAGATTCTGTTCCTCCTGGAATTAAAATTGTTTTTCTCCTTTAATGTTAAACCTTCTTCCTGCAATATTTCGATAACCATCTCAGCAATGGCGGGAGCACTTGAAAGACCCGGTGATTGTATCCCTCCAACATTGATGAAACCCTTTACCTTTCTGGATGCCTCTATAATAAAATCATTGGTATTGGATACAGCCCTCAATCCTGCAAAGGAAGTTATGACATTTTCCAGAGGCAGCCCTGGCACAAGCCTTCGTGCCCCCCTGATTATTTCATCTATTCCCTCTGAGGTTACGCCTGTGTCATGCTTATCCTCAATATCATTTGAATTGGGGCCTATAAAGAAATTGCCGTCGATGGTGGGACACACCAGAATACCCTTTGAAAACTTTGTGGGAGTCGGGAAAATTACCATGTTGATCATATCACTGCATCTCTTGTCAAAGATAAGATACTCACCCTTTCGGGGAGTTATGGTGTAGGCTTCAGCGCCTGCCATCTGGCTAATCTCGTCGGCAAAGAGACCTGCAGCGTTAATAACAAAAGGGCTGTGAAAGGTTTCATGAGGGGTTTTAACCATCATCATCCCATCATCACACGCCTTGACATCAACCACAGGAGAGTTAAACCTGATTGTTACGCCGTTCTGTGCGGCATTTTCTGCCAGAGCAACTGTGAGTTCAAAGGGATTAATTATACCGGCTGTTGGTGCATACAGTGCCGCACATGCCTTGCTGTTGATGTTTGGCTCCAGTTCAAAAAGTTCTTCTTTGCTTATTATCTTCAAAGGGGATACTCCATTTGCCTTTCCCTGTTCTAGCAGCTTTTCTAACTCCTTCACATCATCTTCCTTTACGGCAACCACAAGGGAACCTATCCTTTTGAACGGTACATCAAGTTCATCACAGATTTTATCGAACAGGGCATTTCCCCTTATATTAAGTTGTGCTTTCAGGGTCCCCGGTTTGGCATCATATCCGGCGTGAATGACGGCACTGTTTGCTTTGCTCGTCCCGCTGGCCACATCCTCTTCCTTTTCCAGCAGAACTACGCTTAAATCAAACCTGGATAACTCTCTTGCAATCATGCATCCAACAACGCCGCCTCCTATAATAACAACGTCTGTCACCTGAATTACCTCCTTAAAAAAGTCAAAGAACCACACCTAAATCAAGGTGTGGTTCTCCTCATATCTCCACCACGTTTTATAAGTTTTCCTGATATTACTTTATTTCGCCAAAAAACCGTTTATTCCTTCTCCCATTTTAAGGATCTGTTTACAGCTTTTTTCCAGCCCTTATAGAGCTGCTCCCGTTTGTCTTCAGCCATGGCCGGTTTGAACTCCTTATCGATCTGCCATTTCCGGGTAATTTCTTCTATGTTTTTCCAGTAACCCACGGCAAGTCCAGCAAGATAGGCTGCACCGAGGGCTGTCGTTTCTGTAACCTTTGGTCGTGATACGGGTACTCCCAGAATATCTGACTGGAACTGCATTAAGAAATTGTTTACTACCGCTCCACCATCCACTCTAAGATTGGTAAGGGTTATTCCTGAATCTTTCTGCATGGCTTCCAGAACATCCCTTGTCTGGTATGTGATGGATTCAAGGGCAGCCCTTACTATATGTTCACGCTTGGCACCTCTTGTCAAACCCAATATCGCACCTCTAGCATACATATCCCAGTAAGGTGCTCCCAATCCTACAAAAGCCGGGACCAGATAAACTCCGTTTGTGTCATCAACTTTTGTGGCATACTCTTCGCTCTGGGCTGAATTTTCTATTATCCTGAGTTCATCCCGCAGCCACTGCACTACGGCTCCTGCAATGAATATGCTTCCCTCTAGGGCGTACTCAACCTTATCATTAATACCCCAGGCTATTGTGGTCAAAAGGCCGCTTTCCGAAGCTACCGCCTTCTCTCCTGTATTCATAAGCATGAAGCATCCCGTGCCGTATGTATTCTTGGCCATACCCGGTTTGTAACACGCCTGACCGAAGAGGGCAGCCTGCTGGTCACCTGCATCCCCGGCAATTGGAATTTCTGCACCGAAAACCTCGGGGTCGGAATAGCCGTAAACACAGCTGGAGGGTTTTACTTCGGGAAGTATAGCCTTAGGAATATTCAACTCTTTCAGCAGGTCATCATCCCACTTTAGATCGTGTATGTTGAAGATCATCGTTCTTGAGGCATTGGAGTAGTCAGTAACATGAATCTTGCCTCCAGACAGCTTCCACATTAACCAGGTATCCACATTGCCAAACAAAACTTCTCCCTTCTCAGCTTTCTCCCTTACGCCTTCAACATTATCCAGTATCCATTTTATTTTGGTTCCTGAAAAATATGCGTCCACAACAAGACCTGTCTTGCTGCGAATTGTATCAGCAAGCCCCTTCTCCTTTAATTCGTCACAAATGGGAGCGGTTCTGCGGCACTGCCACACAATAGCATTGTATACAGGCTTGCCCGTTTCTTTGTCCCACAAAATAGTGGTTTCCCGCTGATTGGTAATTCCAATGGCTGCTATATCTTTTACCGAAAGCTTTGCTTTTTCCAGTGCCTCCTTTGCGGCACCTATTTGAGTTCCCCATATTTCCATTGGATCATGTTCAACCCATCCGGGTTTGGGATACAGCTGGGTGAATTCCTTTTGAGCTACACTCACCAGCGAACCGTTCTCATCAAATACTATCGCTCTGGAACTCGTTGTCCCCTGATCCAGTGCTATTATATATTTAGCCATAATAACATCTACCCCCTTTTTTAAAATAAAGTTTGTTCTAGACCATGGCAAACAACAGAATACCGCCTAAAACACCGCCCAGCACTCCACCAAGAAGTGATTCCCAGTCAATCTTTTTGCCTTCAAAAAGGTCAGCCACAAACAGCCCCCAGAAAGCCACCAGCGCCATATCACTCCACGGCCCGGGCAGGTCCCCTGCCATCTGGGGCTCATACATCAATCCTATGCCATGATTTAACAACCATATTGTTCCAACTATGAAAAACCCAGCCAGCACACCACCAAAGCTTTTGAAGTCTTCAGCCAGTTTACCCCATACCAGCCCTATCATCAAAGGAAATATCAGACCACCAAAAACAGTAGTTAAAACATGTTGCCAGGTCCACATCACGCATCATTCCTCCTTAAATAATAAAGAAAATAACCTGCAATTGTAGCCCCTACAAGCTGAAAGAGGATTGTCAACAATGCCCCTCCGAGGTTTGCACCATGAAGCAGACCATACGCCGCTCTTTGAAGACCTTCTACAGGGTCAAGCACCACCAAGCCTCCTAAAAGGGCAGCCAGCCAGATAGAAAGGGCCATATCAATCCATGCATAATTACCTTTATTGGGCATTGCACCCACATAATGATTAATCAGCCAGGCTGATGTAATTATTATACCTGCTGCAAGCCATCCCCCTAGCCAGTTCCACCTAGCCAGGCTTGAAGGCCAGATGGTAAATACTCCAAAACCGGCAAAAGCACCCGCACACATTCCAATCAAAATTTTGTTAAAATTCATTTAAAAACCTCCTTTCAATTCTTGCTTTTTTTCGTACAGAGTTTAAAGTTTTTAAGAGTATACTTTCCCCACCCCCTTTACCTTTTAATAAAAGCAAAAGACCTTCCAGACAGGGTGAAAAGCAATACTTTCCCCTTCCAGAAGGACTTTCTCCAGCTCTCCCAGTCCCTGGTAATTGCACACATATTCTGGTGAACTAGCCCCTGCTTGCACAAGGAGCTTCTTGGTTCATCACGGCACCTGTCAGCACAGCTCCAGCAGGCATACCCCGGCACTCCCTGCCCTGACCTCTCTCATCCCCGCCCTTACGGGTGGTGGGTTCCGGGCAGATTAGCTAAAACCCATCCCATAAGTATTCCTTACTGGTCGATACTGTCCAGGCACCGGCTTTTATCGCATTATCTGCTTCCTCCGCATTTTCTATTAATCCTCCTGCAATCAACGGCAGAGGTATGCTCCGGCTAAATTGTTTTATAACTTTTGGTAGTATTCCGGGGAGTATTTCAACGGCATTGGGTTCAACCTTTTTAATTTCCCTTATGGCCGTATTTACAGCCTGACTATCAAGGGCAAAAACTCTCTGAATGGTGAAAAGGTTTTCGTTCTTTGCAGAATTAATCAAACTGCTTTTGGTAGTAATAATACCATCCGGTGCTATCTCCCTGGCGACGTATTTTAAACCCGTGCTGTTTTTGCTGATTCCCTCCAGCAAATCCAGGTGGAGAAATACCTTTTTGCCTGCTTTTTTAATATGGGTTACCGGATATTTTATGTTTAAAATATCTCCCGCCAGCACAAATATGCATCGAACAGGCTTTAAAAGAGCCATATCTACCTTTTCAATATCCCTTACGGCAGCAATTACAGGGTAATCTCCCAGTTCCTTAAGAATATCTTGAAACGCCACATTATCACTCCATTTGTAAAATGATATTAAATTTTAGACAATTTTATCAGTTTTCTGCCTCTGCCGATAGTATATATTTGCAATTTTCGTGCCATTCCTTAAATTTTGATTTTATGGGCTTTTCTGTTTTCACACTGGAAAAAAGTATCAATTTGTTGAAAAATTATTGTTCCTTTTTCCCAGGTTTTTCACAGGGCGGTTTGTAAGCCCATGTCAAACACGGAACAGTTCCCCTCGCATTTTTATGGTAAATTATTTGACTTTTACCTTTTCTCCCAATCTGCGTTCATTGCCCCTTATTAATCTTTTTATGTTATCTTTATGTCTATAGACCGCCAGCACCGCCATACAAACCCCCCACAAAATGAGTTTTACCGGGTAGTGGAATATGGCCAGCATTATCGGAAAAAAAACAATTCCCAAAACAGAACCAAGGGAAACATATCTTGAGACTGCTATTACAAGCATACCGATAAAGGCACATAGCAGTGCAATCGTGGGTGCCAGCGCAAACCCTACACCCATGCTGGTAGCAATGCCCTTCCCTCCTCTAAAATTCAAAAAAACCGACCAATTATGCCCCATTATCACAATCAAAGCACAAATCAGAGCAGTGTTTTCACCCCCGATGTGTCTTGCTAGAAAAACCGCAATGAATCCTTTGAGAAAATCGGCTGCATAAACCACAGCAGCTGCCTTGCCACCTAATACCCTTAAAACATTTGTAGCACCCAGATTGCCGCTCCCATATTTTGTTATATCTATTCCGTAGAATCTTTTGCTTATTATGTAAGCAAAGGAGATCGAACCCAAAAGATAACTTATAATTCCCGCCAATATAAACCTCAAAATTATGCTCCACCCCCTTTATTAGTCTGTCCCTATTTATTATTTCCATTTCCCAGGCTGCAATTATCAGTTCTTTTTGAAATATTCAACATTTTTTTGAAATTTCCTCCTTTTGACAGGGAAAAATTTTTCGTTGCAAGTATCAAGATAACTAAGCACAGGTAATGGTTTCCGTAGAGATGCAAGCATTTAAGACTCACAGCGGCCGAAACGATAACAAAGCCCATCGAGGTATCTCCGTAAATGTTTTTTTAAGACCGTGATGATCCAGCAGTAAAGGCCTCTGTGTTCGAAATCATGATGTGGATCCAGCGAAGAGATTAAGTTTTACACAGGATTGAGTTTCTGGCAGATGGAAGGCGTTCCTGAGCTGTGTTTGTATTCACGTTTTTCTTTCGCAGTTGAAACTGTAAGTTTTGTTAACAATTTCTCCACAACAGCCGCCCTTGTCATGGGGTTATAACGCTGTATTTATCTCTTATTACTCATCCTTTTTACTCATCTTTTCTGCCAAACTGGAAAGTTCCTCTACCATAGAACTTATTTCTTCAACTGAGCCGGCGATGGCCTGGATGCTAGCTGCCTGGCTGTTAGCAATAGAGCTCATGACTTCTACAGCTCTTTTGATTTCTTCACTATAGTGCTTTATCTTTTCCAGCACTGGCTGGATTTTATCTACCGATTCACTGCTTTGTGACGAAAGTTTTCTTATTTCATCAGCCACCACGCCAAATCCCCGCCCAGCGTCTCCTACCCGGGCCGCTTCGATGGCGGCATTTAGGCCTAAAAGGTTGGTTTGAGAAGCAATGTTTTTAATAAAAGCCATTATTCCATCAATGTTTTTAATTTGCTCGTACGAATCGTTTGCAAACCTGTTTAACTCCTGACCCAGGGAAGCCAGCTCCTGGGCTTCAGCGGATATTTTCTGGGCAGATTCATTAACCTGACGGGTGGCAGCAGAAAGTTCTTCAGCCATATTCCACAAAGTATCCTGCTGATCAGTGTTTTCACCGAAAAATACACTCCCTATCATTTCCCCTGTTTGTTTGTCAAAAATCGGCATGGCCACACCTATGTAAGGGAAGCCATAAAGCTTCCGGTCTTCTACTCGAAGCACCGTTAGCTTTTTGTTTTTCATAGCATTATAGGTTACCGAACCTTCTTTTACCGGGTCTCCTGGTTTTATTCCATGGTCTATGTGTTCTCCTGGATAATAGCAGAGAAATTTCTCCCGGTCTGTAACAGCTACAGCCACATCTCTTATGACAAGGTCGTTAATATAGGGTGCAACTTGAACAAAGTATTCTAACAGTGTTCCTTTATAAGTTTTTTCCATCTTTAATCCCCCCAAAAAGCTTTGATATATATGACTCCTCCTCGAAGAAAAGGAAAGTTTTGAGTATAATTACATTTCGGCATAACGCTCGTTTCGAGCTCCTAAATATGTTTGTTCATTTTTTTTTTTTTTTGGAAAACTTCTTTTCAGAGCCGGTAAAGCACCAAGCCCTTTTTTGTATATTGCCTAAAACCTTAACCCTCCGGGAAGTGTGTTAGCGGTTGTTGAAACTGTTAGCGGTTTTTTGCAAGTAGTCGGCTGCTACATTGAATTTTCCATGCCTTCTAACAGCTGATTCACTTCTTCCAGGTCAAACTCTTCCGGGTCAAAGTCTCCACCAAGCCATTCCATCGTCCCTTCGTATTCAGGATGCCGGGGGTTGTTGATTATTTCAATAAGTTCGTAATACCCGTATACTCCGCCGCAGTCCTCGGGAGGGCAGGCTCTTCTACCTTTGATACAAACGGGATACTCAACACCTCCTTCCGGCTCCAAAATTTTCTCCAGCAGCAGTTCGTGTTCCCAGCCGTCCCCAAAATCATATTCGTAGAGGCATTTTTCTTTTTCCGATGTGAAAACAGCATCTACCCTCGTCTTTCTGGAATCAAGATTTTCCCCTTCTATAGTAAAGCCTCCGTATTCATCTGGTTCCTCAATTCTCAATTCATCCCATCCTCTGCCAAAGGTAAAACAATACAAATGATAGTCATGCCATCCCATTACAACCTGAATTGTTTTGTGAAGTTCATGGAAGGTGATACCGGATTTCACCTGGAACCTCCTCCAGATGGGAGGTCTTATGCCTTTAAGGGTAATTTTAAATTGATAAACCTTGCCGTTTTCTTTATCCAGAATTTTCTCTTTACCGACCGCCCCACATTTTGAGCTTTGCCTGGATATCCTTTCTTCTTCTACCGGCATCTCTTTTTCATCAACCTCCCCATATCCCATCAGTTCATCAGCAATCTCTCTGTAGCGTTTACCCACAGTAGAAGCGCTTATTCCATACCGGTCTCCGATTTCTGTTTGAGTCATGTAGATAAAACCAAACTGGTTTATAAAATACTCCACCCCTGCTGCCCAGCCTTCTGGTTTGCCCCGGATGGATTTGTGCTGTTTTTTGAAATCCCGCCATATTTCCACGGCTTCCTCTATCTGCCATGGGGTGTAATATTCTTTCATGTTCTGCATGAGGAGCTGTTCTACCTCATCCTCCGGTTGTCCGGAATCACAAGGTTCATCCAGGTTCAAAATCCGCCGTATTTCATCAAGGTTAATAGGGTCAAAACCTCTCTCTTTAGCCAGCATGATGGCACTCTGTTCTAGTTGTTTGAAAAGCTCCACCAGTTTTCTCCTGTATTGGGGTATTCTGGATGCCTCCCTCGGTGTTCTGCCTCCCAAACCGGGAAGAGGCATATCTATCCACTGTTTATAGTGATTTTCCAGGAAAGTTCTTTCTATCTTCTTGATTTCTGGAGATGGAGCTGCAGATTTTGTATCTTTCAGCTCTTCCTGGTTTCTTTTAAGAAACTCTTCAACACTCTCTATGGTATCTTTCTCATGTTTTGCTGCTATACCCAGAAGCTTCTGTATTAACTGTTTTCCCTTCTCAAGCCTGTTCCTGCTGTTGGTCTGCAGCAGCAGGCTGTCCTTTTCCAGGATTATCGTACCCAGAATGGTGCGCTGCAGCACTCCCGCCTCTTCAAATGGCGTGTCGGAAATCCATGATAAAGTGCATCTGTCCTTTTGAGAACTGTCCAGCTGGATATTGGGATGAGACTGGAGAGCTTGTTTTATGAAAGAGATATTATTGATGGAATACCTGGCACTGCATATCTCAACCATGTTTCCATCACGATTTACCATAACCTGATTCTGATTCCCTAAATAGTAAGCATCTTTTGCAGAAGCCAGGATTTCCAAAGCGCAATTTCTAAGGAATTCATTAATGGAAGCTTTTTTGTTGTGTTTCCTGTAATCGGCCAGCCAGGCATAGACAAATTCGAGCAGCCGTTTTTTTGATGCACTGGGTAAAACAACTACTGCTCCCATTATCTGGTTTTCATGCCCTATTTTTAAAACCCTGGCTATGATGATATCCCATTTCTTGATTACTTGCATTCCCTCTTCATCCACCACAACATGGAATCTTTCTTTTTCCATCAGGTTTTCTACCAGGAAACCATTCCCCGATCCGTAATCCTGGACTTCATATATCCCGATGGTCATATCCAGCATGTTTTCAAGGATTTCCCGTTCCTGGGAGGGAAGATGCTCTCCTTTTTCCTTATAGAATATTTCCACCAACCGGCTGCTGCCCTCCATGGGCGCGTCGAAAAGCCCTACACTCAGGAGGTTGCCATAGTCGTCTTCATCTACTTCATTTTTGTCCTCTATTCCCATGATGGCAATATAATCTGCTGCTAATTCATCCGCTTGTTCTGCAAACCTATCCTCAAGGAAAAAGTCTACCAATTTGGATAAAAGATTTTGTTTTGCATCATTATACCTTCTTTGAACCTCGACCTTTTCCATACAGCATTTTTTGTATTTTTTACCGCTTCCACAGGGGCAGGGATCGTTACGGCCAATTTTTGACATTGCCGGTCCTCCTTAAGTGTCTTTTTATTGCATAATTCAATATAATTTTACAAAAACCTTTTTAATTCTATAAAAAATTTTAATGATGCCTAAATTGTTCATATTTTAGAGATCCCTGTATTTCAATGTTTTAACGCTATTTTGCAGGTATTTTATGGTAAAATTGAATTAAAGCAGCGAATGCATCGTTGTTTTGATTTTTTTTAAATCTACCACATCAGGTAGCATCAGCATCCTATCAAGTGCTTCTTTAATACGTTTTTTAACACCCCGATCCAACTTTTCTAAATCCTTTTCTGCTTTACGAGTAATTAATAGCTTCATTGCTGTAAATCCCTTTTAACCTTGTTCCATGGTTTGAAATTACCCAGTGCTATATCCTTTTTAGAACTTAATGCCTGGCACTAAGTTAAGGAATTTTGGAATTGTAACTAATCCGGTAACCACCGTTTTTTTGAGGATTTAAATCTACATAAGACGTACCTAACTTATTTAACTTTACACCATCGTAGTCATCAGGATATTCTAAGTAAACAGTTGAACGAAAATTCGAATTATCAATTTTGTTCTCAACTCTTACTGCATACCCTGATTTTGTTTATCTTGATTTATTGCCTGTAATTGAAGCCTTAAAAGAATACCCTTTACCAAAAATCATTTGATTTATCCTTGACAATACTGCTTCTTTAGGGTCTGTTTTACCGCCAGGGGTTGAAATTATAAGATCTTTTTCCGCCGACCAGAAATAATTCCACCCAAAGGAGTCAACAGCAAAGCGCCATGTTAATGGAAGATATGCAGCACCTCTAAAATTAGTTAGTTACCCTTGAAAAAGTAACAATTTATCATCTTCTCCATAGTGTTGTTACAGAATCATCGGGTAACTCCTCCGGGGCTTTTCCTGTATCAGGCTGGCTATTCTCTGTAGGTTGTAGGCAAATATCCCGTTTGCTACCCAT
>ENA-OSAE01000068-OSAE01000068.1-marine-sediment-metagenome-genome-assembly--contig:-NODE-68-length-76400-cov-24.108730_pt1 | contig 76400 bp, 65 predicted proteins | sample MGYA00237870_ERZ529317 | MGnify/ENA primary metagenome ERZ529317 (study PRJEB26369, sample SAMN03142812) | marine sediment metagenome | biome: marine; feature: borehole; material: sediment... | reverse complement strand
AAACCACTGTCCAGGATCCGGGCGTAAGTATCCAAGGCAATCTCGTGATCCCCCAGCACCTCAACAACCTGGTCCAAAAGGGCCAGGGTCGCGCCCCATACCCCGGCATGTTCCCGGGCCGACTCCAGTTCCCCCTCCCTTTCTGCCTGCGTAATCCAGGTTTCAAGGGTGTCGGGTACGCACAGGGTCCTGAGGAGGTTAAAAAGGGCAGTGGTGAGGTCCCGTGCCTTCTTTGCCCCTCTGGCATGTTTCTGGAAATCTACCAGGGCTGCACAGGCCCTGGTTCGAATCTCGTTGATCCGCCTTATTTCCTCATCTTCTGATTGTCCCCGCCTGTTTATTCCCTCGCGCCCTTTTTCAGGGGACCTTCCTGGGAAATAGGAGGGCCGGTAGTCCCACGGCTCATCATCGTACCAGGAGGCCCCATCAATCCCATGGGCCAGGACGTAGTTTTCCAACCGGTCTACTTCCTCCCGGGTTACCGGAACCAGGTCTGTTTTCAAGTATCGAAATACGGCCTCGTAGCTCCAGTTGCTGTTCACTACTTCCAGGGCCGAACGGATCAGCTCTGGTACCGGATGGTGTACGACCACCCGCAGTTCATCCAGAAAAAACGGGATCTGGTAATCACTGAAAACCGTGGTAACAAGTTCGCGGTACAGGGAAAGGTCTCTTACTACCACGGAGATATCCCGCCAGCGGTATCCTTTTTCCCGGCAGAGACGGATGATCTCCCGGGCAGCCCCTTCCACTTCTACCCTTGGGTTGGCAGCGGCCACCAACCGGATTCCCTGCTGGGGTTCCTGGCTGGGGAAGGGTTTAGCCCCGTGGCGGTGGAGGTTTTTTTCAAGAAAAGCCAGTGCAGGGAAAGCCTCGAACCGGCGCGGTGGTTCAGAAATCCGGTCGAGTTGGACAGGAGGCTCAATTACGGTTTGTGTTTCCCTGGCCAGGGCTTCAATCCTTTTCAGGGTATCCCAGGTAGAATAGAAGATGTCGTCCCTGTCAGGTACCTCCTTTAGGTACGCACAATCTAGGCAGAGGGCAATGTTAACCCTGGCGGCCACCTGGAGGAGACCCTTCAAGACCAGGTATTCCTGAGGGGTAAACCCGGCAAACCCGTCCACCCAAACCTCTGCCCCGCGCACCAGGGAAGATTCAGCCAGGCGCTCGGCCGCCAGGCTCAAGTAATCATCGGGATCGGTATGTCTCCCTTTTAAAAACTCAGCCATTTTCCCGTACACAAGAGAGAGGTCCTCGATCTTTTCCGCCAGGAGCCGGTTTCCCTGCCGTTTCACCATCTCCCCGGTCGACTTCAGCCTCGAGGGCAAAACACAATACCTTTTGAGCTCCGAGATCACCCGGGCCAGCTCGTCAGTAAAGCCTGGTCGATGGGCAGTTCTGCCAAGGATCCGCAGGCAGTCCCGGTGCTGCTCCAGTATCTGGCGGATGACCAACCGCTTACCGAGGTCCGTGATGTGAGGCAGGTTAGCCCCACCTGTCTCGCTGAGGACCCGGTAAGCGAGCCGGCGGAAGCCGAGAACATGAGTGCGCATGAAACCCCGGATGCCGGGCATCGAGGCCAGGGCCAGCTCGTTTTGAAAGGTAGCCTGCTCAGGTACCAAAAGGATAAGGGGAGGCCCATCCGGGTCCCTTTGCAGACGGCCCTGGATCTCTTGCCGGCAGGTGTGCGTCTTTCCTGTCCCTGCCCGCCCAACGATGAACCTCAAAGACAAGGCAAATCACCCCTAGCCCCTACCCACCCAGTTGGGTGGAAAAAGCTTGGAAAGGAGGGGAATTTTACTCTAATTATAACAAATACCCTTGAACCAGTGCTACCGGAGGTGGGGCTAACCCGTCAGACAGACCACGGTTCACAGGGCTACCCCCGGCAGACAGCCCCCAGCTTACAGCCCAAAGAATCCCCCTGGCGGTTCCTCGACCACCGCCAACCCCCGGGGACTTGAACCCCCGGTACCCTGACTCCAGGTTTTCGGCTTCTTTTAACCCCCACTTCAACCCCTGAGATGCCCGGTTGACCGCCGGTTGAACCTCCTCCTGGATTTGGCCGGTTTCAGGTATAACACCAGGCAGTTTATCAAAACTATACAGAAGAACCACTTACTAGTCACCCGGGCCGCCCTCCGACGCGGTAGCACCACGGAGGATGAAAACCCGGAGCAAGCCTGTTGTTGCAGCCGGCATCAGCTGTACCAGCGTACGGGTAGACACGGGCTTCCTGAGTAGCAATCAATGCACAAGTTCAAGAACCGACAGGAGGCACAGGACCGGTCGCGACCACCTGTTTGAGCCCGTAAGGCGAGTTTGTGGCTGTGGCCCGGAGCCGAAGAGGTCCATCACAACTATCCGGTGAGCGTGACGCCGCGAAGGAAGGCCGCGCCGTTGGGACATTTTCGTAGTAGTGCTCCATGCCGCCCTGCGCTGCGGCGGCACCACGAGGAATGAAAATGCATGGGTGGAACCAGCATTTTCGTAGAAGTGGCCCATGCCGCCCCGGCGGCACCACGAAGGATAAGAAGAAGGACGAAAATTGGATAAGAAGAAGGACGAAAATTGGAAGCGGTATTTCGCAAAGGTTGCACGTCCGGGTTGCTCCGGAGCGAGACCGGTTATCCCGCAGGCCCGGAGAGGTGAAGAATAAAAATGCGCGTGGGGGAGCTGTACGGGCGAGGCGGATGGTGGCATTTTCGTAGCAGGTGAGGTGCTTCGTGTCATGTCTCCAAAAGGGTTTTCACGTCTTCCCAGGCACATCGGCATCATCCCGGACGGAAACCGCAGATGGGCCGAACAAAAAGGCCTTCCCAAGGAAGCCGGTTACGCCCGGGGGATTGAACCGGGCTTGAGGTTGTACAAGATCTGCCTTGAGCTCGGAATTAGTGAATTGACCTTTTACGGATTCACCCAGGACAATACCAAGCGCCCGGCAGCCCAGAAGAAGGCCTTTCAAGAGGCGTGCATCCAGGCGGTCACCCTCCTCTCCAAGCATGACGCTCAGCTCCGGGTGATCGGCAACCATACCTCACCCCTCTTCCCGCGCGAACTCCTTCCCTTTACCACCAGGCAGACCTTTGGCCGGGGCCGAATCCGGGTTAATTTTCTGGTCAACTACGGTTGGAAATGGGACCTCAATTACCCTTTGACCGCCAACCACCGCTTCGAACCGGGTTTAGACTTGGTCAGCGCCATTGCTTCCGCCGACATCCCCCGGGTCGATCTCATCATCCGCTGGGGTGGAAGACGGCGACTGAGCGGCTTCCTGCCAGTCCAATCCATATACGCAGATTTCTTTGTCTTGGATGAACTGTGGCCGGACTTCGAACCCGAACAGTTCTTCACCGCCCTGCGCTGGTATGAAAAACAGGACATCACCCTCGGTGGCTGAAAGGGAAACCTCCTTCCACCCCTTTCTCTCGGCTTCCTCCAGACCCTGGCGCTCCCGGTAGGGCCCCTGCCTGCGGGTTTTCTTCCCGTAGCCAGGCGACAGAGCTTCTTTTGGCTCATCGGCTCTGCAAGGGTGCCGGGCGCACACAGGAAAGGAGTCTCCCCCGGCGGAAGACCCCTTTGGATTCCCAATCCCTTGACCTCTTAATCACTTGGTCTTTGCCTCGCCCCCTCTCCTCTTCCCTACCTTACGTCAGGGCGGAGTACAGCCCCCTGATGGCCAGCAAAGCGATGGCAGCGGCGCTCACCCAGAAGAATGTGTTGTAGGCTGTACCCGGAGCAAGCCTTTTGTCCAGCCGCTTCGTCTTGAAGTAAATGGCAGCATAGACGACAATCAAGAGCATGATGGAGGTTCCGATCCCACCCAGAATGACCATGAAAACGGGAGCCTTGAAGGTCAGGAACAGAATACTCCAGATAATGGGCATGACCCAGGCGAGGATGGCAATAGACCGGTGCCGCTGCCGGGTATTGGTGAATTCCAGAAGGCCCAGGCGGCTGAATGTATCTGTGAACTGCCTGGACCAGCCGGCAGTGGCTGCAAAAAGGGTCGAGAAAAGGACCACGATCCCACCGATGACGTAGGCCCACATGGCACCCGGACCGATGGTCTCGGTATACATCTTGGCCAGGGTTTTCATGGCTTCGTACCCGGCAGGTACGGTTCCCATCCGGTGCAGAACCGCCGCCCCAAGGCAGTAGAAGGCAGCCGTCATAACGGTATAGATGATCATGGAAACAAAGGCGTCCACGTACATGACCCTGATCCATTTCCTGGCCCGATGAGCCCATTCGGCACTGTCGTCCTTGGGTCCGGTGAACCGGGCGTACCCCTTCTCAAGACAGAAGTACCCGTACAGCATGATTTCGTCGCCGCCGACACCGGTGATCCCAAAGGCCGCTATGGCCGCCGCCACCGCAGCGCTCGGGAGCTGGAACCCGAGCCCCGAGGCGATATCAGGCCAGGAGACAGCATACTCGGTCCCCTGCAGAAGCCCTACAGCAATAAAGGTCAGGACCACAAAGGCAGCGATCATCAGGACTGCAGCCTTTTCGATGAACTGATAACGCCCGGAGAACACCAGGGCCCCCGTGGCCAGGGCCGTCACCCAGGCCCATACCGGTATGCTTATACCCGGGAACGCAATGTTCAGAGCCAGGGCCACCCCGCCGACGATACCACCCAACTGCAGAAACTTGAGAATCATCAATAAGAGCCAGAACCAGATGGTCCAGTTGGCCCCGGCGATTTTCGGACCGGGCAGGCTGTTCAAGGCAGCCATACTGGGCTCACCGGTATTGATGACGTGTTTGCCCCATTCGAGCTGAATACAGACCTTGACAAAGCAGCTCACGAGGATGACCCAAAGGGTTATAAACCCCGCTTGGGCACCCAAGGTGGTAGTCGCAATTAGCTCACCGGACCCGACAATGGAAGCCGAAAGAACCAGACCCGGCCCCAAAAACTTCAGGGCTCCCCAGATAGTCTCCGGTGGTTCCTGGATGTCATCCGGATGAAGGACATATGCATCCCGCTCAACCGCAGTCGCCACGTTCATTCCTCCTTACCAGTTTTCTACCTTCCTTGTTTCCGCAAGAACGTCGGCACTTAACCTCCCCTCTTGACCACCCCCTCTGAGCACATACTTGGACAGCCAACAATAGCATTCCCAATGATATCCTTTTAGGCATATTTTACCTTAACTAGAACATAAAGCCAAGATGTCTTTTCCCCCGCATTTAGCGCATAATTTGCGCCGCGTACATAAATCTGGTTAAGGGGTTTCCCTCCGGCGGCCTTAACAGCATGGTAGGTTGCAAGGTGGCCCCTGGGCACCACCTTCCCACCCTGTCCAGTATTAAATCATGGAAAAGCCGAGGGGGTTAACATGGTCACCAAGTCAGGTTACCCAAACCTTACTGCCCTCTATGGTGTTCCCTACCTGGGCCCAGGGCGGGTTGCAGCCAGAATCCAACAGGCTCTTTACAACCGGGAAAAACTGGCCCTGACCCGCCTGGGGGACGTTATGACCCGGATCCTTACCCGAAGGGCCGAGTATAAGGGCCGGCTCCGCACCATTGGCCCCTTTGTCGGAGTTCCCTATCCGCTGAACCGTGCTTGGGAAGAACGCCTGGTAAAGGCACTCAAAACCGCGGATATCTTGGGGCTGACAATGCTAACCGGCTACTCACGCCTCCTGAAGGAAGCGCTTGACCAGTGGAACATCCACCCTCTCCAAGCCTGTGATGCCTTCGTAATGGATGCCCTCTTCCGCCGGGGAATGCTCATCCCGCTCCTAAAGGGTCAGCGAGTTTTCCTGGTCGGCCGGAGCGCCGCCCGCGCCGGCCAGCACTTGGCCGGCCAGGGGGTAGATGTCGTTGGCTGCACCACCCTCGAGGGGCTGGAAGATCTCGACCGCGTCCTGGAGGCCTTAACCTGCGACAAGGCACCTGGTTGGGACGTCGTCCTGGTTGGTGCCGGCGTTCCCGCCCGGATCCTTTCCCCTGAGGTAAGCAACCATACCGGGCGGGTCGCCCTGGATATCGGGCACGTCCTGGACTTCATGGCCAATCCCCACGTGAAACCTTCCTGGGGGCGCCAAACCGTGAAAGAAACCTGGTTCAAAAACCAGCGGCGGCAAAAGGTGCCGGGTCAAGAACGGTCGAAGCGCCAGGTACAAAGGGGGGAATTTACCAATTTTTTTGCGTCCAGTCCTGGACATGCTAATTAAGGGTATTAAGAGGTCCCGATGGAACCGGGAGCCAAACCCAGAACCGTGATGGAGGTTAACAGGGTGGGAGGAGACAAGAAGAATCAACGGCCGGGAAACTTTTTTGAAGTGCCCGGATACACCCCTTACAACCTGGATGTCGAGGATGGGGCCGAACTTCCCAACCTCATGGGTTGGGGTGGGCATGATTTTCAAAAGTCCAGGGCGGACCTGATGCAGGAAATTGCCGAACAGCTTTCCGTCCCCAACCAAGAGCTCACTAAAAAAAGGAAACCGAACCGAACCCTGAAGGGAAACGGATGATGAACAATGCCTGATGTCCTGGAAGTGCGGTGGCACGGGCGCGGTGGCCAGGGAGCCAAAACCGCCGCCGTCTTGTTTGCAGATATCGCCATTTCAACCGGACGCTTCGTCCAGGCCTTTCCCCAGTACGGGCCGGAAAGAATGGGGGCCCCGGTCGTTGCCTACAACCGGGTCAGCAGCACCCCGATCCGCCTTCATACCCCCATTGAAAGGCCGGACTATGTTCTGATCTTGGACCCCAAGTTCATTGGGAAAAGAAATCTCACCGCAGGGCTCTCCCCCCGGGGAACCGTGATGGTCAACACCCCCCGCCGACCAGCCGAGATGAGACAGGCCTTAAACCTGCCCGGTGCAACCACCGTCTGCTGCCTGGACGCCTCCCGCATCGCTGAAGATACCATCGGACGGAACATTCCTAACGTCCCGATGGTTGCCGCCCTGGTCAAGATTCTCCAACTGGTCACCCTGGAAGACCTCAAGGACTTTGTCCGGGAACAACTCGAGAAGAAGTTCCGCGGCCAGCCTGACCTGGTCAAGGGAAACCTGGAAGCCGTCGATAGGGCCTACCGGGAGGTTGAGAGGGGATGACCAAAACGGAAGAATTGACTGCCCAGGGCTCTGGCACAGGGCGAAGTGAAAGGGTCTTCAACACCTCTTCCGGCTGGAAGGAGTTCCCGCCAGGCGGGGTAATCAGGGGTGGTGCCAATTCCCACCACTTCAAGACCGGAGAGTGGCGCACCTACCGCCCACGTCATATCGAGGAAAACTGTATTCACTGCCTGCTCTGCTGGATTTACTGCCCGGATCTAGCCATTGTCGCCCGGGATGGCAAAATGCTCGGTTTCGATTACGAACACTGTAAGGGCTGCGGAATTTGTGCCGAAGAATGCCCAACTAAGGATAAGGCCATCGAAATGGTGGCCGAACCTGAGGAGGAAAGCGGGATCTAAGTAAGGAGGCAGGAAGATATGGGCTCCGAGGTTTTGGCCCAAAAGGAAACCCGGTACAGGGCCCTGAGCGGCAACGAAGCCGCGGCTCAGGCCATGCGCCAGATTGAGCCAGTGGTCGTGGCCGCCTACCCCATTACCCCCCAGACCGAGATCGTGCAGCTCTTCTCCAATTTCGTTTCCGACGGGTTGGTGCGAACCGAGTTCGTGCCGGTGGAAAGCGAGCACAGTGCCCTGAGTGCAGTGGTTGGGGCCGCAAGTTCAGGGGTCCGGGCCATGACCGCTACCTCTTCCAACGGGCTTGCCCTGATGTTCGAAATCCTGAACATAGCTTCCGGTCTGCGCCTGCCCATTGTCATGACGGTGGTCAACCGCGCTTTAAGTGCCCCCATCAACATCCACTGCGACCACGGCGACACCATGGGGGTTCGCGACGCCGGCTGGATTCAACTGTACGCCGAAAATGCTCAGGAGACGTACGACAACCTGATCCAGGCCGTTCGGATTGCCGAACACCCCGCGGTCAGGCTCCCGGTCATGGTCGCCGTGGACGGGTTTATTGTCAGCCACGGAATTGAAAACGTCGAGATGCTGGACGACCAGACCGTCAAGACCTTCATCGGTACCTTTCAACCCGACTTCTCTCTCCTTGACCCCGACCACATCGTCACCATCGGCCCGCTGGTCCTCCAGGATTCCTATTTCGAAATCAAGAGGCTCCAGGTCGAAGCCGTAGAGGCAGCCTACCAGGTGATCACCGAGGTCGGACTCGATTTTGAAAAGGTCAGCGGCCGGTGTTATCAACTGGTTGAAGAATACCGAATGGAAGAAGCAGAGACGGCCGTAGTGGCCCTCGGCTCCACCGCCGGGAATTTCAAAGAGGTTGTTGACCAGTTTCAGGCCCGGGGGGTTCCGGTTGGCCTCTTGAAATTGAGGGTTTTCCGTCCCTTCCCAGCCGAGCAGGTCCGACGTGCCCTGGCCCGTTGTCGGGCTGTGGCCGTCATGGACCGCGCCCACAGCCTGTCCGGGCAGGGCGGCCCCCTCTTTACCGAGGTGAAGGCAGCCCTCCAGGGCACCGGCTTCCCGGCGGGTTCCATGGTAAATTATGTTTACGGCCTGGGTGGTCGGGAAATCACCTTGGAAATGGCCCAACGGGTGGTAGAAGACCTGCAGAAACTGGCCAAGGGAAGTGAAGGAGACCAGGTACTGCCCGTTAACTACCTGGGTCTCAGGGAATAGTTGATGGTCGAAAGCAAGAGCCGAAAAATCCGCGAGGTGTAAGGCAGTGGTTACAGTCAAGGACCTGGAAAAGCGCCCGGAACTTTTCAATCCTGGCCACCGGGCCTGTGCCGGGTGTGGATTCCCCCAGGCCGTCCGTCTTGTACTCAAGGCAAGCAAGAACCCGGTAGTGGTTTCGGTAGCCACCGGGTGCCTTGAAGTAACAACTACGGTTTTCCCCCAGACAAGCTGGGGATGCTCGTACATTCACAATGCCTTCGAAAACGCCGCCGCCACCATCAGCGGTGTTGAAGCAGCCTACCGTGGTCTGAAAAGGTTCGGCCACCTAACTGACCAGAAGTTCCACTTCATCGCCTTCGGTGGCGACGGGGGTACTTACGACATCGGCTTTCAGGCCCTGTCAGGTGCCTTGGAACGGGGACACAATTTTCTCTATGTTTGCTACGACAACGAAGCCTACGCCAACACCGGGATCCAGCGTTCCGGAGCCACCCCCAAGGGAGCCAGTACCACCACCACGCCGGCGGGGAAAATAGGAAGCGGAAAAAACCAGTTTCGCAAGGACCTGACCGCCATCGCGGCTGCCCACCGCATACCCTACGCGGCCCAGGGTTCCATCACCCACTGGAAGGACCTGGTTGCCAAGGCCGAAAAGGGATTGGATGTTGAAGGGCCCGCCTTCCTCAACATTCTCGCCCCCTGCCGCCTGAGTTGGGGCACTGCTCCGGAGGAAACCATCGACCTGGTACGGCACGCCGTTGACTCTTGTTTCTGGCCTCTTTACGAGGTTGAAAAGGGAAAGTGGAAGCTCAATTACAAGCCCAGGGAAAAGAAATCCTATATTGAATGGCTGAAGAGGCAGCGGAGGTTCCGCCACCTCTTCAACGGCAGGAACAAAGAGCTCTTACTTGAACTTCAGGCCGAAGTGGACCGGCGCTGGGAAGAACTTCTTGAAAAATGCGGCGCGAAATGACTTCCCATCATCCCTTTCGGCACCTGGTAACACTACACCCTGGCCAGCACTTTTTGGAGAGCCGAAATAAACCATTGGTTCTGCTCGCGGGTACCGATGGTGACCCTGATCTTGGTCTTCAAACCCCAGTGGTGGGCAGGCCGGATAATGACCCCTTCCCGCTGCATCGCTTCGTGAACCAACTCGGCTTTTTTCCCCGTATCAACAAGAATAAAGTTGGCCTGGGTAGGAACATACGATAATCCCATTCTGTCTAGCTCCCGGTAGAGAAACTCCTTCCCGTCGCGGTTAACCTCCTTTGACCTGCGAATGTACTCCTCATCCTCAAGTACCGCCAGTGCCCCTGCCTGGCCAATTCGGTCCACAGCAAAGGGCTCCCTGACAGCAGCCAGCGCCCGGATCAGGTCCGGCTTCCCCAGGGCGTATCCCACCCTGACCCCTGCGAGTCCAAAAAGCTTGGAAAAGGTCCGGAGAACCAGGACGTTCCGGCCTTCCTTGACGTACCGGACTGCATCAGGATACTGGTCACGATCAGCATATTCCCCATATGCTTCATCAAAGATTACCAGGACCTCGTCCCCGACCCTTTCCATAAACCAGTCGGCTTGTCCCTTGGTAACCATTGTCCCCGTGGGATTATTGGGATTGCAGATAAAGACCAGTTTCGTCTTCTCGTTGATGGCTTCTAGCATCGCCTCCAGGTCATGGGTGTAGTCCTTTAGAGGTACCGGGCATACCCTCCCTCCGGCAATAATCGTGGCCGTGGTATAGGCATGGAAGGTAATTGAAGCCACGACACTTTCCTCTCCAGTTTCCAAGAATGCCTGGGTAATAAGGGTCAGGATGTTATCTTCACCATTGCTGAAAATGACCATCTCCGGCTTCAGACCGCACCGGTCGGCGATGGCCTCCCGAAGTTGACGGTCCTTGCCGTTCGGATAGACATGGACCTCTTGGAGCTCCTTGACCATGGCCTGCACGGCTCGGGGCGAAGGTCCCAGCGGGTTTTCGTTGGAGGCCAGCTTGATAATCCGGGATAACCCGAGTTCCCGCCTTACCTCTTCAATGGACTTCCCTGGGACATAAGGCGTTAACTGGTCAATTACTGCCCGCTTAAGGCTACCTGTTTCCGTAACCATGCTGCACTTCCTTTCCAAAACCTTGATCCATTGTTTCCCACCAGTTCCGGGTTCCGGTATACCTATACCTATACCGCAAGCAAAGGGAAATTCCTCCCGTAAGTTCACCGGACCGTAATCCGGTCTTTGAGGTCCGAGAACTTCCTGGGACCGATCCCGCTGATCCGCATCAGTTCCTCTGGGCTTCGAAAACCACCATGGGTGCGGCGGTATTCAATGATCCTTTCAGCCAGGGCCGGCCCAATTCCTGGAAGGGTTTGCAGGGTAGCACTGTCCGCTGAATTGAGGTCTACTCTTTCCCGCTCACCCTGGTTGTTGGGTTCGGCACCTGGCGCCCAGGCCGTTCCGGTCCAGCCTCCTGCAGCGACTTCTTGCTTGCTGGGGACATAGACCTTAAGGCCGTCCTGCAGCCGTGACGCCAGGTTCAGAAAATCGAGGGCAGCATCCTCTGTTGCCCCACCGGCTGCCTTGATGGCATCCACCACCCGGGCATCTGGTGCCAGGGTATAAACCCCGGGCTCCTTGACCTCCCCGGCCACGTGCACGGTAATAAGGTGTACCTCTTGGCGCTCTTTATTCCCGGCTGGGGCCAAATCCTGTCCTTCCCCAGACGGTCCTGGATCTTCTTCGAGCGAAGGGTTTTCGGTTTCGACTACCCCCCCTCCCACACTGCCTTGGTGAGATAACCAGGCAACATAAATATTCTGCCCAAGGAGAATAAGACTTCCCACCACCAGCAGCGAAAGGCTGATGAACACCACAACCTTTTCCTGGCGCGAAAAAGCAAACATGATCAAGGCCTCCCAGTCGTTTTTCGCCCCTGTCTCTCACCACGACCCCCAAACCAGCCCCCTGATGCACACCCCTCACGTCATTTGCCCCTGGCACCTTTTAACCGTCAACCGCCCCCGCCCCCCTGCCCGCTGCCGAGACTCCGGTTTAATCCCTTTTCCAGCCTCATTTTCACTGGGTCATCCCCTGGCCAGACCCGGACCCCTGGGTATCACCCAGCCCCCTCCACCCAGGGGCAAGACCCACACTTTGCTAAGCTTCGACAGATTTCCAGATATTTCCTCTTAGGCATATAAAAAAACCGCCGTTTTGGCGGTTTCAATGGATAACCGGTAAACTGCCAGGTAAGCTAGTGCCAAATTATCCGTGGGCCAACTACCACGGCCCGGATTACCTGGCCACAATATTCACCAGCTTTTGCGGGACGGTGATGACTTTCACCACTTTCTTCCCCGAAAGATGCTTCTTGACTCGCTCCCGTTCCAGCGCCATTTCCCTGAGGTCCCTTTCGCTGGTTTCGGCTGCCACCAGCATCCGGTCACGAACCCTACCGTTTACCTGCACCACCACGGTAACTTCCCTGGCCTTGACCTTTTCCGGGTCAAAGCCAGGCCATGGACAGAGATGAACACTATCTTTGTGACCAAGCCGGTGCCAGAGTTCTTCTCCGATATGGGGAGCAAAAGGTGCCAGGACCAAAGTGATTCCTTCCAGGGTTTCCCGCAGCAGCCCGAGGTTCCACTGGGATTCCTCACGTTTTTCCAGGTAGCTGTAGGTCTCGTTCACCAGTTCCATAATGGCACTGATGGCGGTGTTGAAATTGAATCTCTCGGAGACATCTTCCGTCACTTTCTTGATGGTTTGGTGCAGGCTTCGTTCCAGGGCGGCATCATCGCCATCCGCGTCACCGCGTCCCGATGCACCGTTTGCTCCCAGTGGCGGAACCTTATCCTCCAGCCTCCGTACCAGCCGCCAGACCCGGTTAAGGAACCTGGCACAACCCTCGACACCCCGCTCGTTCCAGTCCAAGTCTTTTTCCGGTGGGGCCGCGAAAAGGATAAAGAGCCGGGCAGTATCAGCCCCATATTTCTCCAGGATCTCATCGGGACTGACGATGTTGCCCTTGGATTTCGACATTTTCGCCCCTTCCTTGATCACCATCCCCTGGGTAAGGAGGTTGGCGAAGGGTTCCTTGGCCTGTACGAGCCCTGAGTCATAAAGGACTTTCACAAAGAACCTCGAGTACAAGAGGTGCAGAATTGCGTGTTCTATCCCGCCGATATACTGGTCCACCGGCATCCAGTAGTTGACGTCCTCTTCCTCCCACGGCCGCCGGCTGGTCCATGGAGAAGTGTAGCGCAGGTAGTACCACGACGAACACATGAAGGTATCCATGGTATCGGTTTCCCGCCGGGCCGGTTTACCGCACTTCGGACAGGAAGTGTTGACAAATTCCTGGTGCCTGGCCAGGGGTGAAGGCCCAGAGGCCCTGAACTTAACCTTTTCCGGAAGCATGACCGGAAGTTCTTCCTCGGGTACCGGTACAATGCCACACCCGTCGCAGTAAACAATGGGAATGGGAGCCCCCCAGTAACGCTGCCTTGAGATCAACCAGTCACGTAAACGGTAATTGACCTTTTTCCGGCCAATACCTCTTTCTTCCAGGTAGGCCGCGACCTTTTTTATTCCTTCCTGGCTGGGAAGCCCGGTAAAGGGTCCAGAGTTTACCATCACCCCGGGATCTGTGACTGCCTCGGTCATTTCTTCGGCCACAAGCTCCCAGCCTTCAGGTTGAATTACGACCCTGATGGGCAGGCCGTACTGCCGGGCAAACTCGAAGTCACGCTGGTCGTGAGCCGGAACAGCCATAATGGCCCCGGTCCCGTACTCCATTACCACGTAGTCTCCAACCCAAATGGGGACCTCCTCCCCGTTTAGGGGATTGACAGCATAGGCGCCGGTGAACAACCCCTCTTTTTTACCTTCACCAGCCACCCGGTCCGCCGTGTTCATCCTGGCCACCCGGGCAACGAAATCCATCACATCTTTCTCGTACCTAGTACCGCGGACCAGCTCCTCCACCAGCGGATGCTCGGGCGCCAGAACCATGTAGGTTACACCGTAAAGGGTATCGGCCCTGGTGGTGAAAATCCGGATCTTGTCCTCTCTTCCCTTGACTGGGAAATCAACCTCAACACCCTCGCTGCGCCCGATCCAGTTTTCCTGCATGACCTTGACCCTTTCGGGCCATCCGAGGTCCTCGAGGTCTTCGAGGAGCCGGTCGGCGTAAGCGGTGATTTTAAAGAACCACTGTTCAAGCTCTTTACTTACCACCGGAGTGTCACAACGCCAGCAAGCCCCTCCTTCAACCTGTTCGTTAGCTAAAACCGTGGCACATTGTGGACACCAGTTGACAGGTGCCTTAGCCCTGTAAGCGAGGCCCTGGTGGTAAAAATGGAGAAAAAGCCACTGCGTCCAGCGGTAGTAATCCGGCAGGCAGCTGGTCACCTCCCGGTCCCAGTCGTAGCTGGTTCCGAGCCTGGTGAGCTGCGACTTCATCTTGGCAATGTTGTTTTTCGTCCATTCTGCAGGATGAGTCCCGTGCTCAATAGCCGCGTTTTCGGCCGGTAGCCCAAAGGCATCCCATCCCATGGGATGCAGGACATTGTAACCAAGCCGCCTCTTGAAGCGCGCGATAACATCGCCAATGGTATAAACACGAAGGTGGCCCATATGCAAAGCCCCGGATGGGTAAGGAAACATCTCAAGGCAGTAGTACTTCGGTTTACCCTGGTCCGTAGCGACCTTGTAATCCTTGGTACACTTCCATTTATTCTGCCATTTTGATTCAATTTCTTTGAAGGGATATCTTTCCTCCACTACTCCCAACTCCCCCTTCCCCTCCTTGCCCCATATTTTTCCTCAAATCCCAGACCTTATTCTCCCGGGGAACTTCTGACCTCAAAAGTTGTATAATTCAATGGGTATAACCTGTTTTCCTTCCCAAGTTGGACAATAAAAAGGCCCTGGTCTGAAACCAGGGACGTCATCACCCGCCAGGCGCCCAACCACGGCTCGCTGGCTGAGGGATAAAAGCATCAAGAACCCCCGCGGCTTCTCCCGGGGAATTTTTTCACCGGCCCTCTAGGGGGTGGACATAGCCCAGACGGGCAGAAAACTCCCGGGCGACCCGCTTGAGATCACCGGCCAGACAGGTCACAGCCTGCTCAAGGTCAAAACGACCGGTCGGACCGGAAACGCTGATGGCGCCCACGACCCTGCCCGAACCGTCAAAAACCGGAGCAGCTATGCAGGAGACACCTTCTTCGTATTCTTGATCATCAACACTGTATCCATTTTTCCGGATCCGGTGCAGTTCGGCCTTCAAGGCCTCGGCATCAGTAATGGTGTTTTCCGTCTCAGCCAGCAGGTTTCTGGTTCTCACGTAGTGGTCAATCTCTTCGTCCCTCAAGTATGCCATTAAGGCCTTTCCCACGCCCGTACAGTAAAGGGGTACCCTGGTACCAACCTGGGTGAACATTTTTACCATCTTGGGAGATTCAACCTGTTCGATGAAGACAGCCTCGTCCCTGTCAATGATGGCGAGGTTGGCGGTTTCACCGCTGAGGTCAACCAGCTCGCGCAAGAACGGTTTCGCCAGGGCCCGTAATTCATACTTGTCCCGCAGGCTTTTTCCGAAAAAGAGCATCTTGAGGCCTAGGCTGTATTTACTGGTTTGAGGGTTCTGCCTCGCATACCCCCGTTCGATAAGCGTTCCCAGCAGCCTATGAACCGTACTGACGTTTAAACCGGTAAACTGGCTTAACTCAACCAAACCCATTTCGCCATTTTCGTTTAATGCTTCCAGAATATCCAGGGCTCTTTCCACAGACTGGACTGTGCCCTTACCCGATTCAGCATTCTGGCCTAGTTTCATGCTATCTCCTCTTCCCATAACGTAGAATCACACCTGGGTTTAAGAATGCTTGCATGGAGACGGATTGACTAGATTCGAGGGACAACGTTCGGTGACCCCGGCGACAAGGTTGGTGGCAGCAGTAGTCGCCATCCTGGTCCGGGTCACAATACTGGCACTGCCGATATGCGGAAGGAGGACAACATTATCAAGTTTGAGCAGAGGATTATCCACCGGAACCGGTTCTTCCTCGAAGACGTCCAGACCGGAGGCCCAAATCTTCTTTTCTAGCAAAGCCTGGTAAAGGGCTTGTTCATCCACGATGGGGCCGCGCGACGTATTGATCAAAACCGCAGTTGGTTTCATGAGGCCAAGTTCCCTTGCGCCGATGAGATGGTATGTTTCAGAGGTTAGGGGAAGATGGATGGTCACGAAATCCGAGCGCTTGAGGACCTCATCAAGGGAACAGTATTCCGCTCCGAGTTCCCTTTCCACTTCTTCGTTGCGCCGGTAGTCGTAGTAGAGGACCTTCATGCCAAACCCCTGGCTCCTCCTGGCTACCGCAGTACCAATCCGGCCCATCCCAATGATCCCCAGGGTTGAACCGTAGACATCCTGGCCTGTAAGAAGCATCGGCTCCCAGGTGACCCATTTACCACTGCGCAAGAACCTATCAGACTCGGGGAGGCGCCTGGCCGTAGCCATGAGCAGGGCAAAGGCCAGATCGGCGGTTGTCTCTGTCAGTACCCCCGGGGTGTTGGTCACCATCACCCCGTGCCTGGTGCAGGCATCAACATCGATGTTATCGTACCCGACCGCCATGTTGGCCACAATCTTAAGGTTTTTGGCCGCCTGCAGAAACTCCTCGTCAACCTTTTCGGTAAGGAGAGTGAAGACACCGTCAACCTCGGCGATTTCTCTCAACAGGACATCCCTCGGTACGGGGTCATTACTATCCCAGATCCGGTACTCGCATTCTTCCTTGATGATATCGATGGCTTCCTTGGGAACGCGACGGGTTACATATACAGAAGGCTTGGACACGGCGTTTTCTCCTCCTTCCTCAAGGTTTCAGCAGGCCGATCGCCGACCAGGGAGCCGGCGCCTTCCCCAGCATCCCTGGCGCGCAGCTCATGCAACCAACTTTCACCAAAACAGAGAGAAAATTCCGTAATTCCAAAATTCCAATCTCCCCTCGGGATGACCGAAATGAGGATGGGACTCTCTAAGTAAGCTGATGGGACTCTCCAAGTAAGCTAGATACCCCTTCTTAAGGGTCGAGCTGCCAACACAAGTTGACCAACCGGTCCCTGGATAGCATGTACCTTTTGCCTGGGGAGCCTCGTCCTGAAAGGGCTGGTACCAGGTCAATCATCAAGCCGAAATCAGGGTATGATTGATGTAGTTTTTAGTCAATTCTATGGCCAATTGGTTTTTTCCTTGTGCCAAACTATTCAAATCGGCTTTGTTTCCTAAGAGGACCGGTTGGGTACCAAGGCCAACGGTTAATCCCAGAATATCTGCCACTTTTTCCCTTATGTTTTCCCCTGACCAGAAGAGCCGGGGAGTAATTACTTCATGGGGAATTGCCGCATTACGAAAATACCTCTTCGAAGTATAAAAGGATTATAACCCGCCTTTTTTTTCTTGTCAAGAAAAAATGAGACTCGCCATAACATTCCGCCAAATTTCTGGTCAATTGTCCTGTCGGAAGATGGGCCAAAGTGCTTTTTTGTTCGCTACCGTGCTTCCATATGTGTTATTATAATGGTAAAATGAACCAATTGAGTAAAAGGGGGGTGCACCGTGGAAATTATTTTACATCAGGGGAAGCCCCTCGTTTACTAAAGGTCTGCGCTTACACGCTTCTGCGGTATGCACGGCAAGGTACTTCCGGGCAAAAAACCAGGGAAGTTCCCTGCAGCTTCCCAGGCAGGCATGAGAAGAAGGGCTCCGAAATGGGGGAAAATACAGCTAAAGAATTTTCCAATGTACTTCAAGGGCTGTAAGGGGAGCTGCCAATAGCATCGTTTTCCCCATTGGACAGGTATGCTGGAGCCTGACCCGCCGGGGCGGTATGGATGGTATTCTCTTGAACCATGCTGAAAGTAATAGGTGGGATGATTGAAAAACAGAGATCGAAAAGGGGTGAATGCCGGTCTGGTGACCGGTGGTCCTGATGGGTGAAGTTTACAAATTACAATTGATTGCCCCTTCTTCGGTTACCGGCCAGGGTTTGAGGCGGTCTCTTTTCCCACCCCTAAGCCTGGGGATCCTAGCCTCCTTAACACCAAGGGACTGGGAGGTTAAGATTATTGACGAGAGTGTGGAGCCGGTGGATTTTTCGGAACCCGTAAACCTAGTGGGAATAACCTCCATTACTGCGGTAGCTCCCCGGGCATACGCATTGGCCCGTAGATTCCGGGAACTCGGGGCCAAGGTTGTGCTGGGAGGGATCCACCCTTCGGCCGTACCAGAGGAAGCGGCCAGGCATGCAGATGCAGTGGTGATCGGAGAGGCAGAGAACGTCTGGCCGGGTTTGCTCGATGATTTTAAAAAGGGTAGATTGCGCCGTTATTACTCTTCGAAGGAGCGCCCCAACCTGGATAATCTACCTGTACCGAGGCGAGACCTTTATAATGCACGGAAATACCTCACCCTGAGTACGGTCCAAACCTCAAGGGGGTGTCCGTACGGTTGCTCCTTTTGTTCCGTCACCCGTTTCTTCGGTCGTACGTACCGGATGCGCCCTGTGACAGATGTCCTCCGGGAGGTAGAGGAACTCGGAGAACGGTTGGTACTCTTCGTGGACGACAACATCATTGGAAACCCGCAGCGGGCAAAGGAACTGTTCCGAGCCCTGATCCCAAGCCGGATCAAGTGGCTCGGCCAGAGCTCACTCAATATTGCCAGTCAGCCCGAATTACTGAGCCTCGCCGCCCGCAGCGGTTGCATAGGCCTCTTTATTGGCTTTGAATCCCTAGTCAGCGGCAACCTCCGCAAAATCGGAAAAGCGATGATTAACAAGGCAGACAAGTTCCTGGAAATGATCATGAGGATCCACGACCATGGCATTGGGATCGAAGGTGCCTTCATTTTCGGCTTTGATGATGATGATCTGGACGTATTTAAACGCACGGTGGAGTTTGCCCAGAAAGCCAAGCTAGCGGCAGCCCAGTTCGGCATCCTCACCCCTTTCCCCGGGACCGCTCTCAGGGAGAAACTCCTTGGTGAGGGCCGGGTAATAGAAAGTGACTGGGCCAAATACACCATTTCCAACGTGGTTTTCGAGCCACTTCAGATGAGCCGCGAGGCACTTCAGAACGGCTTCAACTGGGCCTACCGGGAGTTTTACTCTTACCGGTCCATTGCCAGTCGTTTGCTCCTGGGTTTTCGCAAGAACCTTTCCATTTTCTTTCCCATCAACCTGAGCTTTCGTCGTATTGCCTACGGGCTGCCGCTGAGAACAAGGCAGCAAGGTCGGTAACCAGCATGCGGTGACAATAAACCTTGAACCCTCAAGCAGGCCGACCTCCCCCGCCCGAACCGGCGGCAAAGCCGCCAAACTCACCGCAACCAAGGTAGATTAACCTTGTGCTGCCTTGATTTCTGAGGCAGCCATTTCCGCGATCAGCTCAGCGGCCCGGATGTGGTTGAAGATACCACAGGGACAAAGCCTGCCAAGGGCTTTACCCGCTTCTTCCGCTGTTTCCTGCCGGTTCTTGACCATCTCGACGTGCTTTTTGACAATGCCGGGAGATATCATGTGATGTCCGCACATGGTGGTGACTGAGAGGATTTCTTCCGGCGGAAGAAGCTCCTTCTTACCCCAAACCCCAAGGGAGAAGTTGATGGTGTGCGGTTTCACCCCGGCTTCCTTGCAGGCCGCGAGGACTTCGTCTAAGAGGCCACTGATGACCAGGGACAGACCTAGGTCTTTCTCCTTGATCATCCTTAAGAACTTGGTCACCTTTTCTCGTGAATCTAGGACACCCCTGAGACGGGACTTGTCGGTGATGTGTTTCTTGATTTCCTCAACACTGTATTCGAGGATCGAGCCGGACTTAACGTCCCCAAAATTGACACACCCGCACTCTTCGGCTGCGGAAATGTATTCCAAAGCCTTGGGCTTAATATTCTTGTCGTTGACACCCTTTGTTTGGTACATTAGCCAGACAAAATCCTTCTTTAACGACTCCCTAGACCCGCTTCTGTGTAGTGAATGTGTCATTCTGAACCCGGCCATCCGGACCGTTTCCGTCTGGCCGGGTTTTCGCCCCCTTTCTATATTAAAGTTCCCCCTGCCCGCCTCAGGTAGCCAAGGGACGCCCAAAACCAACGTTGACTTTTCCGCGGTAGGGCTTAATCCCGAAGGCTTCGAGGGTGTCCAGGACAGGGTGGTACCCGTTTTCATCCACCTGGAGGACGATACCGAGAGAGAAAACGGTATCGATTTCTTTCTCTACCGACCGGAGTGCCCTGAGAACCCCTTCTACCTTATCCAGGGGGCAAGTACCCTCAATGATAATGGACAAGAGGTACTCGTCAAGGACATCATCCTTCAGTTTTCCGGTGGTCCTGTCAGCCATTACCTTGGCAAGGGGGGTCTCTTCCGGTCCGGGGATTTTCAGACCAGCTCTAACTACCGCAACCGCTACCTTCTCCACATCCCGCATCCGAACCCCAACACCCGGTCGGCCCATATCAATACATATTCCTGCTTCGTCTTTACGAAAACGGCCTGTAACATCGTTCGTCTTACTTTCCTCGGTTCCACGCCCGGGCACCCCGGTTTCTGCTGTCGTCTCAGTTGGGTCACTCAGCACATGGCGGAAGTTGTCGTTAAAGGTATTGAGCGGCCCCGGCACAATGGTGTCAACCGGGCAGCACTTACTGCGGATACAAACGTAGCAATCAGTACAGCGGCTTCCATCGACAACAACGACCCCATCGTTCCCCATGGACAGGGCGCCTACCGTGCAGTAGGGAATACATTCCTCGCAGCCAATACAATCTTCGACCTGGACCAAAAGATAGTCCCTCCTTCCGGGGTATGCTGTATACTGTACTTCTTCATGCAGTAACAGATTCCTGCCAGGTCTGGTGCTAACGCATGACCCTGCGGTTATCATGGCGCCTGTCGAGAGTAACTCGGCCTTCGTCTGAACCTCAAAAAAGGAAACCCTTTGCCCGGTGCGGCCCCAACAAGGGGCTCACGGCAAAAGAAGGGCGGCCAAGCGGCCGACATCCGGAGCTGTCTCCAAGTTCATCAGGAAGTCTTCCACCTGCCGCACGGTATCATGGCTGAACTCCCGACCGGACATGTACCGAAATTTTTCTAGGAGCTCCTCGTCTGTCACCGGGTTAGATAAGTCACCCTTGGCAGCCTCAACCCTTTCCGTGACCACCTGGCCGCCGCGGAACACCAGGCTGATTTCGGTCGGGTCCCGGGCCGGCCAAGCCCTGTCGATTTCCGGGTCTGCCAGAGCAACTACCCTGCGGGCCAAGTCGACCACCTCAGGATCGTTGAACACGCCGGGCTCGAACTCGTCGACCAAGGCCTGACCTCTCTTCAGGGTCACCGCGACGCAGTAGGGCAGGCTGAACTGGGCATCCACCTTGGATTTGGGCCGGGCCTTTTCTTCCACAGGCTTGGCGTATTCCTCCAAAAGCTTGCTGCTGGTCCGGATCTCGATCCGGGTGATCTCGCCCAGTTGGGGGTGGTGCTTCCGGAAAAGGTTCTGAGCCGCCGTGACCGCTGAGTGAAGGACCCCAGCACACCCAAAAGGCTTGTAGATGATGTTGTTGATCTCCCAAACATCCCCCAGACCTCTGGTGATGCCGTCCAGGGTGTAGTTGCCGTCCAAAACGTAGGAACGGTAAAAGCCGTGCTCTCCTTCAAAAATCGTAACCGGTGCAGTCAATCCCCGTGCAGCCAGTTCAGCGGCAACAATCCCGTTCCGGCTCGCGTTTCCGACCTGAAAACGCTTCGTCCAGGCTCCATTAGCCTTGAACTCCGTGTTACCAGCAGCCAGACACCCGGCAATACCGAAGGCCCGGGCAAAACCAGGTGAATCCAAGTCCATAAGCTTCCCTGCCGTAGCCGCCGACGAAAACGGCCCGCATACCGAAGATTCATGAAAACCCCGTTCAAGGTTCAAGACCCCCGTTCTGGTCACCTTGCCAATCCGGCTGCCGATTTCGTACCCCAATACAACTGCAGTCAAGAAGTCCGTCCCAACCGCTCTTTCCCTCTCCGCCAGGGCCAGGGCCACCGGAATCGTTGTTACCCCGGGGTGGTTAAGGGAATACCTGTGGCTGTGGTGGTCCTCTAGTTCGAGAGAATGGCTCATAGCTCCGTTGATCAGTGCCGTGTTCTGAGCCGGCAGCCTCTTCCCAGAGACAAACACCGTAGCCTCCTCTCGTCCTCCCAACCCGGCGAAGTAGTCGAAAAGGACCTGGGTACTTTCCTCTTTCCAGGCAGCCACCATCACCCCTACCATGTCCAGGACACACATCTTTGCCCGGTGCACCGTCTCCGCGGGTAAGTCTTCAAACCTCAAGCTGCGGCAAAAACGGGCAAACCTTTCCGCTATAGTCATGAGGAGGCCACTCCTTCCGGAAGATCCGAACTCAATCTTTTGAGCAGGAGGCTTAAGTCCGGCAGGTCTTTCCACTCCCAGCAGAGCCGAATCACCTGGTCCTGCCTCTTCTGGCTCAGAACCCCTTGGGCCAGGCTGCGAAACTTTGTTTCCAGATCGCTTTCCCGCATGGGATTGCCCAGGCTCCCGAGGGCGTGTTCCACGTGTACAGAAAGGGTGGTGCCGTCTTTTTTGGTAACTTTAATTTTGACCTCGTGCTTGCGGATACCCTCTCTTACCAGGAGGGAAACTTTTTCCCTCAGGCCCGCCACCTCCTTGTCCTGGACCCGAGCGTCGGAAAACTGGGCTGGCCCCCCCGCCCCGTCAATAAGTCCTACAGCTGCACAGTGATAGGCGCTGAACTTTCCCTCAAGGCCGGTCTTGGGGTTCCGATTCCCCATCAGTTCAGGGACCAACCGGTTAACCCTTATTTCAATCCGGTCTACCTCATGAGGGCTGAGCCCCATCTTTTTTAACCGGATCATCCCATCCAAAATGGGGTGGGAAACCACCCCGCAGGAAAAGGCCTTGTATGTGTTTCGACTCAGTACCCAGTCAGAGCCTAGCTCACTGGTTAAAGCTTTAAAATCCGGTTTGCTGGCGGCAGCCCGCCCGTACCCGCGCCGCCCCTCGATGGGTTCTTCTGAACCTGTAAAACCCTCCCGGGCAAGCAGGGCCGCAAGGAGACCATTCTGGGCTGCACGTCCAGCGTGGAATGGTTTGGCCATACTCCCCAGCATCTCCCGGATACCACCAGCCTGGGAAGCAGCAAGGGCTAGCGCCCAGGTCATCTCCTTTCCGGTGAGACCCAGGAGATAGCCAGCCGCGGCACTGGCCCCAAAGGTGCCGGCCGTGCCAGTAACATGCCAGCCGGCGTCGTAATGGGAGGGACAAAGCGCGGCAGCCACCCGGCCGGCCACCTCACATCCTAACACAAAGGCAGCCAGGGTCTTTTCTCCAGATATCTGCTCTCTTTCCCCAAGGGCAAGCACCACCGGAAAAACCGGGCTCGAGGGGTGGAGAACCGTTTCTAGAACGGTGTCATCGTAATCAAGGACATGGCCCATGGTCCCGTTCACCAAGCAGCCAGACAATAGGTCAGTCCTTTCCTGCCGCCCAATGACCTGCACGTCTTCGTTTATCCCTGTCACTGCCAGGGCCCGGAGCAGGTATTCGATGGAGGGGTGCCGGCTGGCCCCCAGGGCCGCCCCCAGGATATTCAACAGTGCCTTAGATGCCTCGGACTTTACCTCCGCAGGGATGTCCGCCGGCTTTGTATTGACTACCCATTCAGCAATTTGCCTGCTTTCCTTCATGGCCTACTCCTTACCTCCGGTATTCCTGAGGATTCACCGCCAGGTATTCGATCAATCCTCCATGTTTCAGCACGGCTAGCAAAACCTCCGGGAAAGGTTCGCAGGAGAATTCCTCTCCAGCAACCTGAATCCGGCCGCCGCCGGGGTCGATGGTCATCACTTCTCTGTCCTTGAGCCCTTTTGGTAGACCCGGGCAAGCAACAGCTAGAAAGCCGTTATTAATACAGTTTCGAAAAAAAATACGTGAATAAGACCGGGCTACTATGGCCTTAATACCAGCTGCCTTCAAGGCCAGGATGGCCTGTTCCCGGCTGGAACCATAACCCATGTTCCTTCCCGCCACCAGGATATCGCCAGCCTCGATTTTCCGAGGAAAGTCCCGGGCAACCCCCTCCAAGACATGCCGGCGCAGCTCTTCCGGCCTGATTTCGGCCATGTAGCGGCTCGGCAGGATGTGGTCTGTACTGATGTCGTCACCTAAAACCCAGATCCGTCCCTGAACAAGTTCGGCCATGGCATACCCCCCTTTAAGAAACCCAGGCCGGCCTTTCGTTGAGGTAAGGGCGGGGATCGACAATCTCACCGGCCAGGGCCGAGGCCGCCACCGTGGCCGCGCTGGCCAGGTACACTTCCCCACCTGGCCCCATTCGACCAGGCATGTTCCTGGTCGTCGTGCTGATGCAGACCTCTCCGGGGGCAAGGCATCCTATTTCGTAGCCCCCACAGGCCCCGCAGGCCGGAGAGCTCACCACCGCTCCCGCCTGCTTTAGGATTTTCAGCAGCCCCTTTTCGTCTGCCCTGATCCAGTTTTCCTTTGAAGATGGGGTAATGATCAGCCGCACACCCTTTCTTACCTGTTTACCCTCAAGGATACGGGCCGCGATTTCGAGGTCCGGCAGCGACCCACCGGCACATGACCCTATAACACCCTGGTCTATCCTGGTACCAAGGACTTCACCGACCGGCACCGCGTTGGTAGGCAGGAACGGCTTCGATACCATGGGGGCAAGACCGCCTAAATCGTATTGGAGGTCCCGCTCGTATTGAGCATCAAGATCAGGGACATACCCCAAATCCTGTGCAACCCCGGCGTACACCAAGGTTACCTCATCGGCTGGAACCATCATGGCCTTGGTTCCCATTTCCACGCCCATGGTACAAAGGGCGGCCCGCTCTTCGATGTCCCACCCCTTGATCCCACTCCCGTGAACCTCTACCGCCTTGTAGTCTAAACCATCCGGCCCAAATTGGCCTAAAAGGAAAAGGGCCACATCCCGGGCCATTACCCCCACCGGCAGGCGGCCGTGCAGGGTTATCTTAACCGTCTCGGGTACGCGCAGCCAAAGTTTTCCCCTCGCCAGGACGGCCGCCATTTCGGTAGCACCAATGCCGGTGGCAAAGGCTCCAAGGGCCCCACCGGCCACAGAATGCGAGTCAGAGCCCACCATAACCATGCCCGGTTTCACGAAGCCCTTCTGCCTTAGGATCACATGGGACACACCCTCTCCACAGTCGAAAAAGTGTTTCAGCTCGTGTTTAGCGGCGAACTTGCGCAGGGTCCGGTGGTTCTCCGCAGCCCTGAAGGACGTCGCCGGGGAGTGGTGATCGATGATCACTACCACCCGGTCCGGGTTCCAGACCTTGGCACCAGGTAATCTGTTGAACTGGTTAATCATCACCGGGCCGTTATTATCGTGTGTCATCGCCAGGTCCACCTCGGCCTCTATAATCTGGCCAGGGCTGACCTCCTTTTCACCTCCAGCCCGGGCCAAGACCTTTTCCGCTAGGGTCTTTCCCACACCTAACTCCCCTTTACTTCAAAATCCCCGTGCCTGCTGATGTAGTTGAGGACCCCTCCTTCTCGGAGGATTTTCTGCATAATCTGAGGCAGTCGTCCGGTCTTCCTCTCCCAGCCCTGGGTAAGGTTGTACAGCACCCCCTCGTCAAGGTCCACCTTCAATTGGTCCCCTTCCGCAATCTCTGCGGTGTCGCAGATAACAGCCGGCAGGCCCAGATTGATGCAGTTCCGGTAGAAGATGCGCGCAAAGGAGGCAGCCACGATGCACCCGATCCCAGCTTCCTTAAGCAAGTATGGCGCATGTTCCCGGGATGAACCACAGCCGAAATTATGGCCCCCAGTGATGATGTCGCCCGGACGGACAGATTCATAGAAACCAGGCCGGATGTCTTCCATAATGTGTTGAACCAGGTCCTTGAGATCGGTTGTTTGACTCCTGTGTCTGGCGGCGATAATGTAGTCCGTGTTAACGTCATCACCAAAGACCCTGGCCCTACCCTTAAGGATCATGCTACATTCACCCCCAATTGGTCGGGGGCAATGATTTCGCCGGCGACCGCAGCAGCAGCGGCAGTTAGCGGAGACCCCAGGTAAATGTCAGCCTTGGGGTTTCCTATCCTCCCCTTGAAGTTGCGGTTGGTGGTAGCAAGGCAAACTTCACCGTCAGCCAAGATGCCGGTGTGATAGCCGGCACAGGCCCCACAGCCTGGACTGGCTATGGCTGCCCCCAAGGAAAGAAAGAGTTCCATAAGTCCGCTTTGAACCAGTTTCTGGTAGACAGCCCTGGAAGCCGGGCAGATGATCAGCCTGGTCCGCCGGGCGAGCTTGTTTCCGTTAAGAACTTTTGCTGCTGCCACAAAGTCTTCGTAGCGACCGTTGGTACAGTACCCGATCAGGACCTGGTCGACTCGGGTGCCGCAAACCTCTGAAACCGGAACCACGTTACTCGGAGAATGTGGAAGGGCAACCATGGGTTCCAGGTCGGAAACGTCTACCGTGATCCTTTCCTCGTAGACAGCGTCGTCATCAGCTTCAACCGGGGTAAAATCCCGCTTCGCCCGTTCCTCAAGGTATTGGAGGGTAATCTGGTCACAATCCATAACAGCCGTCTTGGCCCCCATCTCCACCGCCATGTTGGTAATGGTCATCCGTTCTGCCATACTGAGCCGCGCGACTGCATCCCCCCCGATCTCCAGGGCTTTGTAAAGCAGGCCCCTGGTCCCAAAACGCCCGAGGAGGTAAAGAACCATATCTTTTGAAACCACCCCAGGTGCGAACTCCCCAGTAAAGTCCACCCGGACCGTCCCTGGAACCCGGAACCATGACTTCCCGGTAGCCATCACCACCGCCGCTTCAGCAGAACCAAAACCGGTTCCGAAGCTGTTGAACGCACCATAGGTGGTGGTATGGGAGTCTGTAGCAACAATAAGCTCACCAGGCAAAACGTAACCCATCTCAACCATCAACTGGTGCCCGATTCCCTCCCCTCCCTCGAAGAGAATCACACCGTACTCAGAAACAAATTCCCGCATCACGTGGTGGATGTTGGCCGCCGCCGCAGTTGGACAGGGATACAGGTGATCCAAGGCAAAGGCAATTCGCTTGGGGTCAAACACCTGCTCCTTCCCCAGTTTTCGGAAGTATTCCATGGCAGTAGGCCCGTTGGTATCAGTCCCCATCACCATATCAACCTCGGCCACAACTAGATCATAGGCCTTAACGTCCTCGTTGGCTTTACGGGACAGGATTTTCTCAGCGATGGTTTTCCCCATTCTAACACCCCTCTTCAATTGAGAATTCACGGACCGGGTTCCTGCCAAGATAACCTCCCCGCTGTCTGAAACCCTAACCACATCTTGTCCTCTCATCATTACCCAAGGCCGGTTCTGGTAGCCAACAGCCGGATCCAGAGAATGCAGGCATCCCAAGTACCAGCCCACCGAAAACTCCAGGAACCTCAACCACTTCCCAAGGGATCAATTCCCTCAAATAGTCCACAGGGACACTTCTCAAGACGGCTGCTCCATGGCTTCTTTCCCCTCAACGTCAACCAGGAGCTGGCCACCATCGAGCACCACCTGCCCGTCAAAATAGACCGTCGGGTTCAAGAAAACGTAGTCAATGTGCATGGAGCTCTCGATTTTGCCTTCCAAGGTGGCATTATCTCCCTGGGCCACGTGGGCCGTCCCCCATTTCTTGGAAACCTCCCTGGTGTTCGCCATGACCCGGCAGGCCGGGTTGGTCCCCAGGGCAAACTGAGAGGCAAGGGTATCGGCATTCTCATCGTGCCTGGTCAAGAGTTCCTTGAGCCTTTCTGCCTGGGCCCCTCCCTCAATCTTACTTATCCGGCCGTTGGTAATCTCAACGCGGAAGGGGTCCGTGATCAGCCCCAACTGGTCAGCAATATAAGGGTCGACAATAACACCATTGGTACTGCCCTCGATGGGGGCCAGGGTTGCTTCCCCATCTGGCAGCCCAGAAAACTGTCCTGGCTTGCGGGCAAAACCAGTCTGGGCAAACCCACGCCGTCCGTCCGCCCGCATGGTCAGGTCGGTTCCGTTGGGAGTGGTGAGGCGGATTTCTTTCACCGCGGTAAGAAAACCGGCCAGTTTCTCCGAGAGGGCCTTCACGTAATTGTAATCAGCAGTAACCCCTCCCCGCACCCACATGTCCTCGTCCATGTTCCTGAGGTTCGCGACCCTGACCCCTTTCTTGATGGCCGCCCGAGTGGCTTCAGTGTGGGTCATGGACTGGGTAGCCTGATTGATGACGGCATCCACCACCTGCATGGCTGCAGCTACAGCGCCCGGAGGTTCCTGACCGCCAACTTCCTGGGGGTGCATAATCACCACCACGACCTCAGCCCCAGCGGCTGTTGCCGAGTAGGAAAGAGCCTCGGTAATCGTTCGGGGCCGGTCGGTGTCCGTAATAATCAGGACCTTTTCTCCCGGTTTAAGACCGAGAATCTGGTTGATAACCCGGTGAGCCGTCATCGCCATACGCATCATTTTCACGGAATAACCCTCCTCGCCCAAGAAATGAAAAATAATAGTTAACAAAAGACGTCGTTAAACAACACTGCAGTCCCCAGCACAGCGAAGCGAAATCTTCCCTAAGCAGCGGATGACGCGTCCTTTGATTTGGGTCTAAACTCACGGTACAGGGAAAAGACGATGGTGATGATAGCCACGGCGAGCAAAACAGCGGCAATAGGCCTCTCAAGGAAAATCATCCAGGAACCATCGGAAAGGGTTAGCGACCTTCGGAGAGACGTTTCGACCAGGAACCCCAGGACAAACCCCAACACAGTAGCCGTGACAGGAAAGCCGTAAACCTTCATCACGTAACCAAGGATTCCAAAGGCAAACACCACAGCGACATCAAAAAGGTTATTGTTGATGGTAAAAGCCCCGACAAAGACCAGGGCGATAATCCCGGCGTTCAAAATAGGTTCGGGAATATTTACGATCTTGATGGCAGCCTTCAGAAAAACGTAGCCCACCACGAGCATCGCAATGTTAGCCACGAACAAACCCACAAAAATGCTGTAGGGTATATCAGGATGCTCCAGGAAAAGAAGCGGCCCGGGAACCAGCCCGTGGATCATCAGGGCCGCCAGCATGATCGCAGTCGAGTTGGAACCGGGTATTCCAAGGGCCAAGAGGGGAACCAACGCTCCCCCAGTTACAGCATTGTTGGCTGCCTCCGGAGCCGCTACCCCTTCCATGATACCGGTACCGTACAGCTCCGGCTGCTTAGACCAGCGCCTCGCTTCGTTGTAGCCGATCCAGCACCCGATGGAAGCCCCCGAGCCAGGCATAATGCCCACGATCATCCCTACCACGGAAGCAATCACCATGGCCGGCCCACAGCGCCAAAATTCCTGCCAGGTAGGAAACTGAGTCATCGCTTTCTCATCCAGCCCCGGAAGGTCTTCGTGGGACCGGATTTGATAGAGTACCTGCCCAACGGCAAACATCCCCATCATCACCGGAATCACTTCAAGCCCGTTAACCAAGTTAAGAGAGCCGAAACTGAACCTAATGGCCGGGGAAAAGGGGTCCAGCCCCACCGTAGAGAGCAGCAGGCCGAAAGCTCCGGCAATAAGGCCCTTAACGATGTTCTTCCCTGATAGGGACGCAATCATCGTCAGCCCCATAATGGCCAAGCCGAAGTACTCGGGCGGTCCGAAGGCCAGCGCTATCGAGGCCAGGGGAACGGCAATAAAGATAAGAAGGATGGTGGATATGAAGCCGCCTACCCCACCTGAAAGGAGGGAAATCCCTACTGCCTTTCCAGTTTGCCCTTTTTGGTGCATGAGAAATCCGTCCACCACTGTAGCCGCCGATGAGGTCGTTCCCGGGGTGCCGATGAGGATGGCAGGAATAGAGCCACCGTACTGGCCCCCGCAGTACACCCCAACAAACATCAAGAGGGCGGTGATGGGGTTCATGCCCCAGGTAAACGGTAAGAGGAGTGCCATAGTCATCGAAGCATTGATACCCGGGATGGCACCACCAATAGTGCCAGCAAGCGTCCCAAGCCAAATGGCCAGCATATTATTAAGTGTAAAGACGTTTTCTAGCCCGGTAAGCAGATTTTCCAAAAAATACCCCTCCCTTCAGCTGAAAATCACGGCCAGGATCCCGTCTGGCAGCAGTACTCCCAAAACATACGCAAAAAGAAGGTACAGGAATGCAGTTAGAAACAAACTGCTTTTGGCCACTGTTTTCCAGTTTCTTACCCCCAAGATGATGATCAAGACGCCCAGAAAAGCAAAGGTGGAAATAATGTAGCCTAAAGGATTCATCAAGATTAGGTAGGCACTACAGGCCAATAGCACCGAACCCAGCTGATAGACCCAAGGTTGAACCCCTTTAGTATCGGGTTTATGAGCCGGGCTTTTCACGGTAAGGAGTGACTGCAAAACCAGGACGGCACTCATTCCAACAATAATGGCAGCCATGAAACGCGGGAAGTACGCTGGGCCAATGGGGTCATAACTTTCAATGTCAATCCACCGGGCCGACCAAACCCAGATAAATACCCCCAGACCGCCGAAAAGTACTCCCAAGATTGTGTCGGCATTAATTCTTTTCAAACTAACAGCCCTCCCAAGTCAACCGGCTTCCCGCCTGCTGGAAAGACGGGAAGCCGGCCCAGCTAAATCTTATAAACCCATCTTTTCAAGCATTTCTTTAAAGAACTGATGCTGCTCATCCATAGCCTTTGTCATTTCATCGGGACCCCGGTAAAGCGGGATAATATTCGAACTCTCGTAGTACTTCTTAAAAGCCGGATCATCGTATACCTTCCGGATAGCCTCGTTCCAGAACTCAATAATCTCGTCCGGTGTCCCCTTGGGAACCATCAGACCCCGGATTTTCTCGAAAACGAAATCGTAACCCTCCTCTTTCAGGGTCGGCAGGTCGGGTAAAGTCGGAATCCGCTCGCTTCCGAGGCCAGTGAGGAGTTTTACTTTGCCGGCCTCAACCTGCCCTTTGATTTCGGCGTACTCACCAATAGCTACATCCAGGTCCCCAGCCACCAGGGCTACGATAACATCGCCACCTCCCTCAAAAGGCACCAGCTTAATTTCCATTCCCGCTATTTCGGCAAAGCGTAAGGCACAAAGAGATTCGGCTGAGCCTGCATTTCCACCGCCCCACTTCTGTTGACCCGGCCTAGATTTGGCATCTTCCACGACATCGGCGAGGGAATCGTACTGGCTATCGGTCCTCACGAAGATAACGGTCGGGTCATAGAAAACCTGGGCAATCGGGTCAAAATCCTTGTAACTAACTGGCATCTCAACACGGAGCGGACTGGCAAGAATGGTGGACGAGATGCCAAGCAGCGTATATCCGTCGGGTTTAGCCCGGCTGACGTAAGTCCAAGCATTGGCTCCACCGGCCCCGACGCGGTTCTCAATAACGATGGGCTGTCCGAAGGATTTCTCCAAGGCTTTACCCAGGTTGCGAAGGAAAATGTCTCCACCTGAACCAGCCTTCGAGTGATAAACCAGGGTGATGGGTTTGGTCGGGTAATCAAGCTTAGCCGGTTCCTCGGCCTCCTTTACCTCCTCCCCTGCCTTTTCAGAAGACTCGGTTGCTTCTTCCTGCTGGCCGCCGCAGCCGGATAAGACAAGTAAGCCTACTGCCAGCAGCAATAGAATCGCAAGCCATGTGTTCCTTTTCACTCTAATCCCCCCTCAGAGTATTACCCGGAACCAGTTCTGAACCTTACCTCCTTTCAGCTTTGGGAACGAAAGGGCTTCTGTATGTAGTATACAATCCTAACCAAAAAATTCCTTCCCAGAACCTTAAAATAACTGACAAAATTTATGTAAGTCAGAATCTAGCTGTTTGGCCATCTGGCTCAACCCAGGAAGACCAGTGCTGGAGTGCAGCCGGTTAATGGGTGGTACGCATGGCTGCTTAGTTAATCAACCCGCAGTTTGGCCCATGGAACACCGTCTTGGGGGACAACTGCCCTAGAGCTACGACAAGTTACCTGGCTGTTCCTGTCATTTTCTGGGTTATAGTAGACAAGAAAAAGACCTCCTGGTTAAACGTGTAAAGACAACCAAAATACATCCAGGAGGGTTGGAGATTGCGGAAAATTACAACCGTAAACTAGGAAGGATATGGTAATTGGATAATAATGTGCTGATTGTTGGGATCGATGTAGACAGGAAGAAGCGCTGGGCGACCGGCATGGGTGGAGACGGCATCAAGTAACAAAGCCCTTCTCTTTGAAGAATAGCAAAGATAGGTTCTGGCGTTAGCGGGAAAAGTGGAAAAACCCCACCAAGCCAGCGTAGGAAATAAAAACGGTAAGGTTAGAGAAAATGTCCACCGTAGCCTTGACTCAGGCAGATTTTAAGACGCGACGGAAATGTGGTATATCTACCCTGAGTTCGTACTGTCAGTTCTGGAAGCCTTCAGGACCACTTCCTTCGCGTGTCTGGAATGTTGGCGGAGTGCCCTTTCTGCAGCTGCTGGGTCACGGGCTTTGATGGCCTCAAGAATCATCCAGTGTTCAGGCACTGAACGCCTGCGCCTTTCCGGGTCTGCCATGGAAAGGCGGCGGTAGCGGCCGATTTGCGTGAGAACAACATCAAGGAGCTGCTTCAGCCTGGAGCTGTGTCCAGCCTCGACTATGGCCTTGTGAAAGTCGCTGTTAAGGCTGATAAAATCAGAAATTCGCCCTTCTGCTAAGGCCACCTCGCTTTTCTTCAGGATTATCTCGAGAACGTCAATTTGGGCTTCGGAGATACGCTTGGCCGCCAGGAAGCCGGCCAGTCCTTCCAGCACTTCACGGATCAGGAATACCTCTTCAACCTCCTCCACGGAAAGCCCCTGCACAATGACACCCTTCCGGGGGGTTATTTCCGCAAGGCCTTCGCTGGCCAACCTTTGAAGCGCTTCCCGCACCGGTGTCCGACTGACACCCATCTGTTCAGCCAGGCTGGTTTCGACCAGCTTAGTCCCAGGTTTGAGAGTACCGTCAAGGATCGCATCCCGCAGCTTCTCGTAAACCCTGTCTCGAAGAGGCATCTGTTCTTCCAGGGTAATCTGGAGGGGATTATCCAAGGCTGCAGCCTCCCATCAAACTAATGTATTCAGCATACAGTCTACCATGCTGCATTTATTATAGCTGAATCCGTTCTTCGTATCAAGGAACTCTGGCCCGGTAGGCTGACGTGCACCCAAAAAGCAAGAATGCTCAAGCTCAAGTTTGAGACCTGAACCGTGAAAATCCCGAAGGCTCAAAGGTTTCCAGGCATGCGAAGACCAACGTACCACAACACCGAAGTGATCGATAACTTTTGAACAAAAGAGGAATCCTACCGGGTCCCTAGTCTTACAGACTTGAGTTATTTGAAGACCTTGGTAACCTTATTTTATTGACCTTAGCGGGCTCTGCATTTGACCTAACCACTGGTCTGATAGGGGAACTAGCCCTCCCATTGGTCGATTCCAGATCAGGACGTCCCAGTGGCCTGCGGAGTAGCTCCTACTAGGGCCCTCTTGATGGCCATCTCTTTTCCCTTAACAGCTGAACAGAACACGCCCGTTGTGGTTGCTAATTACGACCCATGTTGGGTTTATTTGCCATTTGAGTTAACGTAATCTGTACGTATCCAAGCGACTACATTTTGTTTCAAAGGGAAAAACATATGTCAACCATCGGATCAAGAATTAGCGAATTGAGAAATCTGTCACTACTCACATTGCGGAGAGTTATTAAGAAGGCTAACATCTCCCATTCTTTTTTCACCGAAATTGGGTCAGAAGGAACCCGTCCATCCCTAGATACTTTGAGTACCCCACACACCTCCGCGACGAACTTTCCGAGGAAGATTGAAACCATGTGTTTTTTCGCACGGCCAATAAAATGGCCGTGGCTAGGGGGTCCACAACCTCATGCGTGCAGTTTACTCCGACCCGAAACTATGGTAGGAGCTGGCATTAACTTATAAGCCAGACACTTGTTATGCGAAACCTCCTTTAACCTAACCAAAGTACGTAATTATAAAATGTAGAACCAAAGCGACCTTATTAGGCGGATGCTCGATTTTGACCATGGTGGGTCGCTTCTTAGTTTCTTAAACTAAATCGCTGACTTTGAAGACTCTTACACTCTCTGTAGTAGATTGTGGATGCCAAAGAGTTTTTGTTGTATTTTATAGCATCTTATAATACATTATAGAAAGGAGAAAAGTTATTCATGTCGTCTTCTGTCCAAGCGGCATACGTCCGCGCAATGGCCAAGGCAGGGAAAGTTCATTATTCCGATTACGCGCTTTCCCAAATGGGTGCAAGAAAGATTTGGCAAGATCAGGTTAACAAGGCTATTGCTGAAGGCGAAGAGTTAGAGGTTCAAGATCTTGGGCCAAAAAAAGACGTGCGAGTTTTGTTTCAACAAGCCACGAAGGATGTTCCAGAATTCTACGTTGTCGTGGCTACATCGTACCCAGTTGTTGAGGTGGTCACTGTTTGTCGGTTTAGAGAAGAGGTATGGGATTGGACTGGGAGAATAATGGTGAGGGGGAAACCATCGTGAAGTGCGTTTTATGCGAGAAGCAGATGCACGAGACAACTACGATCTATAGATCAAGATGGGGACAATACGAACTAACAATTAAGGGGATTACGGCCCACAAATGCGAAGAATGTGACCGCCTAGTTTTCAACCCAGAAGAAGCTCGTATGATTCAAAACGTTACTGCGGGATTATCGGACAGCTCGATCAACGAAAAACCACAATTACTAAATGTAACTGAAGTAGCAGACCTTCTAAGGGTGAGCAATCAAACAGTCTACAACATGATCAAGGATGGCCGCCTCTCCGCCACTAAGGTCGGTAGGGAATGGCGGTTTCTCCGCAAGGATGTTCTCAATGCTCTTAAGGACGAAAACAATTCACCCGAGTCTGATTTTAAGGTAGCAGCTCGTGGAAAGCTAAGCGAAAAAGATAAAATTTATATAGAAGTTTTATTCGCGGAAGAGGAGGAATGAAGATGTGGTCCTTCCAGGAAATGAGAAGCTCTCCCGAGTTCTATGCTCGGGAGCTTTTGCATGAACTACAGAAATGAATAACCTCAACTCAACCCTCTCAGCAATTAAACCTTCCTACGATGAAGACGAAGAAGAACTGTATTAGCAGTAGACCAATCAACCCTGTATCTAGAGATATTTCTGTAACAACCAGATAAAGGGTCGGGACCCTATCTCGAACGATGCTCGTTCGCCCCCCACCCATAGTTGTTTTCTGTTACAAATGAGTAGAGGAATTTCTTTGTAAAGGAGGAAATATTTACGGCAAACCAGTTAGTGGAATGTGGCAAAAACAGGTAGCTAATACGGGTATTTTCGGGCCAGAACTTTAACGGCAAGCGAAAACACCTAGGGTGAGCACTGTGGAAGTCATCAATAACATCGACAAGACATTGGGCGATGATCTAAGAAGAACCATCGGGAAAAACGCTAGACTCTCCATTGCCGCCTCTTTTTTCTCTATTTATGCTTATGAAGCCCTCAAGAAAGAACTAGAGCAACTAGAAGAACTGCGCTTTATTTTCACCTCACCTACCTTTGTTACCGACAAACTCAAAAAAGAGAAACGGGAGTTCTATATCCCGAAGGTTACAAGGGAGAAAAGCCTTTACGGCACTGAATTTGAAATCCGGCTAAAAAACGAGCTAACGCTCAAAGCCATTGCCAAAGAGTGCAGCCAATGGATAAAGCAAAAGGTAACCTTTAAGTCCAATAATACCAGCGGTACCCTACAGGGTTTTATCAACGTGGAAAACGGGACAGAAAAAGTGACTTACATGCCTGTCAACGCCTTTACCACCGTGGACCTAGGTTATGAAAAAGGAAATACCCTTTCCAATATGGTTAATAAGTTTACTGATTTTCCAATAAGCAAACATTATTTTGATCTTTTCGAGCAGGTTTGGCGAGACGAAGAAAAACTTGCCGATGTCACGGACCAGGTAATTGAGCATATATCAACTGTTTACAAAGAAAATTCACCTGACTTTATTTACTTCATAATTCTTTACAACATTTTTAACGAGTTCCTTGAAGACATATCTGAGGACCTGCTTCCTAATGAGGCTACAGGATTTAAGGATACCCAAATATGGAAACGGCTCTATAATTTTCAAAAAGATGCTGTCATTGGCGGTATTAACAAGCTGGAAAAATACAACGGCTGCATTCTGGCCGACAGCGTGGGCCTGGGTAAAACCTTTACAGCCCTGGGAATCATCAAGTATTACGAACTACGCAACAAATCCGTCCTGGTACTCTGTCCCAAGAAGTTGGGAGAAAACTGGCTCACCTTCCGGCAAAATGTCACCAATAATATTTTATACCGCGACCGCTTCCGTTACGATGTGCTTTATCACACGGATCTGTCTCGGGAAAGGGGTTATTCCAATGGTATCCCCTTGGACAGGATCAACTGGGGCAATTACGACCTTCTGGTTATCGACGAGTCTCACAACTTCAGGAATAACGAAGCCAGAAAAGAGAAGGAGACCCGTTACCAGAAGCTGATGCGCAAGGTAATTCAGGCTGGCGTTAAAACCAAGGTTCTCATGCTCTCAGCCACCCCCGTTAACAACCGTTTTAATGACTTAAAAAACCAGCTGGCCCTGGCTTATGAAGGTGATCCAAAAAATATCAATCCTGCCCTCAATACCGAAAAAGGTGTAGATGAAATATTCCGCCGTGCCCAGGGAGCATTTAACAGCTGGTCCAGATTGCCTATAAACATGAGAACAACGGAAACCCTACTGGAAATGCTGGACTTTGACTTTTTTGAACTGCTGGATAGCGTTACCATTGCCCGTTCCAGAAAACATATACAGAAATTCTATGATACTAAAGAAATAGGGTCCTTCCCAAAGCGCTTAAAACCCCTTTCTTATTACTGCAACCTCACCAGGCGGCAGGACGTGATCGGCTACAACGAGATATTTCGAGAACTTTCCCGCCTAACCCTGGCCCTGTACGCGCCTTTTAATTACATATTGCCCAACAGGATAAAGTTTTACGAAGAACAGTACGATACAGTGGTCAGAGGCGGGGGAAGCCTGAAGCAGTTGGATCGGGAGAGAAGCCTGCAGGTCTTAATGCGGATCAATTTATTAAAGAGGCTGGAAAGTTCCATAGAAGCTTTCCGAATCACGCTTACCAAGGTACTGGAAAAACTTAACACAACTATAGATCTAATTGACAGCTATAACGAGGCTGCTGGTTCCCAGACTTTTGGCCACACTGAATTCGATGCCGTGAACCTGGACGATGATGACTGGCTGGACGAGAATTACAACATAGGCGACAATATCAGGATCAACCTCTCCGATATAGACAGACTTCGCTGGCGGGAGGATCTGGAGCGGGACCGGAAAGTGTTCGTCAGTTTGCTGGAAGAGATGGAAAAGATCACGCCGGAAGACGACGAGAAGCTGGCCACTCTCAAAAAAGTAATTGCCCATAAAATAAGCAACCCCATTAATCCGGGTAATAACAAAATATTAATCTTCACAGCCTTTGCGGATACTGCCACCTACCTTTACAGGCATATCTCCCACTATGTAAGAAATACTTTCGGGCTAGAGACCGCCAAGGTAGTAGGCGGGGATGAAAATAAAACCACTATCAGCATTAGGAACGACCTCCATACCATACTGACCTGCTTCTCCCCCAAAGCAAAGGAAAAGCACCTTACTATGCCCGACCTGAAAGGGGAACTGGATATCCTCATTGCCACCGACTGCATTTCGGAAGGCCAGAACCTGCAGGACTGTGACTACCTAATTAATTATGATATCCACTGGAACCCCGTCAGGATTGTCCAGCGCTTCGGGCGCATCGACAGAATAGGTTCCGAAAATAAAGTTATTCAACTGGTAAACTTTTGGCCCAACATGACTTTGGACGAGTACATCAATCTCAAGGAAAGAGTCGAAAACCGGATGGTCATCGTGGATATGACCACAACCGGGGAGGATAACGTCCTTTCCAACCGGTCCAGCGACCTGGAGTACAGAAAAGAACAGCTCAAGAAGCTCCAGGAAGAGGCCATCGACTTTGATGAGATAAGTACCGGGGTTTCCATTACCGACCTTGGGTTAAATGATTTCCGCATGGACCTGGTCCAGTATGTTAAACAGGAAGGAGACCTGAGCAAAGTTCCTCCCGGCCTGCACGCCGTTGTACCTGCCAACCAGGAAAAAGGGGCTCCTCCCGGCGTTATCTTCGTTTTGCGCAATGTTAACAGCGAAGTAAACATAAACAATCAAAACAGATTGCATCCCTTTTACCTGGTTTATATCGGCAGCAACGGGCATGTTGTTGCCAATCACCTGGAAGTTAAAAAGACCCTGGATTTATTAAGGTTGTTGTGTAAGGGACGCAGTGAACCTGTAGCGGAAGTCTATAAACCTTTTAACCGGGAGACCAGGGATGGCCGTAAAATGGACAGGTATTCCCGCCTCCTGGAAGAGGCCATAAAATCTATTATCGATGTCAAAGAAGAAAGTGACCTGGACAGCCTTTTCAGCGCCGGCGGAACTACTGCCCTTTTGGATACCATCCGGGGCCTGGAAGACTTTGAACTGATTGCCTTCGTGGTGGTAAGAGAAAAAGATGCCCGTGTTTAACCTACCGGAAAAGACCCTGGTAAATAAAAGAATACCCAAGAATAAGTTTTATGAGAAGCTGAAGGTAAACAGCAACCTCAAGGAAAAGTTTGTCCGACAGGTGGACTACATCTTGTGGAAGCACAAGCTCTCCCGGCATACCGTTAACCTTTCCCCCACCAAAGAGGTGGAAGAGATACAGGTTTTTGAGATCCACTTGAAACAAAAAAACTTGTCCCCGGAAGTTTTGGAAAGCATCGACCGGGCCATACCCTACCCCATTCTTTTCGCTCTTGTTTACCATGACGAAGTCCAGCTGGCAATTGCCTACAAGAAAAGAAACAAACAGCATGAGGACCGCTTTGTTGTCGATTCGTATTATTACACCCCGTGGCAAAAGACTGAAGATGTATCCCTGGACCTAGTGAAAGGGCTGGACCTGCAGGCCGTTTACGAAAATATCATTAAGAGCATGCTTCCGGGAAGCAGTGGAAAGATGACCAACCTGGAGAAGGCTATTGAGAAACAAAAGGCAGCCGACAGGTTGAAACGGGAAATTGCCGTCCTTGAGGCAAAGATACGTAAAGAACCTCAGTTTAACCGCAAGGTAGAATACAACCTGAAGTTGCAGAAAAAAAGGAAGGAACTGGAGAAAATGCTGGAGTAAAGGGGGTTTTATTCATGGAGAAGCTGAAAATGAAGACCAAAGACCTGATTCAGGAAAACATAGAAAAACTGGCGGAAATATTTCCAGGCGTCATTACGGAGTTGAGGGACGAGAAGGGGAACCTGGTCAAAACCGTTGACTTTGAACTGTTAAAGCAGGAGCTATCCGACCGGGTGGTGGAAGGGGACAGGGAGCGCTACCAGCTCACCTGGCCCGGTAAAAAGGAAGCAATGCTCCTGGCTAACCTGCCCACCAACAAAACCTTGCGCCCGGTAGAAGAAGAGAGTGTAGACTGGGAAACGACCGGCAATATCTACATCGAGGGAGATAACCTGGAGGCTCTCAAGATCCTTCAGGAATCCTACCTTAACAAGATCAAGTGTATCTACATCGACCCCCCTTACAATACAGGTAAAGACTTTATTTACAAGGACAACTTCAAGCAGAGCACGGAAGAATACCTCGCTGAGTCTGGACAGGTGGACGGAGACGGCAACCGGCTCTTCAAGAACACCGAGTCCAACGGGCGCTTTCACAGTGACTGGCTGAGCATGATGTATCCCCGGTTAAAGCTGGCCAGGAATTTGCTGCGGGAGGATGGGGTGATATTTATAAGTATTGATGATAATGAAACAGCAAATTTAAGGAAATTGTGCGATAACGTTTTCGGTGAAAAAAATTTTGTTGCAAATGTTATTTGGGAAAAAAAGTTTTCACCTCAAAACGATGCTAAATGGTTTAGTGATAATCATGATCATATTTTGATTTATGCAAGATCAAAAGAAGCATGGCGACCTTTTAAATTGCCTAGAAACATTGAGAACAACAGATACCAAAATCCAGATAATGATCCTCGAGGGCCTTGGGCATCATCTGATTTAACCGTAAAAACATACAATTCTGATTATGATTATCCAATTAAGACTCCAAGCGGAAAAATAATTAGACCTACCAGGGGTCGTTGTTGGGCGGTTCCTAAAGAACGCTTCGAAGAATTAGTGAAGGATAATCGTATATGGTTTGGTAAAACAGGACGTAATGTACCCCGAATAAAAACATTTTTATCTGAGGTTAAGAATGGAATTGTTCCTTTAACAATCTGGAAATATAGTGAAGTTGGTCATAGTCAAGAAGCAAGGCAAGAACTTAAGATTTTATTTGATGATAATGCGTATTTTGATAATCCAAAACCAGTTAGGCTACTAAAAAGAATCTTAATACTTTCTACGAAAAAAAGTGATATAATACTAGATTTCTTCTCCGGCTCCGCAACCACCGCCCACGCCGTCATGCAGCTCAATGCCGAAGACGGTGGCAACCGGAAATACATCATGGTCCAGCTCCCCGAACCCTGTGATGAAAAATCTGAAGCATTTAAAGCAGGTTTTAAGAACATCTCCGAAATCGGCAAGGAGCGCATCAGAAGAGCAGCGAAAAAGATAAAAGAAGAAACCGGTGCCGATATTGACTACGGCTTCCGGGTGTTCAAAGTAGACTCCTCCAACATGAAGGATATCTATTACCGTCCGGACGAATTGTCACAGCAGCAATTAGAAATGATGGTATCCAACATCAAGGAAGGCCGGACGGGAGAAGACCTTTTGGTCCAGGTCATGCTTGAGTGGGGCCTAGAGCTCTCCCTGCCCATGGAAAAGAGAGATATTTTGGGCAAGGAAGTGCATTTTGTGGCCGGTAACTCCTTGGTAGCCTGTTTCGACGAAGGCGTTTCCGAGGGTCTGGTCCGGGAGATTGCCAAGGAAAAGCCTTTAAGGGTGGTGTTCCGCGACAGTTCTTTTACCGATGACGCGACGCGGATTAACGTGGAAGAGCTGTTCAAGATGCTCTCCCCCAATACAGAGGTCAAGGTCATCTAGGCAGGTGAACAACATTGAAGCTGAAATTTAAAATACAGCAGTTCCAGACCGAGGCGGTCGGCGCCGTAGTGGACTGCTTTGCCGGGCAGCCCAACGAGCGGTCCCTGTTCACCCTGGATATGGGAAAATTCAATTCTGGTTCACAGATGGTTTTTCCATTTGAAGTTACCGGCTTCAGAAACAGGCCCATCGAACTCACGCCGGATGAAGTCTTTGAAAATATCAAGAAAGTCCAAGCCCGCAATGGCTTGAAAATATCGCCTAAGCTGGAAGGCAAGTATAACTTGACAGTGGAGATGGAAACAGGAACGGGGAAGACCTATGTCTATATCAAGACTATGTTCGAGCTCTTTAACAGATACGGCTGGAGCAAGTATATCGTGGTTGTACCCTCCATCGCCATCAGGGAAGGGGTCAAAAAGGCCTTTGAAATAACGGAAGAACACTTCATGGAACAGTACGGCCGCAAGGCCCGCTATTTTATTTACAATTCCCGGCAGCTCCATAAAATCGACCAGTTTGCCAGCGACCCGGGCATCAACGTCATGATCATCAATACCCAGGCCTTTAACGCCCGCGGTAAAGACGCCCGGAGGATCTACATGGAGCTGGACGAGTTTCAGTCCCGGATGCCCATAGACGTCATCGCCCAAACCAACCCCATTTTGATCATTGACGAGCCCCAGTCGGTAGAGGGGAAAAAGACTATAGAAGCTCTAAAACTATTTGAACCTTTATTTACGGTCCGCTATTCGGCTACCCACCGGTACGAGTATAACAAAGTTTACCGGCTGGACGCCCTGGATGCCTACAACAAAAAGCTAGTCAAAAAGATTAATGTTAAGGGCATTACCGTAAAGGGGACCACCGGGACCGACGGCTACCTTTACCTGGAAGGGATTGACGTCAGCCGGAAACACTATCCTTTGGCCCGTCTGGAGTTTGAAAAAAAGGCCCGCTCCGGCATAAGGCGGGAATTAAGGCGGGTGTCTGTAAATGACAATTTATATGAGCTTTCCGGCTACCTAGAACAGTATAAGGGCTATGTTGTATCCGAAATCAACGGTGCTAAGAATACCATAGAGTTTGCCAATGGAGTTTCTTTATCTGCCGGAGATGTCCAGGGGGATGTCAACGAGCTAACCCTGCGCCGTATTCAGATCAGAGAAACCATCAAGTCCCACCTGGAAAAAGAACGAAACTTATTTTACCGGGATATCAAAGTGCTTTCCTTGTTCTTTGTTGACGAGGTAGCAAAATACAGGCTGTACGACGAAAATGGAAACAAGCTGAACGGCGAATATGCCCAGATCTTTGAAGAAGAGTACAGGAATCTGGTACAAGATTACTTGAGAAATGCAGACGAGAAAGACCGTTATGCTGACTATCTAAGGAAGATAGATGTTGATAGAACCCATAACGGCTACTTTGCCATTGATAAAAAGGGGCGGATGACCAATCCAAAAGTAAGGGCCCGGGAGACCGAGTCCCAAGACGAAGACGCTTACAACTTGATCATGAAAGACAAGGAGAGGCTCTTAAGCTTTTCCGAGCCAACCCGCTTTATCTTTTCCCACTCAGCTTTAAAGGAAGGCTGGGATAACCCCAATGTCTTTCAGATCTGCACCCTAAAGCACAGCGATTCCACCATAAAAAAACGGCAGGAAGTGGGAAGGGGCCTTAGGCTGTGCGTGAACCAGGAAGGCGAAAGGATCGATGACTCGGTGCCGGGCATCGATGTACACGAGGTCAATGTTCTTTCTGTTATTGCCAGCGAATCCTACGAGGCCTTTGCCAGGCAACTGCAGAAGGAGATCGCCGAAACCCTTTCAGACCAGCCCCGCAAGGCCGATATACAGTTTTTCCTGGATAACGTCCTGACTAACGAAAGGGAAGAAAAGATCCGGATCGATGAGCGGCTGGCCCGGAAGCTTTATCACACTTTTGTTAAAAACAACTATATTGACGAAGAGGACAACCTGACTGAGAACTATTACCAGGTTGTAGAAAAAGGGGAGGTTATCCTTCCTGAGGAGCTAAAGGAACATAAACAGGCCGTTATAGAACTGGTCAGTACTATTTACAGCGAAAGCGCTTCTCGCCTGGTTCATAACGAGCGCAACAAGAACGTGGAGTTGAAGTTAAACGACAACTTTTATAAAGAAGAGTTTCAAAAACTGTGGAAAAAGATTAACGTCAAGACAGCTTATACAGTCAAATTTGACACAGAAGAACTGGTGGAAAGGTGCGTAAATACCCTTGATACCCGTTTGAGGATAGCGGATATTTCTTACCAGATAAAGGACGGAGTATTGGAAGCCATTACCTCTAAAGAGCAGCTGGAAAAGGGCGAAGGTTTTGTAGTAAGAGAAACGAAAATAGGAAAGGTGTATGGAGAAGTTACTTCAGGGGTTCGTTACGACCTGGTAGGCAAGCTCATGGGGGAAACCGGACTAACTCGGAAGACCATTGTAAAAATCTTGACGGGGATAAAACAAGAAACCTTTGACCTTTTCAAAAAGAACCCGGAAGAATTCATTATGAAAGCCGCCCGCATTATCAATGAAGAAAAGGCCACCACCATCATCGAGTGGATTACCTACGATCCTACCAGCGAGACTTATAATACCAATATCTTTACCCAGAACACCCTGAAGGGAATCCTCGGCGAAAACGCCCTGCCTGTTAGCAAACATATTTATGACTATGTGATTACAGATTCTAATACGGAAAGAAAGTTTGCCCGGGATCTGGATGTAAGTCAAAATATCTGCGTCTATGCCAAGCTACCGAGAGGCTTTTTCATCCCGACGCCTGTCGGAAATTATAACCCCGATTGGGCCATTGTGTTTGAAGAAGATAAGGTAAAACATGTGTATTTCATTGCCGAAACCAAGGGTAACATGGACTCTTTGGAACTGAGAAGAATTGAAGAGGCCAAGATACACTGTGCTCAAAAACACTTTGAAAAAATCAGCAACACCAGCGTGAAGTACGGCGTAGTCAAAAATTACGAAGAGTTATTGGAAATAGTAACCTGAAGAGTGGTTCTGGAACTGGCACACTATGGGCACACTTTCGGTCCAGTTCGGGGAACACTCCTCTTTAGCAGAAAATACAAACCCGCAAAGCCCTATGCTAAGCGGGTTTAATGCTGGTGGAGCTGAGGGGAGTCGAACCCCTGACCTCTTGAATGCCATTCAAGCGCTCTCCCAACTGAGCTACAGCCCCACATACACTTAAGACATTTTCTGCATTTCTACCATGCTGCCTCTTGGGTTTTCTTTTGAGGCCAGTAAGTATTATAGAACACCGAATACTTACTGTCAAGTGACTCAGACAGACTCTAACTGGAGAAACTTGGCATCCCCCCACAGGCGTTCCAGGCTGTAAAACTTGCGATCCTTTTCACGAAAAATATGGACTACCACGTCTCCATAGTCAAGAAGAATCCACCTGGCTGCCCTGTAGCCCTCCCGGTGCCTGAGTTTGAAACCACGTTTCTCACATGTTTCCTCAATGTGGTCCGCGATAGCCTGGACCTGGGTGGTACTGTTACCACTTGCTACAACAAAATAGTCGGTTACGAGTGATATATCTTGCATATCTAGGATGACAACATCCTTGGCTCGCTTTTCACCCGCCCACTTGGCAATTAGTAAGGCCAACTCCCGGGTGTTCAAGAAGAGCATTCCCTCCTCATCATGTGGTTGATAATGGTATTAACGGTTTCGCCGTGGGACCCCTTATCTCCTTTCAATGGGCTCGATTTTCCCCAAAGGCAAAATCCTTGCCGATGATGATGGTCACATCAACCACCGCTTCTTCGGATACATCTTCTTTAACCTTGACGGAGTAGTTGCCCAGCCGGCCCACGCTTACTGCCACGTTCTCAAAGGCTTCTTGGTTCCCGGACCGGTTCACAGCCCAGGTGGTTTCGAAGTCAAAACTGTCCGCATTCCCAACCCGCACCACCTGGTAACCGCGGTCCTTCAACAAAGCTGCCAGCCGTCCTGCCGCCCCGTCAATACCGGTACCATTGAGGACCTCCAGACGTATCTTGCTGTTTTCCTCCCGGTCAATGCCCCGGATCAGACGGTCCACCACTTCCTGGTGGGGGTCGGCAATCCAGTAGATGCCATTAGGTCCAAAGTTGCCGGCCAGCATCCCCATCTCAATCTGATCCCTTTCAATTCTCCTGGCCATGTTGGCCAATCTTAGCATCTCCGCCGGTGTCATATTGGTATCCACATAGTCCACCAGTTCCCTGGTCAGGCTGGGAAGTTTCAGGATCATACCCACACCAAACACTTTCTTCATCAGGGCCTGGAGAAACTCGTGCTGGACCTCGACCCGGCCGATGTCACCATTCCAGTACTGGCGGTAGCGCATCACCTGAAGGGCTTTCTCGCCATCAAGGACCTGCCGCCCCTTCTTGATGTCAATCACCAGATTCTGATAAGGGTCTTCATAATACATGTTCTTTTCAATCTCCATCTCAACCCCACCCAGGGCATCGATGATCCTGGAAAACCCATCAAAATTGGTCCGTACAAAGTAATGGATCGGTACATCCAAAAAATTACTGACTGTTTCCATCATCAGTTGGGGCCCCCCATAGGCATGGGCATGGGTAAGCTTATCCAATCCATGGCCCATGATGGGGACCCTGGTATCCCTAGGAATGGAGAGAACCCCAACCTCCCCGGTAATTGGATCCAAACTTACCAGGATCACCACATCAGCCCGCGTCCGGGCTTTGTGCAGGTCGGCCGGAATCACGTTGCCCTCTGCATCACGGTCAGCATCAATCCCGAGAAAGAGAACATTAATCCGCTCCCCTGGTTTCAGTTGGGAAGCCTTAGCATAATATTCGTGTTCCCCTCCCCCTTCAGTTCCGAGGGCACTCAGGATTGAGTAAATCCCACCACCGATTCCAGCCAACAAAAAAAAGAACAATGCCAGGACAAGGAATCCGACTCGTTTCCAGTTCAGCCGTTTACTCTTTCTCAATTTCTTCTCCGGCTCAACTATCAAAGAGAAAGTTCCCCCTAACTTAATTCCGTCAACCTCAACGTCATCCGAGTCCAGACCGGTTTCGCCGTGAAATTCCCTGAAACAATAACGCGTTCCTGGCTGCTACGCTGGCCGGGTGAAGAGGCAAACCTCGCCCAACCACGTACTTAATAGTGTTCTCCAGGGCTGCCAGAAAAGCCTGGTCAAGATCTACGCCAGCCAGAAAACGTATTTCCTCAACTCCCGGAAAGATGCGGGTCGGTTCGATATAATCGGCCACATAAACAACCTTATCAAGAAGGCCCATGCGGGCCGAGCCGGTAGTATGGGTAGCAATGGCCCGAGTTACGGCCGGGTCAAAAACCCCGAAAATCTCACCGGCCAGTTTGGCGCCCACCGGGGCGTGGAGCAAATCTGGTGATTTTTCCTCGATTTCACCTATGAGTATACCAAAATCCCCAGCCAGTTTCAACAGAACGCCTTTTCCAGCCGATTTCGCACAATCATGGATCATGCCAGCCAATTCTGCCTTGTCAGGATCAAGGCCGTATCTCTGGGCCAGCAAACGGCAGGAATAAGCCGTTCCCAGTGAATGAAGGTACCCTTTGTACCCAAGTTTTCCCTTGAGCCATTCCTTGATCTTGGTCCGGGTCCAGCCCTCTCCCAGCCACTGTTCCAAGACTTCCTCCTCCCTCGACCCAGCCCCCCTGGGTGCTTCCCAGTGGTGAAAAGATAAAGGCCTCCTGTGTCAAGGAGGCAAATTTTTCGACAAACAGAAGAACAAGCTCCAGGTTTCTAGAATCTCTGGCGGCGCGGCCGTGCTTCGTTGACCACGATCTCACGTCCTCCCAGCTGGGTCCCGTTCATGGCTTCCAAGGCCTTTTCAACATCTTCTTCTTCTACTTCCACAAAGCCAAACCCACGAGAACGCCCGGTTTCCCGGTCGGTAATGATGCGGCAACCCTTAACCTCCACATGAGCGGAAAACGCGTTCGCCAATTCCTCTTCTGTGGTTGACCACGGAAGGTTGCCAACATAAAGGGTTCTTAACACTAAATCTTCACCTCCTCCCTTCAGATTGAAACTGGGTCTGATAGCGACAAAAAAATGGGCCCAGGCTGACTCAAGCCAGAGACCCATCTTTTTCTCGATACCTGAACTTGAAGCCCTTATCAAGAATACCCACTATGAAACATGTTTCTCGTAGAATTATCTACCCAAAGCGCCCACTATTATACATGATCACACCGGTTTCTCTGCCTGGTGTGGTTAGCACCGGGTTGATCTTTTTCCCTGGGCTCCCCATCGTGCCGGTAAAGGCCGTGCTTATAGATATAGTGTTCCACACTTTCCGGAACCAGGTACTTGATGGGGCGCCCGTGCCGAACCCTGTCCCTGATATCAGTTGAAGAAATGGCCAATGCCGGCACTTCAAAACGGTGAATCCGCTGCTTGACACCCTTTCCCAGTTCCCTTTCTAACCGTTTCAGCCCGTTGAGTGGGTACCCGGGCCTGGTGGCGGCGATGAAATGACACATTTTCAGTAAGGCTGGGGGATCCTGCCAAGTACATATTTCCAAGATCGCATCGGCACCGGTCACAAAGAAAAGCTCTGTACCAGGGTACTGCCTCCTCAGTTCACGCAGAGTATCCACCGTATAAGAAAAACCCGGCCGGTCGATTTCAACCCTCGAGACCCCAAAATAGGGGTTGGTAACCGTGGCCAGAACCGTCATCAGGTACCGGTGTTCCTTGTCTGAAATCTCCCGGTCCGGCTTATGGGGGGGACGAAAGGAAGGAACAAACAACACCCGTTCGAGTCCAAAAGTACATCTGGCTGCTTCGGCTGTTACCAGGTGCCCGTAGTGAATGGGATCAAAGGTTCCGCCCATGATTCCCAGGGAACGAATTTCTCTGAACGGGGTCATCGCCTTCCCACTTTCTTCCTGCAACCAGCCATATGCCGGAAACGATATGTTCCTCCGCGCCTGCAGCCGCGCGCTGCCGCCAGGAAGACTGCACCGGCGACTAATTACTTTGATTATATCAGACCTATTGACCCAATTCAAATTCCATTTCACCAATCACTACTGTATCCCCATCGACCGCCCCAGCACGCCTGACTGCCTTCTCAACACCCATCTTCTTTACCAGTTGAGCAAACCTTGCTGCGGCCTCCTCATTATCGAAATCCGTCATGGCCACCAGGCGTTCGACCTTCTTGCCGCGGACCACGTACCGGCCCCCTTCGACAGAAACCGAGAAACCTTCTCTACCCGTACCAGCGATGAAGATTTTCTCCACGGGTTCCACCAGGGTCTCCGGCAGTCCCTTCTTTTCCTCTTCCTTGAGAATGGCTGCCAACCGCCTCACCAGCGCAGGCACACCCCCTCCGGTCACCGCCGAGATCGGAAACACCTCGATTCCTTTGGGGCTGTACTGGGCACGTAACCGTTCAATGACGCCTTCCCCCGCGACCAGGTCCATCTTGTTGGCCGCGATCACCCGAACTTTGTCTGGAAGGTTGTCACGGTAGGCAGCCAACTCTTGAGCCAGGATTTCGGTGTCCCGAAGCGGGTCCCGGCCTTCGGTGCCAGCGGCATCGATAACGCAAACCAGAACCCTGGTACGTTCCACGTGGCGCAGGAATTCATGGCCGAGACCAACCCCGCGATGGGCACCTTCAATCAATCCTGGAAGGTCGGCCACAACATAGTGATCCCCCTCATTGACCTCCACCACCCCGAGATTGGGAGCTAAGGTGGTAAAGGGATAAGGGGCAGCCTTGGGGCGGGCCGCGGAGATCCTCGCCAACAGGGTCGACTTGCCAGCATTAGGAAATCCAACCAGGCCAACATCAGCCAGGAGGCGCAGTTCCAGGTCAATAACCCGTTCTTCCCCGGGTTCACCTTTTTCCGCAAAGCGCGGGGCTCGGCGGGTGGGGGTTGCAAACCGGGTGTTACCCCGTCCACCCCGTCCACCCCGGGCAGCGATTACGCGCTGTCCGGGCTCCACCAAGTCCGCGATCACCCCTCCTGTTTCCCCGTCCTTGATTACTGTACCGGGCGGCACCCTGATGACTACGTCCTCCCCGTGCCGGCCGTGCTGGTTTTTCCCGCGCCCATGCTGACCATTGGAAGCCTTGAAGTGACGCCTGTATCTAAAATCCATCAGGGTCCTCAGCCCCGGGTCCACCTCAAAAACAACATCACCACCACGACCTCCATCCCCCCCGTCCGGACCACCTTCGGGCACGTATTTTTCCCGGCGAAAGGAGACGGCGCCGTTCCCACCTTTCCCGGCTTTGATCTTTATCTCGGCTTTATCGACAAACATACCTATACACCCACCACACGTCAGGCTTTCAACACCGTGATTTCTGAGTATTCTTCTTCGGCCAAGCCACGTGGCTCTAGACTAGCTTTCCCTGCACCACCGCTTCCTTGCATCACTTCGGTCAATCCTCTTCAACCGGTTCCTACCCTGATGAGCCTGGCACGATCCGGCTCAACCCCGGTCGCCTGCAGGTTCCCTTGCGGCGGCCGCCTCAGTTTCCCCCTGGTGTTCTTCTTCGCGGCGGTTTTCACGGTGGCGCACCCTTATTTTCAGTGAGGTGCTTGTCCCGGTTTCAAAGGCCTGGTAAACAAAATCAACCCCCGGCTGCCGCAGGAAGGCGCCCGGCTGTGTCCTCACAAAACGAAAGGCCCGTTCTCTAAAGGCCTTCTCCTCCCAGCGTTCACGTGGAATCTTAACACCGGAAACCTCAATATCGAAGACTGAAAGCCCGCCCTCGTCCTGCCAGATCCTCACCGTGATCTTCCCAGTCTTTCCTTGTGATTCCACATAGGTCGTAAACCCCCGGAGCATGGCCGAGAACAGGACAGGCACAAACTCAAAAGAAGCGCCGAGCTCTCCAACTGGCCCGGTGACCTCAATGCAGAAAGGAATCCCTCTGGACTCGGCATATGTCTGTTCTGTTAAAAGGACCGCCGCCAGGTCGGCGGTGACCATTCTAACCATCCGCGCCTCACGGCGGATTCCCTCCCGGACCCTCTCCAGGTATTGACGGGCCCTTTCCGGCCGGTTCAACTGTAACCAGCCGGAGAGGACCTGGATATGGTTCATAAAACAGTGGCGGTTGCTTTCAGCCACCAGCAGAATATCGTGGTTTTTTTGCCTTTCTAGCTTGCGCATGAGGTCCTCTTTGTCCTGCTCCGCTTTCCGTTGTTTAACCACCAGGCCGGTCGTAACCACCCCCAGGGCAAGGTGCAGCCCCACAACCAGGAAAGGAACAACCGGCTGTCTGCCTAACCCTGTAAGCCCTAAACCGATTGAGCCTGCGACGGCCCAAAGAACCAACAGCAGCAGCTCGCAGCCAAAAACGACGACAAGCACCCAATAAATGATCTTGTTCAACCCCCTAACGAGCACAACGTGGCCACAAAACCTTGCCGGCTGGTCACATAATTCTTCGCTGCCCGGCATCCTTTTCCTGCGAAAAAAAAGACCCCGGTTCAACACCGGGGCTCCTTTTCCGGCCTGACCTGGCCGGCAACAAAGCCAGACCTTGAATACCCATCTTTTTCCAGCCAGCCTCTACGAGTCAAGCCACCTGTTCAGGTAGAACACTAACCTGCTTCTTGTCCTTACCTTTACGGTGGAAAGTAACATATCCATCTACCTTGGCAAAGAGGGTATCGTCTCCCCCGACGCCAACGTTCAGGCCAGGGTGAACCTTCGTTCCTCTCTGGCGGACAATGATACTGCCGGCCGTTACGTACTGACCATCATGCCGTTTTACTCCAAGCCGCTTGGATGTACTGTCCCTTCCGTTTCTTGAACTTCCAACACCCTTCTTGTGGGCAAAGAGTTGAAGATCAAACCTCATCTACGCTTCACCTCCTCAAAACCCAGGTTCCAAAACGTCACCAGCAGTCCTCAGACTGCTTCCTGTTCTAACACCTCAACATATTCGGGATGAGCCTTCTCAATCCCTTTAAACCCAAGAAGTACGGTTTTCATGATGACCTGGCTCTTCTCCAAGGCATCACCCGCAAGCCGGGGAATTTCACAGGAAAGGTTACCCTCCCGGACCGTAACTTCTGGAACAACTCCTGCCACTTCACGCAATCCAACCACTGCCGTCTGGGCCAGGGTCGAAACAGCGGCACAAACGATATCTTCCCCTCTTGGGGCAAATCCCGCGTGGCCGGTAACTTCAAGACGCGTTATCTGTCCACGTTCCCAGCGGACCTTGACCCGGACCATCTTACCCCTCTTCTTCGCTTTTCTCTTCCCTTTTTTCCTCTATTTTCTTAATCTCAACCGCAGTGTAGGGCTGCCGGTGCCCGTACCGGCGCCGGTATTTTACCTTTGCTTTATACTTGAAACCCCTGATCTTCTCGCCTTTGCCGTGTTCCAAGACCTTCCCAACCACCCGGGCAGTCTCCAACACCGGGTTCCCTATTAACAACTCCCCATCGCGACTGATGGCCAGAACCCGGTCAAACTCAACCTCATCCCCGGGATTACAGTGCAGCTTCTCAACCCTGATGACATCACCTTCGGAAACCCGGTACTGCTTACCCCCTGTTTCCATAATTGCATACATTTTTCATTCCCCCGTACGTGCAGACTCGCCGGAAACAGGTGACAGGGCATGCGACCTGTTCTTGAAAACCCGTTCCGAGCGGTTGAAGCCGCGTTCCATCACTCTGGCTTACGGCTTTTGATTTTAGCATAAAGGGGCTCCCTAGTCAATGAAAGTCAGGGCAAAGGAGGCAAAGGAAAACCTTAAACCCTCTTTAGGGTCCGACTCAATCGATAATGCGTGCCCTGGCGTAAGTTCGGAAAACTTTAGTAATTTCAATTCTCACTTTCTTATCTACCATTTTGCCCGCACCTTCAATGTTGATCACGTACCCTTCAAGCCGTGCAATGCCATCTGATGGATTATTGGCGTGGAGTTCTTCAACCTTGAGCTCAATGATTTCGCCCGGCTGAACTGGAAGGGCTCGGGCCTCAACCTCCTCTTTCGACCCCAGGGCCTTGAGGTTCATCGTCTCCATGTGGCATTCTTCAGAACCCCGGATGTAGATGTGCTTGCCGGTTTCCCGCTCGAGCTTTTTCAGGTTACAGCCACCGCCGCCGATCAGGAGCGCCGCCACCGCAGGGTGAACCTCGACCAAGATGGCTTCACTGCTGGTATTCCGGAGAATCCGTTTAATTTCACGGCGGACCTTGCGGCTCATGGTCTCTTCAGATAACACCCGGCCCCTTCCTTCGCAATAAGGGCACTCCCGTTGCATTACCTGGTCCACTCCCTGGCGGACCTTTTTTCGGGTTAGCTCCACCAGGCCCAGACGGGTTAACCCCAGAACATTGGCCTTCGTTCTGTCTCGGTTTAGTTCCTCCTCCAACGCCTGGAGAACCTTTTGCTGGTGCTTTTCGTCCTCCATATCGATAAAATCCACCACAATGATCCCACCGATGTCCCGTAACCTCAACTGGCGCGCAATCTCCCGGGCCGCATCCATATTGGTTTTGTAAACCGTATTTTCCAGGTTGGTGGAACCCACGTATTTTCCTGTATTGACATCTATCGAGGTCAGGGCCTCGGTGTGGTCGATGATCAGGTACCCTCCACACTTGAGCCAAATCTTCCGCTGCAGGGCCTTTTCGATCTCGGCTTCCAGGCCGTAAAGGTCAAAAACCGAGCGGTCACGGCTGTCGAAAAGCTGCACCCGGTCCTTCAAGCCTGGTGAAATGTACTCAAGGAGTTCCAGGATTTTTTCGTACTCGTACCGGCCGTCAACATACAGGCGGTCTACGTCCTCGGTAAAAAGGTCCCGCACGATGCGGAAGACCAGGCCCAGGTCCCGGTGCAGGAGCTGCGGGGATTTCACACGCCTCGCCTTGCCGCGCAGCCGGTTCCAGAGCCGGAGCAAGAACTTGAGATCCCCGCGCAGGGCCGATTCGTCTTTACCTTCAGCCACCGTTCTTACGATGAGACCAATGCCGGAAGGCCGGATCTCTTCCGCAAGTTTCCGGAGGCGTTCGCGCTCGTGTTCATCTTCGATGCGCCGCGATACTCCCACGTAGTCCACGGTCGGCATCAGGACCAGGTAGCGGCCGGGCAGAGTAAGATGGGTAGTAACCCGGGCTCCCTTGTTACCGATGGGTTCTTTTGTTACCTGAACAATAACGTCCTGGCCCACCTTGAGAAGGTCCTTGATGCTCTGATCCTTGATGCTGTGCGCCCTAACCCTGAAAACCGCATCGTCATCAGCCTCGTCCCCGGTCCGGGCTTCCATGGCATCATCGACGTATAAAAAGGCATTGCGCTCCAGTCCGATATCAACAAAGGCAGCTTCCATCCCCGGGAGGATGTTATCCACTTTGCCCTTGTAGATGTTCCCCACAACCCTCTGGTGTGGAGGCCGTTCCAGGTAAATCTCAACCAGTAAACCTGATTCCAACACAGCTACCCGGGTTTCGTCGTCATCAACATTAACCAAGATTTCCTTAGTCAAAACATAAATCAGCTCCCCAAAAAACGAAAATAAGCAAACCTGAACCAAAAAACCTGAGTTATGAACAGAACCAGAAACCGGCATTCCGAATCAAACACAAACTGTGCTGAGGGTCGAAAAGCAGTTCATGACCCGCACAAACCCACGGGTGCCGGAAAAAACCGGCTCGAGTACGCCCGAAAAGACCTGCATCCTACTCAGCTACCCGTCGACCCGGCTGCAGAATGGGGTTTTTCCATCGGAGTCCAGTACCGCCCGTCCCTGCGGCAGTACAGCCCTGTCCGGTGAACTCTTCTCCCCTCCTTTCCAAGGGTCCACCCGGTGAAACTGGCCAGGGCTTCAATAACCTCCTCCGGCCTCACCGTCCCCAGGCTACCGGTAACAAGCTTCATATCGAAAACCAACCGACCACCGGAAAGTTCCACGGTTTCCACGCTGAAAATACCCGGACGGATATTGACACGACGCAGCCCTTTCTTTTTCCGCAAACGAGTGACCTCGATTTCTTCCTGCGCCAGGAATCTCTGGACCGCCTCTTCCACCCCAGCCAGGGAGAGGTCGGGTTGCACCGGCACTTGAACCCGGTAGGAGGCCGTGTCCAGGAGTGACGTCAGGGAGGGGGAACCCTTCCAAACCTCCCGGGCCTCGACCAGGGAAAGCCCTGGCGGCAACTGTGGTTTGAGCCGCCGGGCGAACTCCGCCGCTGAAATCTCCCCGTCCAGGTAAAAATCCACGTACTCAGCATCACTGGTGGTCCCAACCGGTAGAGCAGGACCGAAAGACAGCCTTGGATGGGGGTTATAGCCTTCTGATAACACCAGCGGGACGCAAGCACGCCTGGCCGCCCTCTCCACGGCCCGCGTAAAATCAAGGTGAGATATGAACCTGGCCTCCTCCCCCTTTTTCAGCCTGGCTCGAATCACCTTCATACCGGTCAGCACCCCTTCCCGACCCTGCAGTCATCTGCCGCAGCCAAAACCCTGTTCACTTTTCAGCCGTAAGGATACCCCCAACCCGGGACAGACCCCGCAGTCAGTGCACTGCCAAAACCGGCAGTCCCGTGACGGCTCACCGCGCCGGGAACGGGCATACTCCCGGCGCAAGAAATCCTTGGTAACCCCCACCTCCAAGTGGTCCCACGGGAGCACCTCAGCCAGATCACGCTCCCGCAAGGCGTAAAAGCCGGGGTCCACTCCTGTCTCACGAAAGGCCTGCAGCCACAAGTCAAAATGAAAGTGATCCGACCACCCGTCGAACTTGCACCCCAACCGCCAGGCCCTCTCTAGGACCGGGGCCAACCGGCGGTCTCCCCGTGAAAAAACAGCCTCAATCATACTAAGATCAGGGTCGTGCCAGTCGTACTCCACCCTTCGATCCCGGAGCAGAGAGGCGAGGTATTTCTGTCTCCGTCTCAGTTCTTCCAGCGCCAGCTGTGCTTCCCACTGGAACGGGGTATGAGCCTTGGGAACAAAACAGGAGGTGCTAACGGTCAACCTAAGGTTCCTTCCTCGCTGGCCCCTGTTGGCGCTTTTTTTCTCACCCTGCCGGGCCTGGCTGCGCACCCGGTCGAAGACCTCCAGCACGCGGTAAGCCAGGCGGGCGATGCCTTCAATATCTTCGGTGGTTTCTGTTGGCAGCCCAACCATGAAGTACAGTTTCAAACGCGTCCAACCCGCCCGGAAAGCTGCTTCGGCCGCCTCCAGCAAGTCCTCTCCAGTCACCCCTTTGTTGATGACATCCCTCAGCCTCTGGGTTCCTGCCTCGGGGGCAAAGGTCAACCCTACCTTTCTCACCCGCTGGACCTGTTGCGCCAGACCCACCGAAAAGGTGTCAACCCGCAGGGAAGGCAGGGAAATCCCAATCCCACGTTCCCCGTACTCCCGAACCAGGTCCTCGATGGTCTCCTCTACAGCTGAGTAATCGGCGGTACTCAAGGAAGCCAGGGAAATCTCGTCGTGTCCTGTTTCTTCCACGAGCCGGGCCACAATCTCTTTCACCTTTTCCGGTGACCGCTCCCGCACCGGGCGGTAGATTATACCGGCCTGGCAGAAACGGCACCCACGGGTACATCCCCGGAAAACCTCCACCACGGCCCGGTCGTGGACCACGTCCAGATAGGGAACAATTGGCCTTGGACAACCCTCGACAGCATCCAGGTCCCTGACCACCCGCCGCCTCGGACGGGCTGGCACATCGGGGTCTACAGGAAAAACCCCTTCAATGGTACCATCGAGCTTGTACTCAACCCGGTACAGGGATGGTACATAGACCCCGTCAATACTGGCCATCACGCGCAGGAGTTCGCGGCGGACACCATCACTCCTCCCCACGGCCATCCCGGTCTTCCTCAATTGCCTTCTGAACTGGCGGTACGTGTCTAGGATCTCGTGGATGACCTCTTCGCCGTCCCCGAGAACCAGAAGATCCATAAAGGGCGCCAGTGGTTCGGCACTGAGGGTGCAAGGGCCTCCAGCGATCACCAGGGGGTCATCCGGCCCTCGCTCCCGGCTATAGAGAGGTACCCCGGCCAGATCCAGCATGTTGAGAATATTGGTGTAGCTCATTTCGTACTGGAGGGTGAAGCCGATGATGTCGAATTCTCGTACCGGGCGGCGCGATTCCAGGGCATAAAGGGGAAGATCCCTTTCCCGCATCAGCTCCTCCATATCCGTCCATGGGGCAAAAACACGTTCAGCCACGGCATCTTCGCGGCGGTTGATCTCGTAGTAGAGGATGTGAAGACCAAGGTGGGACATGCCTACTTCATAGACATCTGGAAAACCCAGGGCCACTTTGACCTCCACCTGGCGGTGGTCCTTGTGAACAGCATTCCACTCGTTTCCCAGGTAACGGCTTGGCTTGGTAACTTCAGGAAGGACCTTCTCCAGTTTTTCGTCCATACCTTCCCCCTCAAAACCTACAGGCTTGTTGACAAATCTATCCATCCGGCTATTGGTAGTATAACAAAACAAAAGGGGCATTTATACTTCTTTCGGGCCCTTCTGGAGGGAACCATTCCGATTCCTGCCCCCAATTTCACCCTGCTCCTCTACGATTATACCCCAGCACACCCAAAGGTGCCAAATGTTCCTTGGGAGTGTGGGGCAGCCTGCATCCGGTTACCATCGGCCGGTGTCGCTGCTCAACTTAGGGACTAGTGCTTCATGCCGCTTTGCGGTCCGGTGGCACCACGGAGGATGAAACTCAAGAACAAAGCCTCGGGGTTCTTGCTGTCAACTTAGGGCCAGGACCCGTCTTCGAGGAGTTTCCTAGTTCGGGCATCCGGACCCAGGCGGGTCAACCCCTCGAAAAAGCGTTTTTCGGTCACTACCCCCCGGATCTCCAGGTCTTCCCCAACCACAATCAAGAGGTGGTACTTCCCAGGCACCAGGTGCTTTAAAACCTCTCCCAGGGTAACGGTCTCTAGAACCGTCAGGTGATACGTTCCCATTGCCCCGTCGTTTTTCAGAATCCCCTGTTTCTCCATTAAACCCTTGATGGGAATAAACCCGGCCGATAACTTTTCCTTTTCTGCCGCCAGGTAAAGAAAAAAGGCCAGCAGAAAAGGGGTTAGCTGGTAGACCCCGAAAAACAAGAGCCCGACGCCCGCCAACACCAGGAGCAGGGCCACCGCCTTACCTCCCCTCGCGACCCTGGCGGTCGCCCGGCGGTATCCGACACGCCGCGTGAGCCAGGCCCGGTACACTCGTCCTCCGTCCAGGGGTAAAACGGGAATGAGATTAAACAAACCCATCGAGAGGTTGGCCATCAGAAACAAGTCCAGAAGCCCTTGTTCCCAAAGCCCGATTCGATACAGGAGAGCACCCAGTCCAGCCAAAAAAAAATTATTCAGGGGACCAGCCAAGGCGATGAGGGTTTCCACGCCGAGGTTGGTTCCCGGTTGTTCACTAATCCGAAGTGTTCCGCCAAAGGGAAGGATTTCAATTTCATCTACATGGTAATCACAGGCCGCAGCCGCTATTAAGTGGGCCAGCTCATGGGTTAGAAGAACACCAAAAAAAATACCGGTCTGCTTCAAGAGCCCAGAACCAGCATGAATCAACAGAAGAACAAGAAACCAGGTATTGACCTTAAAGGTAACTCCACCGAATCGCCCCAGTTGCATATGGTAGCTTTCCCTTCACTGCGTTGTCTTAGGGCTCTGGAGCACGGGGGTTGGGTCCAGGCTGATTCCGTTTTTCCGAATTTCAAAGTGAAGGTGCGGCGAGGTCGCGTTTCCGCTTTGTCCCACCCGGGCAATTACCTCACCCTGCCGTACCCAGTCGCCGGGCTCAACGTACACCTCCAGGTTGTGGGCATACAATGTTGTGAAGCCCCCTCCGTGATCAATCTCAACCATCAGCCCGTAGGTTTCGCTATCCTGGACCTGGCCCACCCGCCCGGCTGCCGCCGCCCGGACCGGGGTCCCGAGCCCGGCTGCAATATCGATCCCTTGATGAAATTCCTTTTCCCCGGTTGTTATGTTCTGACGCTCACCGAAGGCCGAGGTGATACTGCCCCCGAGAACCGGTAACTGAAACTCAATCCCCTGTCCAACCCATGATTCGCCGGGAAAGGTCCCCTCCTGCAGCTGGAGCCACTGCCCCAAAATCGGTAGGCTTTTTCCCTTTTCCATCAAATCCCCTGAAGCCAGCTGGCGGGCAGCTCCCGCGAAATCATAGTCATGACCCAGGACATACTCGACCCCTTTTTCAACCTGGCGGGCCCAACTAAAGGGAAGGCTTTGAACTGAAAATACCATTCCTACGATGAAAGCCGAAACCACCAACTGCTTGAAAAACCGTGACCGAAAAACGTGCTCAACCAAAAAGTACACCACATCATCCACCAGTACCCAAACCCCTCTCCACACCCGCGTGCTCAATCTGCGCAACACCAAGACCTCCACCCCCAGGAAGAACCACCGCCTGGCATGAACCTTGGCACCCATGGATTTCATCGTCCGCGGCAACGCCCTTTGGGCCCACGGAAAACAGCATGGATGGTTAGTAGAAATATATTAACCCTGTAAATAGATTATGATGGCCAACACTCCCTCTTCAGTTCTTTCGGAAAGGGGTTCACTCACCCCCAGGGTCATCCGGATTTCCCGAGCAAGGAGAGTTCCACATCCCTTTCCCGGCGGGCAAGATTGGATTGGAACCACGGCCCGGTCATATTAGAATTAAGTGGCGTCGTTGAGCATGCAACTAGCAAAAAGGCACAACCTTTCCCCGTGGTTCCTCGTCGGGATCACGCCGATGCCTTCCAAGCTCTCTACCATCGTCGCCGGGATCTTCGCCCTGGATTTCCGCCGCTTCCTCGCAGCCAATACCATTTTCTTTCACCGGTCGTCACGGTGGGTATCCCAAGCAGCAGGGCCAGTATAGTCGGTCACAAAACGCTCCAGCCTCCCAATGGCCAGTGGTTCCCCTTTTTTTCCTAGCACACACCCATCTTCACACTGTTGTTCCTGGGGGCAAACCCTTCCGCAGACGGCAGGAAGGTTACTTGCAGCCAGAATTACCTCTCGTGCCCCTTCAAAATTTCCCTTCTGTATCTCTCTTACGAAATCCTTAATTTTCACCTTAACCGGACACCCCTTCTCGCAGGGTGGGTCAGAACACTGCAGGCAACGAGCGGCCTCCGCCTGGGCCATTTCGGGTGTGTAGCCTCTGGTCACCTCACCAAAATCCTGACGCCTTTCCCTGACCGGCCTGGTTGGCATGGGTACCCTACCCCTGGCCTTGCTCCCGCCACCCATGTCTTTTTCCCCTCCCAGGTGTCCGTCTTGTTGTTTGATAAGATAAGATATGGACAGTCACTGCCGGCTACGTGATTAGCCTTATCCCGCGGCTATCAAATTACCCGTCGTCGGTACGGAAACAATTGGTTTGGTCCAGATCCTGCCGAAGACGCATAAACACTGTTTTCTTCCAAAATACTAGGCTTGATAAAGATAACCGCCATCAACCACAGGCAGCAAGAAAGGAGAGGGTCTCTTTTGTTCAGGCATGACAAGAACCTTTTGCATCCGGTACGGGTAGAACGCCCGAACCCCCAGTACGCGGTGATGCTTTCGGAACAACTCGGAGGGCCAAACGGTGAACAAAGCGCCGCCCTGCAGTATATTGCCCAGAGCTTCAGGGTAAAGGACCCGGCCATCAAGGACCTTTTCCTGGACATCGGTGCCGAGGAACTGAGCCACATGGAAATCGTGGCGACGATGATCAACATGCTCCAGGGGCATGACGTTAACGTTAATGCCGTTTCAGCCGGACACATTGAGTCCCACGTCATGGGTGGGTTGTCACCGATGTTGGTCAATGCTTCCGGTACCCCGTGGACGGCCTGCTATATAAGTGTGACCGGTGATCTGCCCGCCGACCTGCTTTCTAACATTGCTGCCGAGCAACGAGCCAAGGTTGTCTACGAGTACCTCTACCGGCAGATCAATGACCGGGGGGTCAGAGAAACCATCGATTTCCTCTTGAACCGCGAAGAAGCCCACAATGCCCTCTTCCGCGAAGCCCTGAACCGGGTACAGGATACGGGCTCAAACCGTGACTTCGGGGTGGATAGAGACGCCCGTCTCTACTTCGACCTCTCCACTCCAGGTCGTGATTTCCGGAGCCCGCAGCCCACTCCACCCAGCTTCCAGGACCCCAGGCAAGCGCGGCACTGACCGCACCCTCTAGTCACAACAGCAAAAGCCACCAAGAAAATTTCAAAGCCACCCTTAACATGGTTCAGGGGGTGGCTTCCTTTTTTCTTACTTTATCCGCCACTGTTTTCGCGTGAGTCAAATACTGGCTCCGGTTACCTGATGTCCCAAAAGACACCCCCCTGCCGGCGCCTGACCTTTTCCATTTCAGAATCAGGAATCTCCAGGAAGGCATCGACACACCGGGGACAAAACTGGGTGCCGCCGCCTTCGGCAATCTCTTCCCTTGCCTCCTGGTAAGACATGGCACGCCGGTAGGGCCGGTCTGTAGTCATGGCATCAAAGGCGTCCACTACCGCAAAGATCCTGGCGTTCAAGGGGATCTCTTCTCCCCTCAGCCCTGAGGGGTAACCTTTACCATCCCATCGTTCGTGGTGGTAGAGAATGACCGGGAGGGCATCCCGCAAGAAGTCAATCCCAGAAATAATCCGGTAGCCGATCTCCGGGTGTTTCCGCATCTGTTGCCATTCCTGGTAGGTCAACTGGGAGGGTTTCAGGAGAATGGCGTCCGGGATACCGATCTTGCCGATATCGTGAAGCAGGGCCCCCCACATGACCATATTCAGCTCCTGTTCCCTCTCGATCCCGAGCCTCCTCGCCACCAGCAGGGAGTATTCCGTCACCCGTTCGGAATGCCCTTCGGTGGTCAAATCCCGGGATTCAAGGGCATTGACCAGTGCCTGAAGGGTAGCCTGGTAGGTCCTTCTAATCCTGCCTAACAGCTCCACCTGGTCAGCCATAAGATACAGAAAGTCAACCTCCACCCGGGAAAGTTTCCGGTTTCCACTTCCCACCACCAACAGTCCAAGGGGAATCCCACCGAAACTCATCTTCAGGCCCACGGCATACCTTTCTACAAAAATCCCCCTGTAACCTGAAATAAACCGTTGGATGCCAGGGATGAACCGGGCCGGCGGGAGGGACTGTGCCTTGACTACCAGTCTTGGGACGAGCATCCGACCCGAGAAGCCGGGTTCAGTGACCCGGCTTTTCCCGAGCCCCATTGCTTCATGGAGGACATAGACCCCGTTTTCGTACTTGAAGGCCAGCACAAGCTTGAACCCTGAAGCAGCCCTCAAGGTGCGAAAGACCTCGTGTAACACCATTTCCGGTTGTGAAACTTCGGCCAGATTACGTAGTATCGTACGCAGGATACCAGGCCGGTTGATCCCGGACATTTGGTAGGAAACCCCTGTCTGCTCCTGTTGTAACTCGGCTGCCCTGGCCAATCGACACGGCCGTAGGCCCTGTGGCTTCGCGCCCCTGCCTTTCGACAGGTTTGCCGGATTAATGCCCAGTAAGGACTTCTTGTGAAACCTTATCCCCGAAAGCGCCCTGCCGCCGCAGCAGCAATTAAAAAAGCCATAAAGGATTGTAACTTTCCTTTATGGCAACCCGGCCGTCATAGCACTCGGCTTTAGACCCGTAGCTCGCGCCCCCACCTTTCGGTGGGTTTGCCCTGTTCACGTGATTTTCCGGTTAAGTCATTTACCGCTGAAAAAGCTTGCACGTACACTTCGACAAAAAGCATCTTGATTCCTGCTCATTCGCTATAATTTTTCTTTTTTTTACCTTCATGGTTTGAAATACCAAAAGGAGGCCCGGCCCCGACACCCGGGCCGGGTTCATCCTGAATCTCGACCCAGGCCGGCAGCGCCGCCTCTATCTTGCGGGGTGGTCCCAACAGAAAGGTCCTCCTCGGACTTGATGTCCCCTTCAATCCCAACCTTCACGGTTTTCAAGGGCAGGGCCTTTCCGGAACGTCGTACGGCTTCCTTTACCACTGCCACCAGTCCGGAACAGCAGGGTACCTCCATGTGCAGAACAGTGATACTCTGGAGGTTGCTCCCCATGATGATGTCCGCCAGTTTCCCGAGGTAGGCTTCTGCATTATCCAGCTTCGGACACCCGATGAGGAGCGTTCTTCCCTGGAGAAAACGGCGGTGGAAGTCAGCGTAGGTGTAAGCCACGCAGTCGGCGCTGACCAACAGGTCAGCCCCTTCAAAATAGGGGGCCTTGACCGGGGCCAGGGTCAGCTGGACCGGCCAGTTGGTCAACTCAGCTGGCTGCAGGGTACTCCCGTCACCCCCAGGTCCTCTTTTCCTCCTGTCCCTAACAGGGATGACCTCCATCCGGGAACCAGGGCAACCACACGGCACAGGCTGAACCTTGGGTTCGCTCTGAACCTCGCGTTCTGCGCCTTTCCCCTGGTTTTCCAAGTGGGCCTTCACCGCTTCCTCGTCAAAGGGCTCGGCCTCGCGATCCTCAATAGTCAAAGCCCCGCGTGGGCAATCACCCAGGCAGGCACCCAGGCCGTCGCATAGGTTCTCTGCAACCAGGCGGGCCTTGCCGTCGATGATCTGGATGGCACCCTCGGCACAGGCCGGAACACAAAGGCCACAGCCATCGCACTTTTCCTCATCGATCCTGATGATCTTTCGTTTCACGGCCAAATCCCTCCTTTCTAAAATCGAACTAATATTCACGTCGGCCTTCTTCCGTTAAACTCTGCCTGTTACCAACTAGTGCTTCCTACCTCCTTGCGGCACTGCGGCACCAGGGAGGATGAAAATTGGAGGCGTATCTAGCAGCCCCTTGCCCCGGTAGGATCACGAGTTGCACACCCGGGGTGCTCCGGAACGAGACCGGTTATGCCGCAGGCCCGGAGGGCCGAAGCTACTCCTTCTGATTTGAGCTTACCACTGTTCTTCTCAGCTCATCTGTGATCAAGATCCCATTTGCCAGACAAATTTCTGCTCTCCCGGATTTGGTGGTTCGATTTTTTTAAACCTACCCGGCCGAAACGAAGTACAGAAAGGGCTTTTTGGCAAAAATACCCATAAGAATAGGCCCGGAGTGAACTCACCGGGCCCGGTTCATGCTCCCGCCGATTTTTTCACGGCAGCATCCGCGGCTTTCCAGGGCAGAACCTGCTCAGGGCGGCAGCCTTGTACTTCATGGAGCCGTCATCCTTCACGGCGCCATCTCTTGGCAGCCTGGACTGTTACTCCCAGTATGCCCCCTTCATTGGAGCAGCCGCCGAAGCGCTGTACTTCTTCAGGATCCCCCTTCGCGCCCGCGCAGGTCTCTTCCATTTCGCCTTTCTCTCCTTCAGGACCCCCTCGATCTCCTCTGGTGAAGCTTTCTGGCCGTTGAGTCCCACAATGTTAAGCTTCCGGTTGGGAATATCGATCTCGATGAGGTCACCGTCCTGAACCAGGGCGATAGGGCCGCCCTCCACTGCCTCGGGAGAAACGTGCCCAATGCACGGCCCCCGGGTGGCCCCCGAAAACCGGCCGTCGGTGATGAGGGCGGTGGTAGTAGCCAGCCTAGGGTCAGAGGCCAGGGCATCAGTGGTCATGTACATCTCGGGCATCCCCGAACCCCTGGGGCCTTCGTTCCTGATGATGAGGACCGACCCCGGGGTTACCTTACCCTCGATGATGGCCTGGTGGCACTCCTCCTCAGAATCGAAAGCTAAAGCCTGGCCGGTGTGCCGGTGCATCTCGGGTACCACCGCCGAGTACTTGACCACCGCCCCGTCTGGGGCAAGGTTCCCTTTCAGAACGGCAATAGAGCCTTTTTCTGCTGCCTCCTCAGGAGATCGAATGATCTCCCAACGCTCCACTTTATAGTTCACCAGGAACCCTTCTCCCCGCTCAAAGAAACCATCACGCCGCAGGTCTTCCAGGTTCTCACCCAGGGTTTTCCCGGTTACCGTCATGACATCCAGGTGCAGGTAATCTTGCAGGAACCACTGAACCCGGGGCACCCCGCCGGCAAACCAGAACAACTCCGTTGGGTACTTTCCGCTGGGTTGAATGTTGGTGAGGTAGGGTATCTTCTGGTTCATCTCGTCAAAAACCTCGGGGTCGATCTCCAGACCCACCTCACGGGCGGCTGCAGGCAGGTGCAGGAGTGCATTGGTCGAACCGCCGATTGCCGCGTGGACCATGATCGCGTTCTCAAAGGCCTTCCGGGTCAGGATCTCCCGGGCCGTGATACCCTCCTTAACCAGGGTAACTACCTGCCGCCCCGCCCGCCGTGCTTCGCGCCGAATGGCCATAAAGCTCGTGGGAATCAAGGCGCTCCCCGGCAGGGCTAACCCCAAGGCTTCCGCCATACACTGCATGGTGCTGGCCGTCCCCATGAACTGGCAGGCACCGCAGTTTGGAGCACCGGTGAGCTTGTAGTTCCTGACGACAGCATCATCGACCTGGCCTTTCTTGCTTAGGGCGGAAAGTTCGCCTGTCTTACCGGTCGTCGAAAGCTCCGGCCCCGGCCTCATACTCCCCCCAGGTACCAAGATGGTTGGTAAATCCATTCTCCCGGCTGCCTTGAGGTGGGCAGGTATGGATTTATCACACGAAGAAACCAGGACCATGCCATCCCAGGGGATCACCGATGCATGAAGTTCAACCATGTCGGTGATTACTTCCCGGGATGCCAAGATGTAGTTCATCCCGTCGTGACCCATGGCCCACCCGTCGCAAATGTCGGTAACGTGGAAACTGGCCGGCCGGGCACCTTCCTGGTAGACACCTATGGCCACTTCCGCGCTGAGTTCGTTAAGGTGAAAACTCCCCGGGTGGCTATCCCCCCAGACGTCTTCAACGAGGATTTGGAGGGCATCGAGGTCTTTCTCATCCCAGTCAGTACCCATCCGAAGACAGTCCACCTGGTGCCAGTTTGCTCTGACTCTGCGACACCGCTGTTGCATCATTGGTTCCTCCCCCAAGAAATCTTCTCCAGGTATCCCCGCCACCTGAGGTTTTCTCTTACAGGGGCGAGATACCTACTTCCCTCGCCGCCGATGCCTGTGACCAACGCCGGGACCTGGACAAGGACGTCCTCTCTCATGGCATGGTGGCCCGGCAAACTGGAAATTACCGCCTTGGATCCTGATTGCCGTACCCTCTACAACAGCTCCTGCCAACTTCTTCCTGGCTCCGGTGAGTATTCTTTGGAAGGTACTCTGGGCAATCCCCATTCTCTCGGCACAGGAAACCTGGTCCAAACCTTCCACATCCTTCAGGCGGAGGGCCTCTAGTTCATCCACCGTCAGGCAGACCTCCTGTAAATCCTTGAGCGGGACCCCGGCTGGCTTAAAATAGGTGACATCGGGCAAGAATTCAACTCTCCTTCTCTTCGGGGGTCTCGGCACAGACATCACTCCACTAATTTTTTTGGTCCCCTATCTTTCCTAGTCCCCGCCCTTTCGGACCCGCAGCCTAACCGGTCATGTTCCAGAGCAAGCCGTCATAATGGTATTCCCTCACAATTTTCCCCTTCCCTGCCCGGCCTTTTCACCATACCGTCCAGCCCGCATCCACAAACAAGATCTGCCCGGTTATGTTTCTGGCTGCATCAGAAGCCAGGAAGGAGACGGCGGCAGCAACATCTTCAACCGTCGCCAGTTTCCCCATGGCGGCTTTGGAAATAATGTCTCGGTACCTTTCCGGATCATCCAACCATTGAGCCGTCAGTTCAGTTTTGATATAGCCGGGAGCCACCGCGTTGACATTGATGCCGTCTTGGGCCCACTCGACCGCAAAGGCACGGGTGATCTGGGCAACCCCTCCCTTGCTGGCACAATAAACGGAAAGGTGAGGCAGGCTGCTGACACTCATGATGGAAGCAATATTGACAATGGAGCCCCGGCCCCGTGTTTTCATCACCTTGCCAACGAGCTGGCCGCAGAAATAGGTTCCTTTGAGGTTCACATCTATAACCACATCCCAGTCTTCTTCAGTTACCTCCTCGAGGGGTTTTCTCCGGTTGACGCCGTGGCTGGTGACCAGGATATCGATCTTACCCATAAAACGCAAGGTCTCGTTCACCATGTTCTGGATGGAATCAAGCCGGGTTACGTCCACTTCAACCGCCCGGGCCATGGACCCATCGCGGGATAATTCCTTGGCCACTCGCCGGGCCTTGTCCCCGTCGATATCGGCCACCATGACCCTGACGCCTTCCCCGATAAACCGGGCGGCAATGGCCTGGCCAATTCCCCCGGCACCACCTGTTACGACCGCCACTTTTTTGTCCGCCATTCAATCCTCCCCCTGTCTCTATGTTTTCCGCTGAGAGTTCCTTGTATCATGGTCCAGGAAACCGCGCACCTTGAGAACGTCTAAGACTTGAAAACCTGTCTCGTTCCTATTTCACCACTTCACAGAGGGTTCCTGCCTCTCCCCGGCCCGGCAGAAGCAGGAACCCCGGCCTCAACCCAAGAAACTACCTTCTAAAGGAGTGGTTCACTTGACAACCCCAGCCGTCCCGCTCAAGGATGTCAGCGGTCTGCCCGTAGCGCTCTCGCCAGAAGGAAAGCTCGAATTTCTGGAAGGGCTTCCCAAAGTGGCTCCGGCTGTCCGAAGGTTAGATGACATGCGGGATGTCCTCTATCAACCAACCGCATTGGAGCCAGACGAAATGTATTTCATGTACCGGGGGATTACCCGGTCCCAGGACGCCCCAAAAACAAGCAGCTACGGGCTCCGTTACGACATCACGGTACTCGTGCCCGCCCGTGTGGGGAGTGAGTTTACGAAAACAGCCGGACATTTCCACCCTAAACCTCAAGGGTCCACACTCACCTACCCTGAGGTTTATGAAGTTCTCTACGGGGAAGCCCATTATCTCCTTCAACGGCACGCCGTGCCGGCTGGCAGGGCTTGTTCTGAAGGCATCAATCCAGGCCGCCCTGAAGAAGTCATCGTGGTTAAAGCCAGGGTCGGGGAAAAGGTGCTCATCCCTCCAAATTACGGCCATGTTACGATCAACGCCGGCAGCCGGCCCCTGGCCATGGCTAACTGGGTGGCCGATGGTTTCACTTCCATCTACGAACCTTTCAAGAAAATGGGCGGGGCCGCATATTATCTCCTGGATGATGGCCGCGGCGAAACCAAGTGGCACCAGAACAAGCGTTACCTGAACCCTCCACCCATCAGGTTCGCCCACCCCGCAGACCTTTCGGCTTTCGGGTTGCTCCCAAATCTTCCCCTGTACCAGTGCTTCTTTGAAAACCCTACCGCCTTTGGTTGGCTCAAGGAACCGGCAGCCTTCAAATGGACGGGGGTTTTCATGGACGCCTGAGCTCCAACACCAGGAGAGCCGCACCAGTCACACCCGCTTCTGTTCCCAGCTCAGCCGGCCTTACCTGAAGGGTGGCATGGACCGGCAGGACATTTTCCCGGATTACCTGCCGAAGTGATGCCAGCAGAGTCTCCCCGGCCCTGCTCACACCTCCACCCACCACGACAGCTTCCAAGTCCAGCAGGTTCACCAGGTTTGCCAGGGAGGTGCCCAAGTGAAGGGCTGCCTCGGCCACGATTTCTCGTGATACCATGTCCCCTTGCCTTGCGGCTTCAAACACGGTCTTGGCGGTAATCGAGTCGCGGCGGTTTCCGGCCAAGGCCAGGAGGAGGGAGCCCTCGGGGGCTTTCTTGCGGGCCCGCTCTGCGATGGCTTTGCCCCCGGCCACCATCTCCAGGCAGCCCCGTCCCCCGCACGTGCAAACCCTAGGCTCCTCAGCCGCGTGACCGGCAGCTGTCTTGATGTGCCCAATTTCCCCGGCATACCCTCGAGCACCACGGCAGACGGTCCCGTCAATGATAATGCCAGCCCCCACCCCGGTCCCCACGGTTACACAGGCCATGGCCCGGGTACCACGACCCGCTCCAAACCTCCATTCTGCCAAGGCCGCGCCATTGGCATCATTGTCAATGACCACGGGGAGTGAAATCTCTCTCGAGAGACCGTCGGCCAGTTGGACATCCCTCCAACCTAGGTTCGGAGCAAATTGGATGACTCCGGTATGAAAGTTTACCATCCCCGGAGCTCCAATCCCCAAACCGAGCACATCCTGGGCCTCAATCCCGGACGCGGCATACATCTCGTGGAGGAAATCCCGGACACCAAGGATGACCCTGGATGGCGGGATCCCGAAGTATGTTTTCATGGTCCTCTGTTCCACAAGCCCATCCTTTTCATGGACTAAACCAACCGTCATGTGGCTTCCGCCCAGGTCAACCCCAACAGCATACCCACCTTTTCCAGTTTCCCTGGTTCCATACCCATGGTTTTTCATTCTGCCTCTCCTCCACCTGGATAACAGCGTACCCCACTTGGCCCACTTTCCTGCTCATGGTCCGTGTCCATGGCTTGATGGTTGGAAATGCTGAAGCACGCCTCTAATTTTCATCCTTCGTGCTGCCGCCTGGGCGGCATGGATGCCCTGTCCTTTCATATAATTCCTCTGGAGAAGGATCCTTCCCTTCTGCGCAGAACTTAGTTCTGCAGGGTATTCCAGATTTTTCATGATCTTCGGGTCTTTCCTTGAGTGACGTACCGGGCAGGGCCACAACATAACTATAATCTGGGAGGCGATATGGTGAGAGTTAGCAAAGCTGTCATTCCCGCCGCCGGGCTCGGCACCCGGTTTCTTCCCGCCACTAAAGCCCAACCGAAAGAAATGCTACCCATTGTAGATACCCCAATTATCCAGTACGTAGTTGAGGAAGCCGTCAATGCCGGGATAAAAGATATCCTCATCGTTACTGGAAGGGGCAAACGGGCCATTGAAAACCATTTCGACTATGCCTTTGAACTCGAGTACTTCCTGGAACAAGACCAGAAAGATACCCTGCTTGAGGCGGTGAGAGAGGTTTCCGACCTGGCAGACATTCATCTCATCCGCCAGAAAAGACCACTCGGTCTGGGCCATGCCGTCTACCGGGCCAGGAGACACGTCGGCAATGAACCCTTTGCCGTCTTACTGGGTGATGAAATATTTGATGCCAGTGTCCCGTGCATCAAACAGCTCATAGACTGCTACGAGGAACACGGTACGACCGTGGTGGGAACCAAAGAGGTGCCCCGGGAAGAAACCTCAAGGTATGGAATCGTCACAGGAGAAGAATTAAGTTCATCTTTAATGAAAGTTACCGACCTCATCGAAAAGCCGGACCCTGCGGAGGCACCATCGACACGGGCCGTGGTTGGCCGTTACGTCATTGACCCGGAGATTTTTGAGATCCTGGAACACACCAGGCCCGGAGTCAACGAGGAGATCCAGCTGACCGACGCCTTGAAGGAGCTCAATAGGAGACGGGGGGTCTACGCCTACAATGTTGCAGGAAAGCGGTACGACGTAGGGGATAAATTCGGTTTTCTCCAGGCAACAGTGGAATTCGCCCTGAAACGTGAGGACCTGGGCCCACAGTTCAAGGAGTACCTCCTGGAGCTCCTGGGGTCCAAAACAAATTCGCCCCAAGGTGGAAAAAGAGAGCCTGAAACCACGTAACAGGGTTCAAGGAGCTGGTAGCATGCAGGAATCCCAAAAGGGGAGAGATTCCCGTCAGGAATCAAGATTGGCCAGGGAAGCGCAGGGATTTACCTTTTACACCGAGAGAAGACTGGTGGAGATTACCGGTCGGAAGGCCTCAGACCTCAAGGAACTCTTGCAGGGCCTGTATGAAGTTAGTGGTTCTTCCATATTCTATCATACCCACCAATCATTTCTCCAGCGCCATTTTACCGTCCCCTTCTACAGGAACGATTTTGCCACCTGGGTCGCCGAAGCACTGGGGGAGGAAGGGCTCGGCGAGCGGCTGGCGAGCATCAACATCATTGACTGTTCGTCCATTCGTGAGCTCAGGGAGCTCCTCATCTGGACCATTGAGGACCACCTCAGGCATCACGAAACCCTGGAACCCCGCCGAGCCCACCCTGATGAAGTTTTCTACTTTTCGAAGTCAAAAAGTTTTGTTTTCCCTACCAACAGGATCGCCCATACCCTTGAAGAGTTCGCCTGGCACCTAACCCAGATCAGCCATCATTCCCTTTTCTACCACGTCTTCGTCACCAGGCTGCTCCCCTACAACCGCGACCGGGATTTTTCTGTTTGGGTTTCCGAAGAACTAGGCAAAAAAGACCTTGCCATCAGGATGCGGCAGCTTGACCCGTACGTACGCACTCTTGAAGACCTGAAGAACGACCTGGTATCTCTGGTGGCAGAGGTAATCGGGAGGGAGGAAACAGATGCGTGAGCCCTAAGAGACTGGATGACTACGAAAAGGTCGTGGGAAGAGAAGTTATTGAAGAACTGCATCTTGTTGCCGGGTACCTCAGGGGAACAAAGATGCTCCACGTCAATTCCACGCGACTCGGCGGTGGGGTGGCTGAGATCTTGAACCAAATGGTTCCTTTGCTCGAGGATCTCGGGATCGACTGCAAGTGGCTGGTGATCAAGGGTTCGAACAATTTTTTTCAGGTTACAAAGCAGCTCCATAACGCCCTCCAGGGAAAACCTGTAGAGATTACCAGTGGCATGGAGCAGGTCTACCAAGAGCATACCGTTCTTAATGCAGATTCCTTGGACCTTGAAGGAGACTTCGTCATCATCCACGACCCCCAGCCCGCCGGCCTCATCACCCACCGCCCCAAGGAGACAAGCAACTGGGTATGGAGGTGTCACATCGACCTCTCTTCTCCCCATCCCGAGGCCTGGGAATTTCTCCAAAAATACGTGGTCAAGTATGATGCCAGCATCTTCTCCATGCCCGCTTTCTCCCAGGAACTGCCCCACGGCCAGTACCTCATCGAGCCCTCCATCGACCCCTTGAGCGACAAGAACCGGGACCTGGACCCTGCTTTCATTTCCGGGGTCCTGGAGCAGTACGGCATCGACCCCGAAAAACCCATCATTACCCAGGTATCACGGTTTGACTACATGAAGGACCCCCTCGGGGTGATCCAGGCCTTCCGGCAAGTCAAGAAACGGGAAAACTGCCAGCTCGTGCTGGCCGGAGGAAGCGCCACGGACGACCCGGAAGGAAGCGAGGTCCTCGAGAAAGTAAAAGCACAGGCTGATCATGACCCCGACATCCACGTCCTGGAACTCCCTCCTGACAGTGACCTTGAAATCAATGCTTTACAACGTGCCTCCACCATCATCCTGCAGAAATCCTTAAAGGAAGGCTTCGGCCTGACGGTCACCGAAGCGATGTGGAAGGGTAAGCCGGTCCTGGGGGGAGCCGTCGGAGGGATCCGGCGGCAGATCATCCACGGTTTCACCGGGTTCCTGGTTCGGTCTATTGAAGGAACGGCCTTCAGAATCAGGCAGCTGCTCCACGACCCCGGCTTGAGAAAGAGAATGGGTGAAAACGGGCGGGCCCACGTCCAGGCCAACTATCTCATCACCAGGCACCTGAAGGACTATCTTTTGCTCATGCTCGCGGTCCAACGTCCCCAGGAGGATATCGTCAACTTCTTTTTTTCACCTTGAACCCCGGGCCCTCACAGCCGCCCACATACCAGTCCGTTCTGGCTCGCTTTTCACTCAGCCCCCCAAATTGGGGCTCTTGATGGCCGAACCCCTTGAGATTACCGGGTCGCGCTTAAACATGTCTGGCACAGCAGGTATGACTAAAGGATCATAACACTGCCATGTTTTTGCGCGTTAGCACCGCCCGTTCAAGCTGCTTACCGGAACGGGCGGCCAGCTCTCACCTGAAAGATGCGGGATCCCCTGGCATTAACCGGGCCGGTCACTTTTCCGCACCATGGAAAGGAGCTCCTTCAACGCGGGTTCAACTTCTCCGAAATGGTCCAAGTAATAGGCAGCAGCAGTCTTACGTTCTGGTTTTCCCACCAGAACCGTCACCCCCTGCCCCTTTAACGCCAGGAAGGCATCCTCATCTGTCTCATCGTCCCCCATGTACAGGGTCAAAGTCAGGTCTTGCCACGAGGGACCGTAGAAGCTCCTTAAGATGTGCAGGACAGCCGTTCCCTTGTTCCAGCCAACCTCTGGACGGAGCTCAATGACCTTTTTTCCATGGCTTTGGGCGATCCCCTCCACCTCATCCGCTACAGCCAGTCCAACAGCCGCGAAAATGTCCTTGTGGTAAGCCCTGTCCACACACCGGTAATGGATGCTGGCACTGAGGCCTTTGTTCTCTACCAGGACCCCTTCATATCCCTGGAGCAAGCCCTCTAGGTTTCGACAGATACGGGCGATCCGGCCCTGGTATTTCCGGGCCCGCGGGTGCACAAAGTACAAACCTGGTCCCTCTATCTCCAGGCCGTGGTTCCCTGCCCTGACCAGCCCGGGCACCTTGACCAGTTCCCTGGTCTTGTGAAGGCTCCGCCCGGAAATGATCCCAATGCGTACCCGGGGCAGGTTCTGCAGCTGTCCGAGGGTTTCAAGTACCCCCTTGGGCACCCTTGTTTTTGCAGGGTCAGATACGATCGGGGCCAGGGTCCCATCCAGGTCCAAGAAAAGGGTAAGATTCCGTCCTCCTGACAGACCCCTGACAGACAGAACCTCAAGCCAGTTGGAAAAGGGCAGCAGGGCTGAACCTTTTGCGTCAGACCCGTGTACCGAAGTCCAGCCCCTGGTCAAGACCTGGACCTCCTGGCATCCGTCTTCTTGGATGGCACTTCTTCACCGGCGATGGCCCCGAGGATCCCAACCATCCAGCTGTAGATGTTGTCTTTCATGAGCCGCCTCCGCATCACCCTCATCAAACCCCGTTTCTCGGTTTCAGGCATTTCGAGAGCGCGCCAGATAGCCTCCACCATTTTCTCCGGATCGACCGCATTGAGGGGCACCGCTTCACCGAGGTCTTCATAGGCACCAGCGGTCTCGCTCAGAAGCAAAACCCCTGCTTCATCAACCTGGCAGGCAATATACTCCTTGGCCACCAGGTTCATACCATCATAGAAGGAAGTGACCATGGCGAAATCGGCCAACCGGTAAAGGGCAGCCAGGGTTTGATGGTCGAAGGGGCGGTCAAAATACCTGATGGGCTTCCACCGGTCGTTCATGTACTTAGCATTAAGCGCCTCAACCCGGGAAGCAACCTCTTTACTCAACTGGCGGTACTGTCCAATCTCCGTTCGACTCGGGACTGCCACCTGGACAAACACCAGCTGCTCCCGGTACTGTGGAAACCGTTCCAGGAACCGGTCCAAGGCTTCCAGTCTCTGGAGGATTCCTTTACTATAGTCCAGCCGGTCAACACCGATTCCCACCCGGCGCCCTTCCAGGCCGAGCCACCGAGTAATACGCTGCATCCGCCTCAGGGTGCGCTCGGAAGTCGCCAGGGTGGCAAACTGTTTGTAGTCCACACTGATGGGATAACTGCCGACCCGGGTCTTGTGTCCGCGGTACGTTACCTGCTGGGCTTCGAAATCAACCAAGGCCCCAACCTCACTTCGGACACAATCGAGGAAATTATGGGCATAGCGGGGGGTTTGAAAACCCAACAAGTCAGCACCCAGAAGCCCCTGGAGTAACCGCCGCCGGTGTGGACAAAAACGAAATATGTCATATGGTGGCCACGGGATATGCCAGAAAAGCCCTGTCTCCACCTCCGGGCGCGAAGCCCTGACCATCTCTGGCAGCAAGGCGAGATGGTAATCCTGGATGAAAAGGAGATCCTCCGGGTTAGCTTCTACGACCACTGCCTTGGCAAACTTACGATTCACACGTTCGTAAAACTGCCAGAATCCCCTTGAAGGCTCAATCCTCTCCGGCAGCATGTGAAAAAGAGGCCAGAGAACACGGTTTGAGAACCCGAAGTAGTACCCCTCGACCTCTTCATCGGACAGCCAGATTCGCTTTAACGTGTACCGAGGTTCGGCAGGGGGAACCCTGACCTTGCCCCTCTCATCTACCGTATCTCGATCAGCACTACCACTTCCCCATGCAACCCATGTTCCGCCCAGGACCTGCATCACCGGGTCTAAGGCAGCCGTCAGGCCGCCAGCAGGCCTCTGGCAGCAGACCTTCCCAGAGACCCTGTAGTGAGCATACGGTTCCCTGTTTGAAACAATCACCAGGCTTCGCCCACCCAGCCTCCGCTTGAACAGCCTGGTTACCCCTTGGATATCGAAAACCTCGGTATCGTTGATGTCCGGGTCAACCATCCACCAAACCTCCCTAAAAAATCGGACCAAGACAGAATCAATGGTGGGAATGTTTGGTGCGGTTTTTCGTGGGAATCTCGACCTCAAAGCCACGAAAAGAGTGGCCGGCCCATCCGACTGCCGGCTTTTCATTGAAATAAAAAGGTATTTGGGCCGTAAACATAAAAACCGGCCGGGCCGGTCTGTAAAATGCAGTTCCGAGTCATGAATTACCACGGTTAGATAGGTTGTCTCATTCAATACAATAAACCAGTCCCTGGATGCCCGGATTCCCGGGTCGCCGCCCATGCCGCCACAAGCGGCGGTACCACAGCAATGAAAAGCCGCAGTAAGACCAGACTTATAAGACTTATAAGAGACGCCTTTCAACAGGATGGTCTAGAATTTGGAGCCGCGGACTTGTATTGCAGACATGACCTGACTCCATGAATATTTTACCATAAAAGCCTTAACAAAACAAGGATAAAACGACAGGATTTTCCAACTACTCTTGTTGGTAGATCCCCCGGTTGAAAGGAGCCAAACTGCATTCCGGAGTTCAAGACTCAAGACTTCTCCTTGCCTCCCCCGGGGCGGCCGGGAACAAGCTGCCAGGGGGCTTGTTTATGCCCAAACTGTAGCCTGTATTCCTACCTCCGCAGTGCTTCCACAGGGGGTACCGCTGACGCAGAAATCGCGGGATAGATCCCAAACACGAGCCCCGCACCGAAGGCCACCATAATGGAAATTTGAATCGCCTGAAAGCTGATGGCTGTTTCAAAACCATACCGGGAAAACACGTTCACGCCCCAGATTCCCGCCGCAACCCCGGAAACAGCCCCAATGCCGCTTAGATACAGTGCTTCAAGCAAAAATTGTACCAGCAGGTCACCTTGCTTGGCGCCCAGTGCCCGGCGGATACCTATCTCCCTGGTCCTCTCGGTTACCGAGACAAGCATAATATTCATGATACCCAATCCACCCACAAGCAGGGAAACGGCTGCAATGCCTCCCAGGAGGAGAGTCATCACCCGGTTGGCCTTATCGGCTTCTTTCACCAGCTGGTTGAGGTTGGTAATGGTCACCAAGTCCTTCCCGCCGAAACCCGGTAGACGCCTGGCCTGGATGCCGGGCTGCACCGGTTTTTCCCGAGCAGGCACCGCTTTTTCAGGGGTTACTGTTACCTCCTCCCCCTGGCTTGTTTCCACGGGAACCGGTGTGGGGGCCTCCTGGTCCAGTCCCAGTCTACGGCGAAAAATTCTGCCCAGCTGGACAACCGCCAGGTCCGCTTCCCGTGCCGAGCCTGCCTTGCCCCAGATCTCTTCAACGGTCTTTTTTTCAGCTATTTGTAAGGCTGTGGTATATGGGATCACAATCTTGTAATCAATTCCACCGCCGTTTCCCTGGCCCTTGGGCGCCAGGACCCCTGTGATTCTAAAGGTGCGGCCCTTGATGGTAAAGGTTTGCCCTACAGGACTTCTCCCTCCCATCAAACCTGCGGCAAGTTCATACCCGAGGACAGCCACCGGTGAACGCTGTTTTACATGCCACCTGGTAAAAAAGTGCCCCGCCACAACCTGATGGTCACGAATTTCCGGGAAATTACTATTGACCCCGATGATTTCCACTTTCCCCCTGGCGCGCCGCCAGCGCATGACTGCATCACTGTGGATAACCGGTGTCGCCGCCTCAAGCCCAACCACACGGTCTACCAGGTCAGCAGCCAGTTCAGGTTCAAACTCCACCGATGGGTCCATGGCCTTGATGATCACCACGTTAGAACCCAAGCTTTTAAACTGCTTCACCACTGCCTGGCGTGCTCCCTCACCGATACACATTAAGGTTATGACCGAAGCAACACCAATGGCAACACCTAGAATTGTCAGTCCAGAACGCAAGGGGTTAGCCAGAATCCCGTGCCCGGCCATCTGCGCGCTAAACCAAAAACGAATTAAAGCAGAACGAATCCACTGTAACATAGGCCACCCCCACTTCTTCTTCTACGAAAATGCCCCGACGGCGCCACCTTCCTTCGCCTGCCCGTTCGTTGTACCCATGATGCAGACTGCAGCAACCGGATAGTTGGATTTTCATCCTTCGTGGTGCCGCCCCTTGTGGCGGCATGGGGCACTTCTACGAAAATGCCACTATCCGCCTCGCCCGGGGTGCTCCTCCACGCGCCCGTCTTCTTCCTCGGCCCTCTGGGCCTGCGGCATAACCGGTCTCGCTCCGGAGCACCCCGGGCGTGCAACTCATGAT